>ORMF011427571.1_pt1 | contig 29294 bp, 22 predicted proteins | sample 1779871 | NCBI WGS metagenome assembly ORMF01 (sample SAMEA104232316, study PRJEB22302) | groundwater metagenome | biome: forest; feature: aquifer; material: groundwater | place: USA | collected 2011-08-07 | depth 5.4 m | reverse complement strand
CGTGTACCAGCATTCGGCGGTGGGGCGCGATATCTTGGTGCGCATCCTACGCGAGCTTGGCGCGGAGGTGGTCGCCGCGGGGCGCAGCGAGACGTTTATTCCAATCGACACGGAGAATGTCACCGACGAGCAGCTAAACCGTCTGGAGGAGTTCGCCGTCGCTGCCGAAGCGGGAGGCAAGCCGCTTCACGCGATCGTGTCCACCGACGGTGATTCCGACCGGCCGTTAGTCACCGCCGTGCTACCTGCCGCCGAGGCTAAGCCGGGCGGCCGGCGGGTGCGCTTCTTGCCCGGCGATCTATTAGGCCTCGTGGTTGCCGAGTATCTCAGCGCGGATGCGGCGGCGGTTCCGATCAGCGCCAACGATGCTGTCGAGCGACGCATGCGCGAGCGCGGAGTTTTGCTTCAGAAGACCAAAATCGGGTCGCCTTATGTCATCTCCGGCATCGACGAGTTGCGCTCCGCCGGAACGTACGCACGCATCGTCGGCTGGGAGGCCAACGGCGGCTTTTTGACCGGCAGCGATATCGCGTTGGCCAAGGCGAAGCTGGCCGCGCTGCCGACGCGCGATTCAACTCTGCCGATTTTGGCCAATTTGTTCGCTGCGGCGAGTCAGGGTATTACCCTGTCTGCCTTGTGGGACCGGTTGCCTGCACGTTTTGGAAGGGCCGGCTTGATCGATAACTTTCCGGCGGCCGTGAGCCTAGTCATTCTCGCCAAGCTGATTCCAGCCGGCGACGCGATCGAACTGGAGTTCGACGGCGCGCAGCAAGTGAGCGATCGTAGTCGTGCGGATGCGACTCCCACGCCACTTGCGGCAGGGCCGGCCGAAGACTGGCGGCAACTTAAAGCGACGTTATCCAGTTTTTTCACGCCCGCGCTTGGCTTCGACGACATCGTGCGCATCAACGTCCTCGACGGCGTGCGCATCTATTTCAACAATGGCGACGTCGCACATATCCGGCCATCGGGCAACGCGCCTCAGCTGCGCATCTATGCCAACAGCGATTCGCAAGCGCGCGCCGATCAAATCGTGGAGCTTGGGCTGCGCGAACCCGACGGGATCTTGCGTCAACTGGGCCGCGCGTTCACGCAAGGTGCGGTCGCGACCTTGTGAGGCAGAACCTATGATTCCGGTTCGGGTGCGGCGCCGTTGCCATTTCCCGCCAAGGTTAACGGTCTTCTCGCAAGATATCGCAGCATGTCTTCCTGCACTCGACCGAGATCTCCCGGCTCCGTCAAATCCGCAGGCTTTTCAAGCATTTTGGTACGTCGCCGGTGTGTGCTTCGTTGACGGGCATGCGCACTGACGGGGTCATCCATAACAGCCCCACAATTCTTTCCTAATGGTCCAATATTGGACAGCAATCCCTCCTCAATCGGCGTAGGTTTAAACGGAAAATCAAAGCTAGGCCGGAGGCGGTTGAAAAGATGAGTTTCTCTTCCGGTTGCCGGGATTCGGCCTTTGACGAAAACAATGGTTCTTCGAATAGACAAGAGAAAGCCGCTTATTCATGAAAATATCGATTTGTAAGTCCGTAAACTGGAGAGACCCGCACTCGTCGATCCTGCAGACAGCCAAAACGCCAGAGGAAGCCGGTCCACCAGGGCCTCGGGAAGGGTTCCTCGCCAGCCTGCGAACCAGTTACGAAGCGATAAAGAAGAATAGGATACCTATGGAAAAGAAACACCGGCAATTTTCCATTTGGTACTTCATCTTCGCATTTTTCACGATCCTGATGATCCAGAATTACTATGGCCGTACCCATGTCGAGATCATCCACTACAGCCAATTCAAGTCACTGCTCAATAAGGGCCTCATCGCTGATGTGGCAATCGGCGAGATGGCTATTGAAGGCAATATGAAAGGAGAGGCAGTTAAGGAAGTTTTCACGGCGGAGAAAGTGAAAACGCTTTCCCCGGAAATCATTGAAGGTAAAAAAACTTTCCCGTTTGCAACGGTGCGCGTGGAAGATCCCGGCTTGACCGCCGAGCTTGAAAAAGCAAAAGTTCCTTTCAAGGGAGAAATAGCCAGTACTTGGCTACCGACCCTTTTATCCTGGGTGGTTCCAGTGGGACTATTTTTTCTGCTGTGGAGCTACATTGGCAAAAAGATGGGGGCAGCAGGCGGCGGCTTAATGCAAATCGGCAAGAGCAAGGCGAAAGTCTACATTGAGAAAAAAACCGGCGTAACATTCGCCGACGTTGCCGGCATCGACGAAGCCGAGGAAGAGGTCGCCGAAGTTGTCGGGTTTCTTAAAGATCCGGATAAGTATCAAAGATTGGGTGGACGTATCCCCAAAGGCGTTTTGATCGTGGGGCCGCCGGGTACGGGTAAAACCCTGCTTGCCCGCGCGGTGGCCGGCGAGGCCGGCGTTCCCTTCTTCAGCCTGACCGGTTCCGACTTTGTCGAGATGTTTGTCGGCGTCGGCGCGGCGCGGGTAAGAGATCTCTTTATGCAAGCGGTGAAGCATGCCCCCAGCATCATTTTCATCGATGAACTCGATGCCATAGGAAAGGCCAGGGGAGTTAACATGCTCACGAGCAACGACGAGCGGGAACAAACCCTCAATCAGCTGTTGGCCGAGATGGATGGGTTCGATCCAAACCAAGGGGTCATCATCATGGCCGCCACCAACCGGCCGGAGATTTTGGACGCTGCCCTGTTACGCCCCGGCCGATTTGACCGGCAAATTCTGGTGGATCGCCCCGATATCAAGGGACGCACGAAAATCCTCCAACTGCACGCAAAGAAGGTGAAACTCTCTGCTGATCTGGATCTGGCTATCGTGGCAGCCAAAACCCCGGGCTTCGTCGGCGCCGATCTCGCCAATATCGTCAACGAGGCTGCGTTGCTGGCGGCGCGGCAGGACAAGCAATCGATAGACATGGCGGAATTTGACGAGGCGATCGAACGGGTGGTCGCGGGACTACAAAAGAAGAGCCACGTCATCAATCCCAAGGAGAAAAAAATCGTCGCCTACCACGAGTCGGGTCACGCGCTGGTGGCGGAGTTGGTGCCTGGTGCTGATCCCGTTTCCAAGATCTCTATAATCCCGAGGGGCGTCGCTGCCTTGGGTTACACAAGCCAACTGCCGACGGAAGACCGTTATCTCATGACACGTTCCGAACTACTGGCGCGGATCTGTGTCCTTCTGGGAGGAAGGGTAGCAGAGGAGATCGTCTTCAGCGACGTATCAACCGGCGCTCAGAACGATCTTCAGCGCGCCACGGAGATTGCCCGGACGATGATCACCCAATTCGGCATGAGCGAGAAGCTTGGCTTCGTCTCTCTCGAAGGGCCCAGAACCGCCACGTTCCTGATGGTGCCCACTTACAGTCCGAGAGAGTACAGCGAGGAAACCGCCCGGATCATCGACGAAGAGGTAAAAAAAATACTGTCAGAAGCTCATAGCAGGGCCCGAGATCTCCTGATCTCCCGCCGCCCGGCGCTGGAGGAGTTGGCCAAGCTGCTGCTGGAAAAGGAAGTCGTCGACAGACCGGCATTGCAAGCGATTCTTAAAGTGAGGAGCATCGACAGCATCAAGGATAAAAAAAGATCGGCGGATGCACACGGAAGTGAAACCAATGACCGGGACGTCGACCAAGAGCAGCCAAAACAATGAAAACCTAATTGTGCGTTAACTACGGACAATTCGTAGAATCTAGGAGAGTAAAGCCATGGAAAGCGGAAAGGATCGCTCGGGGGACAATCTGCCCTTCGACGAGCGCTCCAATGAAGATAGCTATTTCGCCGCCAAAGAACATGAACTGATTGAGGGGATGAAGGCCGACTTTCAAAAGATTGAAGCGGCCCAGCGGGCAGGACAGATAGTGAACTGCCCAAAGTGTGCGGGGAAGCTTGAGGGCTATAAGTTTATGGATTTTGCCTTAGATCGCTGCGAAAGCTGTGAAGGGATTTGGCTGGATAAAGGCGAGCTGGAGGGGATTCTGAGAAAGGCCGCGCGTGGTCCGCTGGGCGCCTTCTTTGAGCGATATTTTGCCAAGGATGAAACAGGGAAAATGAATCAGTCCTAGCATGGCGTGAAGTGAAAATGAAAATATCATGGAGGTAGCTATGAAGGTCGATTATCTGGAGAAGCAATTACTCCCAATGGGATTCTTGATGCAAGATTCCTTGAGCGGGGTTGCAGCGCAGGTGAAAGAGGTTTTCACAAGAACTCGTGTTAATGGAGACGAAGAGGATAAGATCAGCGACTGGCAGCTCATCTTCTTGCAGAGTAAGGCCAATGGCTGCTCGTACCGCGGCGAGGATCTCCCCCATATGAAGTGGCAATGGCCCAGGGATACTTGGTTTCAGGAACAGCTGGGTCATCACCTCAAAGCCATCGAGTTTGCCGCCTCGCCAAGCGAAGAACTAAAGGCGTCCGCGATGAACGCGCCGCTCGAGTGGTGTTAAAAGAACTTTTCAAGAAGTAAATCGGGTGACTTGGTTGGCTAAAAAATTGGATCTGGTTACGTAAAAGGCCAACTTCTTATCACAAAGCAGCGTGGATCTCCCGGTGCCCATCGACCTCTTAAGACGTTTGCTCACGTAGAGCGCGTGCTCTTGCCTTGCGACGAAAGTCAGAGCGATCCTTATTAGGATCGTTACCTTCCCGGCGAGAGACCAAGTCTGCTCTTGAAGGAAAACGTTAGCTCGGTGCACAGGAGATCGACTAAAAGGAGGGCCCCGTATGAGACAGCTAAAAAGGATTATTGTCGGTCATGATCTGGCAGCCGGCGGAGAAATAGCCTTACGATCGGCAGTAGTTCTCGCCAATCGGTTTGGTGCTGCACTTCGACTGGTGCATGTGGTAGAGCCGCTCGACTCTTATCAGAGGATCTCGCATCCGCTCACTTCTCCTTACACCCTGGAGGAGATCGCGCAGAAAACCGGAGCACGACTACAAGCGTTAGCAGTAAGCCCGGAGCTCGCCCGACTGCAAGTGGAATGCGAGGTGCGCAAAGGCAAACCATTCGTTGAACTCATCATTGCCGGAAGGGCCTGGCTGGCAGATCTGATAGTCGTCGGCAGTGCGTCACGGATGGAAGAGCCCTTTCTCGGCAGTACGAGCGAGCGAATCCTGCGCAAAGCCCTGGTACCGGTAATGGTGGCGAAAAAGCCCCTGAGTTCCGAAGCCAAAACTTTTCTAGTCCCCACGGATTTCTCCTCTTGCGCCAGAAAAGCCGCCGAGGAGGCGCTCGTGCTAGCGAAGAGCTTTTCCGGCCGGGTCGTTTTCTTTCATGTTCTGGACTTTTCTCCTGCATACACTATCGCCTATGCACATGATCTGGGCGTAAGCGTGCCGATTTCCCCGCCTTCCCCCGAAGAGATTGAGCCCGAGTGGGAAGGCTTCCTCTCCGGTTTGCCCCTGGAGAAAGTCGATTGGGAAAAATGTACTGAAGAAGGTCAAGCAGCCACCGCTATTGTTCGCCAAGCGGCGCACATGCAAGCCGATATGATCGTGATAGGCACGCACGGCAGAAGCGGCTTGCCACATATGCTCCTGGGCAGCGTAGCCGAAAAGGTGATGCGCACGGCATCCTGCTCTGTCCTCACCATCAGACCGGAAGCGTTTCAATTTGAACTGCCGTGACGCTACAGGAAAATCCAGGGACTGATCGACGGCGGGCAATCCATGCTGCCCAATGAGAACTGAGGTTACGAGCGTTGTGATGGTTTGAGGTAGTCAAGGGTTAGTTCTCAAAATCTCACTTGTCGGGCGTCGGCTCTGTTACTCTGAGATTCCATTGCCGTTCTATTCCATCGGCCTACCGCCACCAGTTTCTTGTTTCCACAGCTCTTTGAGCCATTCATACCCCTCCAACCCGGCAAGGAGAATGCCGGCGCTGAAAGCGCACCAGCTTAGGAGCCAGAGAGCAATAATCACAGCGAATTTGACCCTCATGGAAGATGGCAGGAGCAGGATGATGAACGGATACGCCGGGTAAACTAGGAAACTAATGGCTATAAAGGCAATCCCTACGATGAACCGAACCCGCCGAACCTTTCCTCCGAGTCTTGCTAGTTGCAATGACTCGGTCAACCGACGGAGAGGCCGGAAAAAAGCTTTTCGAGATGGAAAATTCAATTGGACCTTCTGATCAACAATTAATTGGCCATTGCGCTTACGAATTAGGGGGTTAGCCTTTTGTGTTGACCGCATGAGTAGGATTTAGGGTTGCTCCGCTGGTTTTACCTAGCAGCCTTCTCGGTTTTCCTCAGCCCTGGTCCACTCCAACCCTTCGGCAAGATGGCAGATTGTAGTTCACCGAAGGCTTCCTCCCCGAAGTCTGGAATGAGGTTGCTTGACCTCTTGAATTTTGCATTCTTGCGGATTCAGTTCTGCTGAAATTGCCAAGAACGACAATCGTAAGAACGTAAACGTAATAAATGCGCGAAACTCCAAACATCAAGCCTTGCACAGAAATTGCGAAATAGCAGTAAACAAGAAACAAACCAATTCGGAAACTGCCCTTCCAAGTCGGCACCAACACCCAAAAGATTGTCACGCCCCACCTCTCTTGGGTGGATTGGTGTTGGTAAGCGAAATCGTGTTGGGCATGTGATCGGAGCGAAGAAGGCGTACTCGACGAGGAGTCGTCCAGTGTGCGCCATGTAAACCTGACAGTAAGTTGGACGGAGGGTGATCGACATGGAATGGCTGCTGACTGTAGCGCTTGCACTCGTCGCGGTTTGGCTGGCAGTACAGATCATCCGCGGACGAATCTGAAGAAAAACATCTATCGTCCAGGGTGTGTCAAACGCTGAAGTTTGGCGCCTGACGACAAGAGAACTGAGCAAGCCCATAAAGAAGTGGACTCCCGTTGCAATCAACGTGAGCTTCGAAACGGGACACGATCATGATTCAACAGACTTCTCAAGCGGACGAGTTCAAACAGCAATTGCGCGATTCGTTGCAGTGCGAGACGATGAATTCTCGTGCCATCAAGATTGCCAGACATGCAAACGTTTACACCTGCGGCGATCAGGACGAGATGGTCTATTTCATCGAGAGCGGCCAGATCAAACTGCTGATGCTCTCGTCCCAAGGCAAAGAGTGCATTCTGGCCATTCACTCTGCGGGCGATATTTTCGGTGAGCTCTGCTTATCCGGGTTAGGCGACCGTCTGGAGACGGCCACGGCGATGAAGGCAACCATATTGGAACAAATACCTTGCGCCCAATTCTTCGCGCGCCTGAACCGCGACTCGTTGCTTGAGGGCTTTGTCAGATACCTGGCGGTGCGCATTGCGGACCAACAGCAGGTCATCGCTAATCTGGTCACGGTGGACAGCGAGCAGCGATTGGGCAAGACGCTGTTGCAGTTGGCGCGCGCACTGGGCAACAAAAACCAACAGAGCACTCGCATCGAACTGAAAATATCACATGATGAATTATCGGAGATGGTGGGAACGACGCGACCGAGGATCAGTCTATTCATGCAGAGATTTCGCAACCTCGGTTTGATTGAGACCAACCTAGATCGCTTTCTCGGCATTAATGAAAAGAAACTCACCGATTATCTAGCTCAGATCGCCAGAGCCTCTGGGCGGGTCTGCGCCCGTCGCAATGATTCTTTTCAAAACCATCCAATCATCAGGAAGAAATCCGTTCCCAAGTCAGCCGAGCGTCAAACCCACTCGTTACCAAAGTCACTGACTATCGGCTAGGTCGTGTGGGAAATCCAGAAGGTAATCGAACTGAAGAAAAAACTCGTGGCCGCTAAGACCGACTCGATTAACAACTCGCCGGCTTCACTGCAGGGTGTAGGAGCGAGCTGGAGCACGATGTTTAACTTCGACGCCATCAAGAAGGCGATGAACTGACGGGAGTTCGTCGAGACGATAAGCCTTGTAAAGCAGACCCTGCGTGAGAACGCTGGCCGCATGATTTTTCCGATCACAGCCTTGTTAGCGAAGACTGAAAGTGACGCGTAGATCGCGGGTTATTTTCATATTACGTAACCGCGCTTGCCTGTAAGCATTGCTTGTGCAGCATTACCCGGTTGTGAGTGTTCCCTCTGACCGGGGAACTTGATAGCGTGGAAATGCGCGCCCCGCGCCCGAATGACCGTGAGGTATGTGGATTGAAATCGCTATTGCCTCAGAACCTGCTACGCAAAAACCATTCAGAGGCCATTGCCCTTTCGGAGCTCGGAGAACCGATTCGGGCTGAACTCTTCAGCGCCGAGCGTCTTGAGCAGCACGCTGAAAGCCTTGCCGCCGCCCAGCGCGTTACGACCACACCGCGGAAAGGTCGTCGGCTGTTGCCGCGCGTTCTTGAGAATGGGCGAGTGCTACTCGAATCGTATCGTGCCATCGCCCAGGCAATCCGCGAAGAGCGCGCGATTACACCTGCGGCAGAATGGCTGGTCGACAATTATCACATCGTAGACGAACAACTGCGCGAGATCCGTGACGATCTGCCACCGAGCTTTTACCGAGAGCTGCCCAAGCTGGCTGAGGGTCCCCTCCAGGGCTATCCGCGCGTCTATGGGCTGGCCTGGGCGTTCGTCGCCCATACCGACAGCCGGTTTGACCCGGAGACGCTGCGTCGGTTCGTGCGCGCCTACCAGCGCGTGCAGTCAATGACGATCGGCGAGCTCTGGGCGGTCGCCATTACTTTGCGGGTGGTGCTCGTGGAGAATCTCCGCCGCCTGGCGGAGCGCATCGTGCATGCACGGGCGGCGCGCCAAGAGGCCGACGCGGTGGCCGATCGCCTGCTCGGACTCGGCGGCAGTTCAATCGAGCCCGCGGCGGCGATCCTCGGGCGGTTCGAGGGCGCCCCGTTGGCGACGGCCTTCACGGTACAGCTCGTCCAGCGGCTGCGCGATCAGGACCCGGTGGTCATGCCGGCGCTTCGCTGGCTCGAGGAGCATGTAGCGGCGCAGGGCACAACCGCCGATGAGATTGTCCGGCTCCAGCACCAGCGGGAGGCGGCGACGAACGTGACCGTGCGCAACGTGATCACCAGCATGCGCCTGACATCCGCCTTCGACTGGGCGGAATTCTTCGAGAGCGTCAGTCTTGTCGACGCAATGCTCTGGACCGACACCGGCTTTGCCGCTCCGGACTTCGTGACACGCGATCGTTACCGGCACGCGATCGAGGAACTCTCGCGGTGCTCACAGCACGATGAGCTTGAAGTTGCCCGGCGGGCGGTTTTTCACGCGCAACGTTTCCGGCGCGAAGCTGAAGGAGTTAGTGACCCAGCCGGGGACCGTCGCGCGGACCCCGGCTATTACCTCATCGCGCACGGGCGTGTAGCCTTCGAGCAGGAACTCGGCTTTCGCATGCCAATCAAGACTTGGCTTATTCGTGCTTACGTTGCTCAAGCGACGTCTCGGTACGTTGGCACCATCGTAATTGCCAGCGCCGTCATCCTCGCTTTGTTCCTCTTCAATTCCGGTGCAGCAGAAGTTGGTGTAGTGGGCCTGCTGCTGCTCGGGCTTCTCGCTCTCATCCCTGCCTCGGATCTGGCGAGCGCATTGGTGAATCGCGAAGTCACGGAGCTGATCGGGCCACGGGCGCTGCCCAGGCTCGCGCTCCGCGATGGAGTGCCGGCTGATCTGCGGACATTGGTCGTTGTACCGACTCTCCTGACAGGGCAAGCCCAGATTGCGGAGCAGGTCGAGCGGCTGGAAGTCCACTACCTGGCGAATCCAGATAGCGATCTTCGTTTCGCGCTCCTTTCCGACTGGACAGACGCGCCTCAGGAAACCATGCCGGGAGACGACGAGCTGCTGGCCGCGACCGGTGACGGTATCGCGCGGCTGAACCGGCGCCATGGGCCCGCCCCGGATGGGAGCGAGCGATTTTTGCTGTTCCACCGCCGGCGCGGCTGGAACGAGAGCGAGCGGAAGTGGATCGGGTGGGAACGCAAACGCGGGAAGCTCCATGAACTGAACCGCCTACTGCGCGGTGCCACAGACACCACCTTCGTGCCAACGAGTGGCCGAGCACCCCTCGTGCCTTCCGGCGTTCGCTACGTCATCACACTGGATGCCGATACACGGCTGCCGCAGGGGTCCGCCGCTCGATTGGTCGGCACAATGGCGCATCCTCTCAATCGGCCGAGGTTTGACCCTCGTGTCGGCCGAGTCGTTGAGGGGTACGCCGTGCTTCAGCCGCGCGTGACGCCGACGCTACCGACCGATCGCGAAGGCTCTCTTTTCCAGAGAATCTCTTCGGGCCCGGCTGGCGTTGATCCGTACGCCTCTGCCGTCTCCGACGTCTACCAGGACCTTTTCGGCGAAGGTTCCTACACGGGGAAAGGGATCTACGACGTCGATGCGTTCGAGGTCGCCCTCGCCGGGCGGGTGCCGGAGAATGCCTTATTGAGCCACGACCTCTTTGAAGGCATCTTTGCGCGGGCGGGGCTCGTCACCGATATCGAGCTCTTCGAGGAGGTTCCCTCGCACTACGAGGTCGCCGTGGTTCGTCAACACCGCTGGGCCCGCGGCGACTGGCAGTTGCTTCCGTGGATCATTGGGCGCGCACCGGAAACGAGCGGCGGTCGGATCCGCAACTCGATTCCCCTGATCGGCCGTTGGAAGATGCTCGATAACCTCCGGCGCACGCTGTCGGCACCGGCCGCCTTTCTGACCTTGATCGCCGGGTGGACGCTGCCGTTCGCCTCGCCTGTAATCTGGACGACATTCATTCTCGCTACCATCGCCCTCCCGCCACTTTTGCCCGTCCTGACTGGACTGATCCCGCATCGCCGCGGGATTTCAAAACGCAGCCACGCGCGGGCGGTCGGCACGGACCTGGTGCTTGCCGTGTCGCACGTGGGACTTACGGTAACGTTACTTGCCGACCAGGCATGGCTGATGACCGACGCGATCGTCCGGACGCTCTTCCGCGTCTATGTGACACGCCGAAAGTTACTCGAGTGGGTGACTGCGGCGCAAGCGAAATCTGGTTTCGATCTCATCCTTGCCAGCTTTTATCGCCGCATGAACGGGACGGTGGCGCTCGCCGCCGCAGTAGGCCTCCTGGTTGTGTTCCGGCCGTCGGAAGCCTGGTCGATTGCGGCGCCGTTCGCTCTTCTCTGGGCTCTGTCGCCCATGGTGGCATACTGGATCAGCCTGCCACCGCGCGCCGCGGCTGCTCGGCCTCTTTCGCCGGATGACGCTCGCACGCTCCGGTTGACCGCGCGTCGTACCTGGCGGTTCTTCGAGACCTTTGTCGGCCCGGAAGACCACGCCCTTCCTCCCGACAATTTTCAGGAAGAGCCGACACCGGTCGTGGCCCACCGCACATCGCCCACTAACCTGGGGTTGTATCTCCTCTCTACCATCGCCGCGCACGATTTCGGCTGGCTCGGCACCGTGGCCGCAATCGAGCGGCTCGAAGCCACGCTCGGCACGATGGACGGCCTCGAGCGATTTCGTGGTCATTTCTATAACTGGTATGACACGCGTGACCTGCGCCCGCTTGACCCTAAATACGTATCCTCCGTCGATAGTGGAAACCTCGCCGGTCATCTCGTCGCGCTCGGACAGGCGTGCCAGAACATCATCGACCGCCCGCTGCTTGGCCCGCAGGTGCTCTGCGGGATTGCCGATGCCGTCCTGCTCCTGCGCGCCTCGGCGCGCGCGATCGTTGACGACCGGCGCACGCAAACGGTCACCCGCAAGCACCTGGATGAAGCACTCGACGCTCTGTCGCGGGCTCTCGGCCCGGTCGCTGTAACTCCAGGTGATTGGGTCGCGCGTCTTACTGAACTCCAGGCCCACGCTCATAACGTGACGGACATCGCGCGCACGCTGACCGCGGAACGGGGTGACAACGCCGATGCGGAGTTGCCCGCCTGGGCGGAGGCTGTGCTCACGAGCATCGCGAGCCACGCGCGCGATCTCGACACGGTACTTCCCTGGGCGCGGCTTGTCTTTGGGAATGTCGTCGCTCATGGCGCTGGGACTTTGGAGGAAGCGTTGGGTTCACTGGCGCTCGCGCGTTTTTTTCTCTCGTCCCCGACTCTGGCCGACACGCCGGACCGCTGTGAGATCGCCATACACGAACTCACCACTCTGCGCACGCGCTTGGCCAGCGACAGCGCCGCACAGAGCGATACCCTGACACGAATCGATACAATCATCGAGAGTCTCGCGCGTTCTGCCGCAGCCTCCGGAGCGCTGGTCCGCCGCCTTTCCCCCCTCGTCCAGCTTACCAAGACGATGTTCGACGCGATGGAGTTTGGCTTTCTCTTCGACCCGACGCGCAAGCTATTCTCGATCGGCTACCGCGTTGCCGATAACAGCCTCGACCCAAGTTTTTATGATCTGCTGGCGTCTGAGGCGCGGCTCACAAGCTTCATCGCCATTGCCAAGAGGGACGTCCCGTCGTCCCATTGGTTTCACCTCGGCCGTGCTTTGACACCCGTAGACCGGGGATCTGCCCTGGTCTCTTGGTCCGGGTCGATGTTCGAATACCTCATGCCCGCGCTCGTCATGCGCTCTCCATCGACGACTCTGTTAGGCCAGACGTACCAACTCATCGTCCGCCGTCAGAGGAAATATGGAACCGAGCATGGCGTGCCATGGGGAGTCTCAGAATCGGCCTACAATGCGCGCGATATCGAGCTAACCTACCAGTATTCGAATTTCGGTGTGCCGGGTTTAGGGCTCAAACGCGGGCTGAGCGAAGACGTGGTCGTTGCCCCTTACGCGACGGCGCTGGCGGCGATGATCGACCCCCGGGCGGCGGCGCAGAACTTCGTCCGTCTCACCGGGGCCGGCGCGAGCGGCCGCTATGGCTTCTACGAGGCGCTCGATTACACGGCCACGCGAGTTCCCGAGGACCAAGACGTAGCCGTCGTGCGCGCTTATATGGCGCATCACCAGGGGATGTCGCTCGTGGCGATTGCGAATGTCCTTTACGAGGGCGTCATGCGCGGGCGCTTTCACGCCGAGCCGCGCATGCAAGCCGCGGAGCTGCTCTTGCAGGAACGCACTCCGCGGGACGTCCTGGTCGCTCGGCCGAGGGTCGAGGAGGTGCGGGCGGTCGCGAACGTCCGCGATCTCGTTCCTCCGGTCCTCCGTCGTTTCACCTCCCCGCACGATCCGACTCCCGGCATCCACCTCCTCTCCAACGGGCGATACGCGGTGATGGTTACGACGGCGGGCTCGGGATACAGCCACTGGCGCGACCTTGCGGTCACGCGGTGGCGTGAGGACCGCACGCGTGATGCCTGGGGTACGCACGTTTTTATTCGCGACGGACATAGCGGCCAGCTCTGGTCGGCCGCCTACCAACCGAGCGGGGTTGAACCGGACAGCTATGAAGTGGCTTTTTCCGAGGATCACGTCGAGATCCGGCGGCGCGATGGCGCGATTGCGACCACGCTTGAAGTCGTCGTTTCGCCGGAGCACGACGCCGAGGTGCGCCGGGTGTCGCTCACGAATCTGGGGCTGCGAACCCGAGAGATCGAGTTGACCTCATACGCCGAAATCGTCCTAGCGCCGCCCGCAGCCGACGCAGCCCACCCGGCGTTTTTCAACTTGTTCGTGCAGACCGAATTTGCTCCCGAACTCGGCGCCCTGCTCGCTACGCGCCGGCCACGGTCACACGGCGAGTCCCAGGTCTGGGCGGCGCACGTAGTCGTCGCCGAAGGGGAAACCGTCGGCGAGCTGCAATATGAGACTGACCGCGCCCGGTTTCTCGGCCGCGGACGCGGCATCCGAACGCCGATGTCGGTCATCGACGGCCACCCACTCTCCAACACGGTCGGCGCAGTACTCGACCCGATCGTCAGCCTGCGGCGCCGCGTGCGGCTTGCGCCGGGCGCCACCGCGCGGGTCACCTTCTCGACGCTCATCGCGCCATCGCGCGACGAGGCGCTCGCCTTGGCCGACGAGTACAACAATCCGGCAACGTTTGAGCGCGCGGCCACGCTGGCGTGGACGCAGGCCCAGGTCCAGTTACACCATCTCGGCATCGATCCCGATGAGGCATACCTCTTCCAGGAGCTCGCCGGCCAGATCCTGTACTCGGACCTTGCGCTGCGGCCTTCGTCCACGGTGCTCGCAGGCAATGCCCGGGGACCCTCGGCACTCTGGCGGCATGGAATTTCCGGCGACATGCCGATTGTTCTAGTCCGCATCGACGAACCCGAGGATCAGGGAATTGTCCGGCAACTCCTTCGCGCCCATGAATACTGGCGGATGAAGCAGCTGGCCGTCGATCTCGTGATCCTGAACGAACAGGCCCCGTCCTACGCTCAAGATCTCCAGGCCTCTCTGGAAGCCCAGGTCCGGACCAGCCAGTCGCGCTTGCGGCACGAGGGGCATGAACCGTCCGGCAGCGTATTTATTGTGCGCGGAGATCTCATTTCGGCTGAGGATCGTACCCTCCTCCAGACCGCCGCGCGTGCCGTGCTCTTGAGCCGCCGCGGCACCCTGGCCGAGCAGGTCGTACGTCAGCCGCGATCCGAGGCCGTCTTACTTCCACTAGCGCGGCGTTTGCCTACGACGAAGTCAGGGGATGTCTCGCCGCCGCGGCCCGACCTCGAGTTCTTCAACGGCCTCGGCGGCTTCGCTGCGGATGGGCGTGAGTATGTGACAATTCTAGGCGAGGGACAGTGGACGCCAGCACCCTGGATCAACGTGATTGCGAACCCTTCCTTTGGCTTCCAGGTTTCTGAGTCGGGCTCGGGTTACACATGGTCGCTCAACAGCCGGGAGAACCAACTCACGCCGTGGTCGAATGACCCGGTCAGCGACCCGCCGGGCGAGACGATATACGTTCGGGACGAAGACAGTGGCGAGCTGTGGAGCCCAACGGTGCTGCCGATCCGCGAGGAGGCTTGGCCCTATATCGCCCGACACGGCCAGGGCTACAGCCGCTTCGAACACGCATCACATGGAATTTCGCTTAACCTCCTGCAGTTCGTGCCACTCGAGGACTCGATCAAGATTTCCCGCCTCACTATTGAGAATCACTCAGGGCGATCCAGACGTCTCTCGGTGACGGCGTATGTCGAATGGGTGCTGGGCGTTTCGCGGAGCGTCTCTGCGCCCTTCGTCGTTACCGAGATCGACACGGAAACGGGGGCAATGCTCGCACGCAATGCTTGGAACAGCGAGTTCGGTGGCCGCGTGGCCTTTGCCGACCTCGGCGGGCGCCAGATCGCGTGGACGGGTGATCGCACGGAGTTTCTTGGCCGCAACGGCACCCTCGACCATCCGGCCTCGCTCGAACGAGGGGAACGACTCTCGGGAAAGGTCGGCGCCGGCCTCGACCCGTGCGGTGCCCTGCAGACGATGGTGGAGCTGCGTGCGGGGGGCCGTGCCGAGATCGTCTTTTTCCTCGGCGAGGCGGCGACCACGGAAGAAGCGCGAACATTGATTGCGAGCTACCGCGGGGCTGACCTTGATGGAACCCTGCGCACGGTCAAGAAGCACTGGGATAACGTGCTCGGCGCGGTTCAGGTGACCACACCTGATCGGGCTATGAACATTATGCTCAACCGCTGGCTGCTCTATCAGACGCTCGCCTGCCGTGTCTGGGCGCGAGCAGCGTTTTATCAGGCGGGTGGCGCGTATGGCTTTCGCGATCAGCTCCAAGACGTGATGGCGCTCACCATAGCGCAACGAGACGTGGCACGCGCGCAGATACTCCGTGCCGCCGCGCACCAGTTCGTTGAGGGTGACGTCCAGCACTGGTGGCATCCGCCGTCTGGGCGGGGCGTTCGGACCCGTATCTCCGACGATCTCTTATGGCTACCGTACGCGGTTTTTCACTACGTCGAAGTCACAGGTGACGTCGGTCTTCTCGACGAGGAAGTTCCCTTCCTCGACGGGCCGACTCTCGCGGCAGGGCAGGACGAGTCGTATTTCGAGCCACAGGTGTCCGCGCAAGGCGGTACCCTGTTCGAGCATTGCGCGCGCGCTCTCGACCGCAGTCTGGCGGTTGGGAGCCACGGTCTACCGTTGATCGGCACGGGAGACTGGAACGATGGGATGAACCGGGTCGGTTCCGCGGGCAAAGGCGAAAGCGTCTGGCTCGGCTGGTTTCTTCACACCATCCTGTGGGAGTTTGCGCGCCTGGCCGACGCACGCGGCGAGTACCAGCGCGCCGAAATGTGGCGACTGCATGTCAGCGCACTCAAAGCCTCGCTCGAACTAAAGGCGTGGGATGGGGAGTGGTATCGGAGAGCTTACTTTGACGATGGAACGTCGCTCGGCTCCGCCACGAACGCCGAATGCCGCATCGATTCCATCGCCCAGTCCTGGGGGGTCATCTCCGGTGCGGCTGAGCCGGCTCGCGCAGCGCGCGCCATGGCGGCGGTCGAGAAGTACCTCGTTGATCGCAATAACGGGCTCGTCCTACTCTTCACCCCGCCTTTTGACCGCGCGACCCCGGACCCTGGCTACATCAAAGGGTACCTTCCAGGCGTTCGCGAAAACGGTGGCCAATATACCCATGCGGCGATCTGGTCTCTCATTGCCTTCGCCGCACTCGGCGACGGCGATAAGGCCGGCGAACTGTTCGCGATCTTGAACCCGATCAATCATGCGAGTACCCGCGCTGGCGTTTACCGGTACAAAGTCGAGCCTTATGTCGTCGCCGCTGATGTTTATGCCGAACCGCCGCATGTCGGCCGCGGCGGGTGGACATGGTACACGGGGTCAGCGGGATGGATGTATCGGGCCGGCATCGAGTGGATATTAGGCTTCCGGCTGCGCGGCACGAGGCTTCACATCGATCCTTGTATCCCGCGTGCGTGGCCAAACTTTAAGATCACATTTCGCTATCACTCGTCGCGCTACGAAATCGCCGTGGAGAACCCACAAGGGATCGCACGAGGAGTTTTGTCTGTTGAACTCGATGGCGCATCGCTCGGAGGCAGCAGCATGCATATCGAGCTCGCCGACGACGGGGCAACGCACCATGTGCGCGTTGTCCTTGGCGTGGAGACCGCTCATGCTCAAGCTAAAGTGTCGCTGTGACGACGAGAGCGAATACTTTCAGTCGGTAGCTGGCGGGCGGCGAATTCAACTCGATCCCAAGACCGCGCTTTATAAACATTTCAGATCATGCGGTGATGCAGGTTTTGCAACAGGGTGATAGCTGCGATGCGGCACGAGTTCGGCGGCCAGCTAGAAAAAGCCGTCGCGAAATAGGATATTCAAGGATGGCGACTCTCCCTTTTGATGCGCTTGTTTTTTTCGGCGCCACCGGCGATCTGGCCTGCCGACCTTCAGGCAATGATCCGGCCGGCAGCATCCCACATAGGAGGTGGCAACAGCATGACGCCGACCGAAGTTGTGTTCCTGCTTGACGTGGACAACACGTTGCTCGACAACGACCGTGTTATCGATGACCTCAGGAACCATCTTGAACGCGAGTTCGGCCCTGAAAACCGGGATCGGTACTGGGCGATCTTCGAGGAGTTGCGGTCTGAACTTGGTTATGCCGATTATCTGGGCGCGCTGCAGCGCTACCGGCTCGAAGCCACGTGCGATCCTCGACTGTTGATGATGTCTTCATTCCTACTGGATTATCCCTTTGCTAAGCGGCTCTACCCCGGTTCCCTCGACGTCCTCGAGCATCTCCGCCCTTGGGGCCCAACGGTGATTCTGTCCGACGGCGATGTGGTTTTTCAGCCGCGCAAAGTTCAACGCTCGGGACTCTGGGAAGCGGTCGAAGGCCGTGTGCTCATCTACATCCACAAAGAGCAGATGCGGGACGATGTCGAGCGGCGCTACCCGGCCCGGCATTACGTGATGGTGGACGACAAGCTGCGTATTCTGGCGGCGATGAAAAAGATTCAGAGGGACCGGCTGACGACAGTCTTCCCGCGTCAGGGCCATTACGCGCTTGACCCTAAAAATATCGCGGCATATCCTCCGGCTGACATAACGGTCGAGCGCATCGGCGATCTGGTCAAATACGATTTGGCCGCCCTGCTCGGCGCCGCCTAAGCCGGCGGATCGGAGTAAAGGAGGATGGCGAACGCATGACGGAGCCACTTGATCGTCGCGTGTTGATAATCAACACCGTTGGCGCCCCAAGTTCCACGCGCACGATCCGGCTTGCGCTAGCCCGGATTATTCATGCTACGAGGAAACCTGACGACACTCTGTTGATCGAGGTGTGACCCTGGAGGAACGAAGGCATCGGCGCGAATGTTTCATTTTGTGCTCGGCGCTCGGCACGATGTTTGACCTTTTCGCTGCTGATCTCATAAGCAACTCGCCCGCACGCATCTTCACGGCACAACTGCTTTGCCTTCGTTTCGGAAGGGTTGTACCTCGATCGCAGTATTACCGTGAATAATCCGCGCGACTGCATCTAACGCAGGAGGTGCCGAATGAGTAGCTCAAAGGTAAAGCCATGAAATTAAGTCCTCTGGCGGGAAAATCCGCCGCACCTTCGATGCTGGTGAACGTGCCCAAACTCATCACCGCGTACTACGCGGAGGCGCCTGACCCTGCGGTGCCTGAGCAACGAGTCGCGTTCGGCACCTCAGGGCATCGCGGTTCCGCGTTCACAAAAAGCTTCAACGAACGGCATGTTCTCGCCATCAGCCAGGCCATTTGCCTGCACCGCAAGCAGCAGGGGATAGACGGCCCGCTGTTCCTTGGGATAGACACGCACGCGCTTTCCACGCCGGCCTTTGCCAGTGCGCTCGAAGTGTTGGCGGCCAACGGCGTGGAAGTCATGATCGCGGAAGGGGACGAATACACGCCGACTCCGGCCGTTTCGCACGCGATTCTCACTTACAACCGAGGCCGTGATAAGGGACTTGCCGACGGCATTCTCATCACGCCTTCACACAACCCACCTGATGACGGCGGCTTCAAGTACAACCCGCCGAACGGCGGGCCGGCGGATATTGACGTCACCCGCTGGATCGAAGCAACGGCCAATGAGTTTTTAAGAAATGACCTGCAGGGCGTGAAAAGGATAATCTTCGAAAAAGCTCTGCGCACCGTGACGACGCACCGGCACGACTATCTCACCGCTTACGTGAGCGATCTCGACAGGGTTATCGATATGGATGCGATTCGCGGTGCAAAGATCCGCATGGGCGTCGATCCGCTCGGCGGTGCGGGGGTCCACTATTGGGGCGCAATTGCCGAGCGCTACGGCCTGAACCTCACGGTCGTCAACGAGGATGTTGACCCGACGTTCCGTTTCATGTCGGTTGACTGGGATGGCCGCATTCGCATGGACCCATCTTCGTCCCACGCGATGCAGAATTTGATCGGCCTGAAAGACCGCTTCGACATCGCCTTTGCGTGCGATACCGACCATGACCGGCACGGCATCGTCACCCGCAGCACGGGCTTGCTTCCCCCCAATCACTATCTCTCGGTCGCCATCCATTACCTCTGCCAACATCGGCCCGAGTGGCGCAAGGAAGCGGCAGTGGGAAAGACCGTGGTGAGCAGCCGGATGATCGATCGCGTGACGGCTAAGCTTCAGCGCAAACTCTATGAAGTGCCGGTCGGCTTCAAGTGGTTCGTTGACGGCTTGCTCGACGGCTCGCTTGGCTTCGGCGGCGAAGAGAGCGCGGGCGCGTCCTTCCTGCGCCTTGACGGCACGGTCTGGACCACGGACAAAGATGGAATTATCCCGGCTTTGCTCTCGGCGGAGATCACTGCGCGGATGAACCGCGATCCCGGCGAGATCTACCGGGAGCTTACGCGCGAGCTCGGCGAGCCGGCTTTTGACCGGATCGATGCACCCGCGACTCCAGAGCAAAAGGCGTTGCTGGCGAAACTCTCTCCCGAGCAGGTTCGCTCAACAGACCTGGCCGGTGAAAGGATTCAAAGCGTCCTCAGCCGCGCCCCAGGTAACAACGCTCCCATCGGCGGGGTGAAGGTGGTTGCCGAGAGCGGATGGTTCGCTGCGCGTCCATCGGGCACCGAGAACATCTACAAGATCTATGCGGAGAGCTTTCGCGGAGAGGATCATCTCCGCCGCATCGTCGAGGAGGCGCAGGCTATCGTCGACGCCGCTCTCGCGGCAAGGGCTTGACGGAAAAGCACGATCAAACCGGAGAGCGTTAGGGCCCCGATCTATTCCCTTGTCCCAACATCGGGAAATATGGAGGTATCTCCCCCTTGGCATTTGAGAGTAAAATAAGCCAGCCCATATCTTCTTCCGTTGGAGCTGGTCGAGTGGTTTTTTGAGGAAGAAGACATTATGCTGATAGAAACAATTCTCCGCTGGGTTACGGAATTATATAGGAATATTTTCATTGCTAGCGCCCAGAGCGGCTGCGCAGGTCTGCCGGCCGCGCGATAATTCTTTTCAAAATCGTCTAATATTGGACAGAAATCCCTTCTAGAGGCGGCGTACTATTAAATTCAGAACGGAGGAGATCGCCGCTCACGAGGAGAAGGGATCTCTAAGGTTTCAGAGCTGAGGGCCAAGATTAGATATTTAGTCTTTGCAAGAAGGAGGAAACACGATGGAACTTCCCAGGGACATAAGTCGAACCGCGACCGCTGTAATAGTGGGAGGGCTGGTCCTGATCATATTCTTTGCGTATCGCGGTTACGTCAACTCGGGTAAGGCCCTGCAGATTTTAGAATTGCAGGTGCCTAATATCACGCGGGTCGCCTTCGATACCCAGGTCTTTGCCCTTACCCCGGCGAATCTTGAGCCTGTCTTGACCAGCGTTGCACTACAGTTCGGAGGGCCTGAAGGCCAGGCGGAAATGGCTAAGTTTAAAAAGGAATTTGAATCCCACTTGTGGGTTGTGGTGATGACCCGGAATAAAGGACTCCAATCCGCAACGGAGGTGATGACTCAAGTTCGACTCACGACACCGATCACCGCCCTTCAAGGCTACAGTTCGACGGGCTATGCCAAGATGGAGGTCAAAGAGGGAGGAATCGGAAAGGAAATGGCATCAGTTAACTGGAATTACATAGAGCCCGCCATAACTGCGGTCACGCTTATCGGTGTTCAACCAAAAGACTTTGCAGGCAAGCCCCCTTACTCGAAGAAAGACACGAGCATCTGGTCCAGAGATTTCAGGTTATACTTTGAACTGGCTGAAGTGAAATCAAAAGAAGGAGCGGTGGCTTACGCCTATTAGTAGGCACAGAGGCGTGCTTCGTGGGTAGGACTTTGAACAGATGGGCGTTGCGAATGTCGATCGTTGGCCTCGGGCTGATCGCGGTCCTAGGATACAACACGTTCGTATTCGCTCAGCAACCGCCCGTGGTGTACGTGGCGCCGATCGAGGGGATCATCGACCTTGGGCTTGCGCCCTATGTCCAGCGCGTGCTTAACGAGGCCACGGATGCAGGCGCCGCGGCCGTCATTCTCGAGATCAACACCTTCGGTGGGCGGGTGGATGCGGCTGTTCTCATCCGCGACGCTTTGTTGAATGCTCGGGTTAAGACGGTCGCCTTTGTAAACAAGAGAGCCATCTCCGCAGGCGCCCTTATCAGTTTGGCTGCCGAGAAGATCGTCATGGCCGACGGCGGAACGATCGGCGCCGCAACGCCGGTACAGATGGGACAGCCGGGCGCGGCGGCTCAGCCGGTGGAGGAGAAGACCGTCTCCTATGTGCGAAAGGAATTTAGCGCGACCGCCGAGACGCGCAAACGTCCCTCGCTCATCGCCGAGGCGATGGTGGACGGAGACGTGGAGATCCCTGGACTCATAAAAAAAGGAAAGCTGCTGACGCTGACGACCGAAGAAGCCCTGAAGCACAAGGTTGCGGATTTTCGCGCCCAGACCATAGAGAGCGTACTGGAGCAGTTGAATCTTGCGGGAGCTCAGATAAGGCGCATAACACCCAACTGGGCGGAGGATCTGGTCCGCTTCCTGACCAATCCCGTTGTCAGTTCTTTGCTGATGACGGTCGGTATGCTTGGCATCTTTATGGAAATACGCACACCCGGCTTTGGCTTGCCGGGTGCGCTCGGTATCGCAAGCCTGGCGCTTTTCTTTTGGGGCCACTGGCTGGTCCAGTTGGCGGGCTGGGAAGAGCTGCTGCTCGTGGGGTCGGGTCTCGTGCTCCTGGTCTTAGAGGTTTTTGTTATTCCGGGCTTTGGTCTCGCCGGAGTGCTCGGGATCGGCGCATTGCTTGCCGGCCTCAGCCTGAGCCTGATCGGCGGCGGCGCCACATGGGGGTTCGTCGTTATCGCCGTGGGGCGGGTGTTGATTTCAGTCGTCTTGGCGCTGGTGGCGAGTTTGTTGATGCTGCGTTTTTTACCGCGCCTCCCGTTCGGGAGGCAGCTGATCCTGGAAACCGGCCTTGCTGCAGGCGAGGGGTATGCCTCGGCGCCGGAACGTGATAGTAGCTGGCTCGGAAAACACGGCACGGCGTTTTCGACGCTCCGACCGGCGGGCATCGCAGAGATTGCCGGCGAGCGTGTGGATGTCGTGTCCGACGGCGAATTTATCGATGTTGGTATGCCGATCGTGGTGACTCGCGTCGATGGCAACCGCATTGTCGTGCGGCGGCACCGCACCTTAACAACAGAAGGGAGTTAACATGAGTGGATTTGAAACCGGGCTAACTGGAGGTTTTGCGCTGCTATTGATGGTGATCGTGGGCTTGGTTTTTGTCTTGTACCTGGTGCCCATCCCGCTCTGGATTGCCGCTTGGGCATCGGGAGCATACGTCGGGCTCTTCACGCTCATCGGCATGCGCCTGCGCCGAGTTCCGCCCGGCACTGTGATCACGGCGCGGATCAGCTCGGTTAAGGCCGGTTTGGACATTCCCCTCAACGATCTCGAAGCCCATTATTTGGCCGGCGGAAACGTCGTGAGGGTCGTCAACGCCATGATTTCGGCAGACAAGGCCAACATCGCTTTGCCCTTCAAGCGAGCCGCTGCAATCGATCTGGCCGGGCGTGACGTGCTGGAGGCGGTGAAGATGTCGGTTATTCCCAAGGTCATCGAGACGCCGAAAATCGCGGCTGTAGCCAAGGACGGAATCCAGCTCATCGCCGTCTCTCGTGTGACCGTTCGCACCAACATTGACCGGCTAGTAGGAGGGGCTGGGGAGGAGACCATCATCGCGCGGGTCGGGGAGGGCATGGTGAGCACCATCGGCTCCGCGGCGTCGCACAAGAATGTGCTCGAGAATCCCGATCACATCTCCAAGCATGTTCTGAGTAAGGGGTTGGACGCGGGGACCGCCTACGAAATCCTCTCCATCGACATTGCCGACGTGGATGTCGGCGATAACATCGGCGCCAAGCTGCAGATTGATCAGGCGAACGCCGACAAGCAGATAGCGCAGGCCAAAGCCGAGGAGCGGCGCGCGATGGCCGTTGCTTTGGAACAGGAAATGCGGGCGCGCGTGGTTGAGGCGGAGGCTGAAGTGCCGCGCGCTATGGCGGAAGCGTTTCGCCAGGGAAATCTTGGCATCATGGACTACTACAAGATGAAAAATGTGCAGGCCGATACGGCCATGCGCGATTCTATCGCCGATACGGGAGGCCAGCCTGGCGAGACTCCGAAAAAGTAACGGAAACCGGCATGAAAAATTTGAGTTTTGGACAGATTCTTCTTCTTATTATTTTTATTGTCGTGCCGCTGATTAAGTTCGTGATGCAGCGAGTCAGGCGGCGTCCCAGCAGGCAAATACCAACGGACAACCCTTCGACGGATATTCCCAGAGGGAGCCAAATAACTTCAACTCCCACTTCACCACCTCGCGCATCCCGCAAACAGGTCCGCGCATCGGAGGAGTTGCCCGATTCCACATTGCCTTCCAGGGGGCGTTTTACCAGGCGTTCAATTTTAACAACTAGACGCGATGTGCGGCGTGGAATTATCCTGATGACGCTCCTGGGACCTTGCCGGGCTTTCGATCCACCGGACCAGCCCATCCCCGCTCCTTTTGTTCATCATCGAAATTTTTCTTAGCAATCACGCAAGACGTAACTGCGCAAGCGATGCACAGGCAGTTCCCCCGCTGATATCGGGAATAATATTGAGTTCCAGTGTGGTCAAGCCGTCGAGATCAACAGTATAATCCTCGCATTCGCTGGTGGCGCCGGGAGGGCTGAAATTATACTGCTGACGCACAATCTCCCGGTATGACTGACCACCGTCTGAAGACCAGCGCAGTACAAACTGCTGGGTGCGCTCGTGATCATCCTCCTGAAAGACTAAACGCATCCGCCTGACCCTTTGCGGCTCGTCAAACAGCAAGCGGATTGTCTGATGACCAGGTTGTGCCGCCCGCCAAACCGAACCGGCCCCCGGCATGAGTGCTGACTCGATCAGATGTGCCGTGTCCTCGGAAGATACCTCTACCTGGGCCAGGGCTTCCACGTTCAACCACTGTTGATTAGCGGGTGAGACATCTTGGGGACCCTGATTGATTATCCGTTTACGCATGAGCTTTCCTCCATAGGTTTCCATGCAGGAGATATTTTGAAGCTTATACTCAAGTTCCTTGAACGCACTCTGCCAGAGCTGAGAATCTTAAACAGGAACTGGCTGACCGCAAACGGGATTAACTTTGTTATCGGTCAGACGATCCACTGATTCATTTGTCAGGCGAGCGAACGAGCCGCGAGTCTTTCACCGGGGGAAAAACCACTCGGGGCTTCGGGCTCCAGGGCAAGCCGCAAGGCCTCGTCCGCCGTTTTCAGAAACTCAAAGCGGATGCCTTCACGGCCCGAGGCGGGAATCTCCTCCAGATCTTTTCGATTCAACTCGGGAAGCAAGACGCAGGAAATACCCGCTCTTTTGGCTGCCAGCATCTTTTCCTTAATCCCTCCCACCGGCAGTACCAAGCCGCGCAGGCTGATCTCGCCCGTCATGGCGACATCTTTGCTGATGCGCCGTCCCGTAAGCAGTGAAACGAGAGCGACAAAGAGCGTGATGCCAGCGCTTGGCCCGTCCTTTGGGATAGCTCCCGCGGGAATATGGATGTGCAAGTCGTTCTTTCTGAAAAGCTCGGGATCGATTCCAAGTGTCTCCGCGCGGGACTTGAGGAGACTCAAAGCGGCCTGGGCGCTTTCTTTCATGACATCGCCGAGCTGGCCGGTCAATAGCAACTTACCGTCTCCCGGCATCTTGGTTGCTTCGACAAACAAGATGTCTCCGCCAAACGGCGTCCATGCCAAGCCGGTAGCCACTCCAGGCAAGCTGGTGCGCAGCGCGATCTCGTTGAAGAATTTTTGCGCACCCAAGTACCCATGAAGAGATCCTTGATTCACAGTGATCGTTTCTTTAAAACCGTCCGCGAAGCGCGTTGCCACGCTGCGGCAGACGGCTCCCAGCTCACGCTCGAGTTGACGAACCCCGGCTTCGCGCGTGTAGGACCGGATAATTTCCCGAATCGCATCGTCGGCAAAATTAATCTCTCCGAGTTTGAGACCGTTTTCGGCGATTTGCCGAGGAACAAGGTATCCCTTGGCAATGGCCAATTTATCTTCCTCGATGTATCCCGGCAATTCCAAGATCTCCATGCGATCGCGAAGAGGGCCCGGAATCGTATCGAGCACGTTGGCCGTCGCAATGAATAAAACCTGGCTTAGATCGAAAGGCAGTGCGAGGTAATGGTCTTGAAAGGTCGCATTTTGAGCGGGATCGAGGACCTCCAGCAAAGCAGCGGAAGGGTTGCCATGAAAACTCGCGCCCAGCTTATCGACTTCATCCAACATGAAGACGGGGTTTCTACTGCCGGCCTTTCTAATCCCTTGAATAATATTACCTGGCAGCGCCCCGACGTAGGTGCGCCGATGACCCCGAATATCCGCCTCATCGTGAACCCCGCCAAGACTTTGGCGCACGAACTTACGATTCATCGCCCGAGCGATGCTTTGCCCGAGGGAGGTCTTTCCTACTCCCGGGGGACCGACTAGGCACAGGATAGGGCTCTTCCCTTGCGGCATGAGTTTGCGAACAGCGAGGAACTCAATGATGCGCTTTTTCACTTTTTCAAGACCGTAGTGGTCGGCGTCGAGGATTTCGCGCGCCTTCGGCAGCTCAATCTCTTCTTTGGTGAAAATGCTCCAAGGGAGTTCCACCAACCAGTCAAAGTAAGTCCTGATCAACGAGTGTTCAGCCGCCATCTCAGGAATGCGCTCAAACCGGTTTAATTCTTTGAGCGCTTCCTTCTCAACCTCCGGGGGCATTTTTGCCTCGTAGAGTTTTTTTCTCAGCTCTTCAACTTCGACAGTTTTCTGATCCTCTTCGCCCAGCTCCTTTTGAATGGCTTTCAATTGTTCGCGCAGGAAATATTGGCGCTGGGACTTATCCATCGATTCCTTGGTTTCGTCGCCGATTTTCCTGCTCAGTTCCAGCAATTCGATCTGCCGCGCCAACTTCTCTGAAACTTTTTGGGCGCGCGCCTCCGGGTCAGGGATCGCGAGAATTTCTTGCTTCTCGGCGGAAGGAAGGTCCAATGTGGACGCGATCATATCGATTACGGTTAGGGGATCTTCAGTCCTTTCGATCATCGATCTCAGTTCGTTCATCGGTTCAGGAAATAACGATAAGGCCCGGGCTGCTTCTTGACGCAGATGTAAGATTCTCGCCTCGAACTCCTTGGTCTGGGGGATTTTTTCTTCGACCATGGTGACGCGCGCAATGAGGACGGGATCGGTCTCGAGGATTTCGCCGATCTCAAAGCGGCGGCGGCCTTGAACGAGGATCTGACGGTGACCGTCCGGCAGAGTAAACATCCGTAGAATGTCTGCGGCTGTGCCAACTCCGTACAACTCATTGGGCTGTGGGGTTTCAATCTTGGGATCGCGTTGGCTGACGAATCCAATGGGAAGTTGTTGGCGAACAGCCTCTTCGACAGCTTGGAGCCTTGCCGGGCGGCGGACCATGAGCGGCATGATCATGGACGGGAAGAGCACCCGGTTGCGTAAAGGTATGATGAGCATTGCTCCAGCAGGAATATTGAGGTGCGGTTTGGATTTAGGAGTTTCCGTGGCTTCAGCGTTCATGAATGCTTCCTTAATTCGACGATGAGCAGCCCATCCTGGAGAGACATTTTTCCCACCGATAGAGGCTTTTCGCCTCCCGCGAGCTTGAGTCGCCGCTCAAAACGGCCGAGCGGGATCTCCCATATCTTCAGGTCCCCGTCATCGCAGCATTTTGGCAACGGGCGTTCGCCGGCGATGACAAGCTCACGTTCTTCTAATCGCACGTCGACTCGATCAGCCGCTACGCCAGGCAGCGCCGAAATCACCCAGAGGCTTTCGTCCGTCTCGACGACGTTAACGGGGGGTTCCCAGCTCGGCGTTCTGCCGGGAGACACCCGATAGCGGGCGCCGGCGGCGACCTGTAAGAAATTCCTATGGATTCGCTCAGCCTGCTGGAGCAAATCGTTAGCGCGCCGCCAAATCAAGAAATCCCAATCGTGCGATGCCATGTTATCTGAGCCTCGATGCCATTTGCCTACTATCAAATGAGATTAGCGGACACTATAACCAAACTTAGGTATGGGACAGGCCATTGTCAAGGAAAGTAGTCCGAAGCCTTCTCCGTCAGTTGCTACAATCCTCATAGTTTCCGCCACGTAACAGATCCTTGGATAGGCGGTAGCTAGGTAAGGATTCTCTTACGGGGAAAGTCATAAACGCTCAATATATCAATGCGGGGAAGCTCGTGTTCCTTTTCCCGGCCAATGTTCATAGAGGTCAACCAGATGTTGGTCCTAACGATAAGTTTTTTCAAAATCGTCCAATGTTAGACAGAAACCCCATCCCGAGTCGGCGTAAATTGAAAGTAATCTAAGGCATAGGGTTTCACTCCGCGTTTTGTCTGGAGTTCTTCGAGTAAGCCTATCGTCCTTGCCCCGTAACAGTCCAAGCCGCGAGCATCGAAATATTTTTTCGCCATTGTCTAATATTGGACAGAAACCCCGGTCGAACCCGCATAGATTAAATCCAAGACGGAGGTGAACCATGGCTAAGAACAACGCCGTGGTTAGGGTCTACGACCCCCACACCGAGACAGCGCTGACCATCAAAGAACTCCAGCGGTCGGGGTTCGACATGAACAAACTTTCTATCGTGGGCAAGGACTATCACACCGGGGAGCGTGTCATGGGCCATTACCATGCCGGCGACCGGATGAAAGTCTGGGGCGAGATGGCGTCCTTTTGGGGCGGCTTATCGGGCTTGCTGTTCGGGTCGGGCTTCTTTTTCATCCCGGGCATCGGTCCCGTCATTGTGTTCGGGCCGCTGGTCAGTTGGATTATCAGGGCGCTGGAAGGTGCTGCCACGGCCGGCGAGATGAGTGCGTTGGGTGCCGGGCTGCGCATTATTGGCATCCCCAAGGACAGCATCACCCGGTATGAGACCGCACTCAAATCTGACAAGTTTTTGGTTATCGCTCACGGCACGCCCGATGAGATAGCCAAAGCCAGAAGTATTCTCGATACGCCCGGCGCGGCGCAAATCGCCCCCACTTTTGGGGGTGAAATCCGCCTTCGCGTGTGAACGGTCGCGCGTCGCTGCCGGGAGTTTCGTGATTGGGGGAGAGCGCCATGCACAACACACATATGACTCACCACCGCCAAGCGCGCCAACCGGTGTCCGCCCGCGGGGCTTCCGGGTATGACCGGCCGGCCGATGTCAGCGTTCCTCCGGAAAAGTTCTTCAACACCCGGGTCAGGCTGGCGATCGTGTGCCCGGAGACCGCGTTGATGTACGCCGTGCTCGAAGATGCCTTTCTCTGCTTTCAGAAACAGTTTGAGACGGAGCAGCCGTTTATTCGTCGCAGGCGGGAGGCTGAGGATTGGTTTTTAAGCGATGACTCTCGCCGGCTCTTCTCCTTCGTGTCTGTCTGCCGTGCGCTCGGACTTGAACCGGAGTACATGAGAAAGAGGCTTGGACTCTGGAGCCATGCCCGTCTAGACATAGCGCAGGCAACAAGATAGTGTATTGATGAGTGGTTTAACCGCCGCGGTTTCGCGCCCCAACAATAAGCGACCGACCAAGCCCCCTGAGTAAGCAGACTGTTGTTATTATCATCGTGGGCTTCGAAAGGAGACATGATGACGATTCAACAGACTCCTCAAGCCGACGAGTTCAAACTACAATTGCGCGATTCGTTGCAGCGTGAGACTTTGAATTCCCACGCCATCAAGATTGCCAGACACTCTAACGTCTACACCTGCGGCGATCAGAACGAGATGGTCTACTTCATCGAGAGCGGCCAGGTCAAACTGCTCATGATCTCGGCCGAAGGCAAGGAGTGTCTCCTGGCCATCCATAGCGGGGGAGACATCTTCGGTGAGCTATGTTTATCCGGGTTAGGCGCACGGCTGGAAACGGCGACGGCGATGAAAGCGACGACCTTGAAACAAATACCTTGCTCTCAGTTCTTTG
>ORMF010425232.1_pt1 | contig 29312 bp, 29 predicted proteins | sample 1779871 | NCBI WGS metagenome assembly ORMF01 (sample SAMEA104232316, study PRJEB22302) | groundwater metagenome | biome: forest; feature: aquifer; material: groundwater | place: USA | collected 2011-08-07 | depth 5.4 m | reverse complement strand
GTCGTGATCCCGCCGCCGCACCGATTCGATCTGGAAATCGAGGAAGACCTGATCGAGGAAGTCGCGCGGGTGCACGGCTTCGAGAACATCCCGGCGCACCCGCCGCTCGCGGCAGCGAAGATGCACTCGCCTGCGGAGACGCGGCGCTCGCAACACGCGTTGCGCGAGTGCCTGGCGGCCTGCGACTACCACGAAACGATCAATTTCGCCTTCGTCGAGCCGGATTGGGAATCGGATCTCGCCGCAAATCCGGAGCCGATCCGGCTGCTCAACCCGATCGCGAGCCAGCTTTCGGTCATGCGCTCGACGCTCGTCGGTTCGCTCCTCGCGAACGTGCGTTACAACCACGCTCGCAAGCTGCCGCGGATCCGCGTCTTCGAAATCGGCCGCTGCTACCGGCGCGACGCAAGCGTCGCGGACGGCGATCTGAGCGTCGCCGGCGTGGCGCAGCCGCTCAGAATCGCCGGCGCAGCGTTCGGTCCCGCGCTCGATGAGCAGTGGGGCGCCGCCCTTCGGGCGGTCGATTTCTACGACCTCAAGGCAGACGTCGAAACGCTGTGCTTCCCGCGCAGGCCGCGCTTCGAGGCGGCGGCCCACCCCGCGCTCCATCCCGGTCGTTCGGCGCGCGTACTGTTCGATGGCGCGGCGATCGGCTGGGTTGGCGAACTGCACCCTCGCTGGCAACGCAAGTACGAGCTTTCGCAGCCGGTTCAACTGTTCGAATTGGACGCGGAGGCGGTGATGACCGTCCCATTGCCCCAGCCGTCCGAGCCCTCCCGGTACCCAGTCGTCGTGAGGGATATCGCGATGACGGTGGACGTGGGGACGACCGCGCAGCAGTTGCTGGACGCTGCCAATGCCGCCAAGCCAGGCATCGTCCAGGACGTTCGGTTGTTCGACCTGTACCTCGGTCCGAACCTCCAGAAGGGCCGAAAAAGCCTTGCGTTTCGGGTAGTTATGCAAGATACTGAACGAACCCTTACAGATGCGGAAGCCGACGCAGCGCGCGACGCGTTGGTCGAACTCTGGGGCCGGCGGTTCGGCGCCAGCCTTCGCGGATAACCAAGGAATCCAGGGAGCAGGGATGACGCTGACCAAGGCCGAACTGGCCGACTTGCTGTTCGAAAAAGTCGGCTTGAACAAGCGCGAGGCCAAGGACATGGTGGAGGCGTTCTTCGAGGAAATTCGCGGAGCGCTCGAGCGCGGCGAAAGCGTGAAGCTTTCCGGATTCGGCAATTTCCAGCTTCGGGACAAGCCGCAGCGGCCCGGCCGCAACCCGAAAACGGGCGAGGAAATTCCGATCAGCGCGCGGCGCGTGGTCACGTTTCACGCCAGTCAGAAGCTGAAGGCAACGGTCGAACAGTCGCGCCATGGAGCCCAGCCGGAAAAGAACTGATTTACCGCCGATTCCGGCCAAGCGCTACTTCACGATCGGCGAGGTCAGCGAGCTGTGCGGCGTGAAGCCGCACGTGCTGCGCTACTGGGAACAGGAATTCACTCAGCTCAAGCCGGTGAAGCGGCGGGGCAACCGGCGCTACTACCAGCACCACGAAGTGCTCCTCATCCGCAGGATCCGCGAATTGCTCTACGAAGAAGGGTTCACCATCAGCGGCGCGCGCAACCGGCTCGATCATGCCGCAGTCTCCGGCGGCGCTCGACAGGCTTCGTCCGTGCGCCTGCGTCCGGAAACATCGGACGTCGATCTCTCCGCGGTCAAGCGCGAACTGCGGGAACTGCTCGAAGCCTTGCGCTGAACGCGGCAGTTGTGCCGGATTGCACTGCTAGAATCATCGTTCACGGGGCGTAGCGCAGCCTGGTAGCGTACCTGCCTGGGGGGCAGGTGGTCGCGGGTTCAAATCCCGCCGCCCCGACCAAGAAATATCAACGGCTTCCGATCAGGAGGCCGTTTTCATATTCCAGGAACGTCATCCCCACACGCACGAAATCGGCGCCGCGAACAGGCGCTCGCCAAACGGCACGATCCTCTCGCCATCGTACAGAACCACGCCGAGCTTGAAGCCATCACGCGACGCGACAGCGAGTTTTCGCAACCCCTTGAAATCGGCGGCAACGACGGTCGCAGCCGCCTTGACCTCGATGCCGATCAACCGGCCCTGGTCGTTCTCGACGACGACATCCACCTCATCCTGATCCTTGTCGCGATAGTGATGCATCGCAAAAGTCCCATCCGACCAAGCCGCCTGTTTCAGTATCTCCGAGAAGACGAACGATTCGAGCAGGGGACCGAAAATCGAACGGTCTTTCGCGATCCGTTCGGCGGTGGCTCCCAGCATGGCGGCGAGCAGGCCGGAGTCGAGGAAGTGCAGCTTTGGGGTTTTTACGAGTCGTTTGAGGCGGCTGCGAAACCACGGCTCGACGCGACGAACCATAAACAGTTGCTCGAGGACATCGACGTACCGCCGCGTCGTCTTCGCGTCGAGTTGAATCTGGGCACCGATTTGCGCGAAATTGGTCAACCTGCCGGAGTGATGGGCAAGCACGCGAATCAGGTGTCGCAACTGATCGAGTTTCTCGATCTGCGCCACGTCCTGTACATCGCGCTGCACGATGGCTTCGACATATTCGCTCGCCCAGACCTGCCGCCGCCTTGGATCCTCGCGCCGCAGCATCTCCGGAAAGCCGCCGGTCAATACGGCATCCAACAGATCGGCGCCGATCAGGGTCTCCGCCGGGTCGGCGACTTTGCCCGAGAAAGCCCGGTGAAGAAACGCCGGCGCGACACCGCATATTTCGGCTCGGGAGATTGGGAGAAGGCTGACCACCTCCATCCGCCCGGCGAGACTTTCCGAGACCTGCGGCAGCGTGAGCACGTTGGCCGAACCGGTCAACAGGAAGCGGCCGGGACGCCGGTCTTCGTCCACCGAGCGCTTGATGGCCCGCAGCAGCGCCGGTACGCGCTGCACTTCGTCGATGACAACCCGGTCAAGCCCGCGCAGGAAGCCGACCGGATCGCGTCGGGAGGCTTCGAACTCGGTATCGTCGTCGAGCGTGATATAGCGTCTCTTGCCTTCGATGAACTGGCGTACCAACGTGGTCTTGCCGCATTGGCGCGGACCGGTGACCATGACCACGGGCGTGTCGCCGAGCGCAGTCCTGACGCGTGCCGCGGAAAATCGATCGATCAGCTTGGCGCCAGGGCCGGTCATGGTGGTATCGATGTTCGTCCAATTCGGATTTGGAGGTCGTCCAATCAGGATTATAGACCCGTCCAATCCGGAAAGTATCTTCGTCCAATCGGGATTATCGGGGTTGCATGCGCACTGACCAGAAAGGCACACTAACGGGATGAGAACAGTCTTGTGGGAAGGGGCGCTGGAATCGATTCACGTTGCGGCCGGCGCGTCGCAGCCGATGCGCTCGCTCGCGGAAGCACCGCTCGTGGCCGGTGTGGGAATTCCCGGCGACCGCTATGCTGAGAAACGCGGCACCTATTCGGCGCGCCACCACATCGACCGGCAGGTCACTCTGATCGAGGAGGAAACGCTCGTTGCGCTCGCGCGCGACCACGCGATCGAACTCGCGCCGCACGAGCATCGGCGCAATCTCACGACGCGCGGCGTCGCGCTCAATCATCTGGTCGGGCGCTACTTCAGGATCGGTGACTGCCTGCTCTTCGGCGGGCGACTGAACGTTCCGTGCCGTTATCTCGAGGAACTGCTCGGCAAGAAGGTTTTCAAGCCGCTCATCAACCGCTCGGGATTGAATGCCCGCGTCATCGTGGGCGGTACGCTGCGTGCAGGTGCTGCCGTCAGGCCCGTGGACGCGGCCGAGGTCGATCCAGGGGTACGCGCGGTCAACGAGGCGCACGCGCTCGAGCCGCCGCCGGAAGTCTGGTGATGCGGTCCCGCCAGGTCGCAGTCTGCAGCCGGACGAGCAGCGCCCCGTAGCTTGACCAGGGGTATGGTGCTGCGCCGCAAAATCCACTAAAGTCCTCACCCACATGAGGTTTTGACTATGGATTTGCGCGCCGCCATGAACGACAGCACTGCCCCGACAGCACCCGCCGAACTCTCGGAGTTCATCGAGAACCGCACCTACGTCGAGATCCAGGTTGGAGACCAGTCGGTCCTCACGCGCACGCTGAGGCCGGAGGACATCCAGCTGTTCGCCATCATGTCGGGCGACGTCAACCCGGCACACGTCGATCCCGAGTACGCGCGTTCGTCGCTGTTCCATGAAGTGATCGCGCACGGGATGTGGGGCGGCGCACTCATCTCGACGGTGCTGGGAACCGAGTTTCCCGGTCCCGGAACGATCTACATCAGCCAGACGCTCAAATTCTCCAGACCCGTGAAGGTCGGCGACACGATCACGATCACCGTGACGTGCATGCAGAAGTTCGACCACAACAAGCACATCGTGTTCGACTGCGTGTGCACGAACCAGGACGGCCTCAAGGTGATTCGCGGCGAAGCCGAGGTGCTCGCGCCGACCGAGAAGATCAAGCGGGCGCGCATGGCGATGCCCGAGATCACGATTTCCGACCGCGACGCGCGCTACCGGCGCCTGTTCGGGCGCGCGCAGGGCCTGAAGGCGGTGAAGGCGGCGTTCGTGCATCCCTGCGACCTGAGTTCGCTGCAGGCGGCGACATCGGTGCGCGACTCGGGCCTGATGGAACCGGTCCTGATCGGCCCGGAAGCGCGGCTGCGCGGATTGATCGAGCAGCACCGGCTGAAACTCGGCACGACGCGCATCATCAACGTGTCGCACAGTCATGCGGCGGCGGCGCGCGCGGTGGAACTGGCGCGCAACGACGACGTCGCGGCGCTGGTCCAGGGCAGCCTGACGACCGAGGAGTTGCTGCGCGCGGTGATCATGCCCCACGGACTGCGAGTTGCGGGACGCCTGTCGCACGTGCTCTACATCGACGTCCCGAGCCACCCGCGGCCACTGATCATCACGGACATGATGGTGAACATCGAGCCGACGCTCGCGCACAAGGTGGACATCGTGCAGAACGCGATCGATTTCGCCCACCTGATGGGGGTTCCCGAGCCGAAGGTCGCGGTGCTCGCCGGAATCGAAACCGTGACGCCGCGCATGCGCGCGACGCTGGACGCGGCAGCGCTTTGCAAGATGGCGGATCGCGGGCAGATCGTGGGCGGTGTCATCGACGGGCCGCTCGGCTTCGACAACGCGGTGTCCCTGATCTCGGCGCGCGCAGCGGGCCTGAAATCGGTGGTTGCGGGGCAGGCCGACGTGCTGCTCGCACCGGATCTGGAATCCGGAAACATGCTCGCCAAGCAGCTCGAGCACCTGTCGGACGCGATCTCCGGGGGGGTGGTGCTCGGCGGGCAGGTGCCGATCGTGCTCGCGAATCGAGGTGATTCGGTCGACAGCCGAATCGCTTCGTGCGTGCTCGCGCTGATCGTCGCCAATCAATACCGGAGCCGTCGCCGCGCCTGACCCGATGGCCGCGACCGTCACGCGCGATCAGCACCGGGCTATCGATCGGTTGGCGGCAGGCGACTGGCAGGCCGCGCACGCAATCGTGCAAAACCTGGAAGATCCGCTCTCCTGCAGCATCCATGCGCTTTGCCACCGGATCGAGGGCGACCCGGAAAACGCGCGCTACTGGTACAGGCGGGCCGGGGTGGCGTTCACCAGAGACCGACCGGTCGAGCAGGAAATCGCCGCCCTGCAGGGCGAGATCGCGGAATCAGGCATCCGGCGATCGCGCTGAAGGCGGCTGCTTCTCCGAGGCCCGGAGCGGATTCAAGCGACGACGCACAGCGCACACGGAAGCACTTCGATGTCCAGTTGTGTCGTGGCGTGATTGAGGATTTCGCCGTCGGCGTGCACGGCAAGCGGTTGCGCCGTCTGGATCCGGATCCTGCGGGAGCGAACCAGCGTCACGCCGGGGCGTCCAATGTGCGTGCCGCGAAGCACGTGCGGGATGAGGCCGAGAATCCCGATGCGGGACAGTGCATCCGCGATCATGAGTTCCAACAGACCGTCCGCGATGTCGGCGCCCGGCGCAATGCGAAAGACGCCGCCGTAGGTGGTGCCGTTCGCCGCCGCGAGCATGGTGACGCGGCCCTCGTGGACGCCGCCGTCATGCGTGATGCGCGCTTCGGGCGTCGCGTAACGCAGCAGCAGCGTGCGGGCAAGCGCAAGTCCGTAGACCGCATTGCCTCCCAGCCACCGGATGGCATTGGCTTCCATTGCGACCTGCGCATCGAATCCCGCGCCGATGCCGTTGGCGAAGTAGCGCCCGTTGCAACGCCCGGCATCGACGCGTCGCCGCCCGCCGGCAACAATGCGGTCGCAGGCGGCGCGCCAGTCGCCGCCCACCCCGATCATTTTGGCGAAATCGTTGCCGGTTCCGGCGGGAATGACGGCAAGCGCCTGCGATTCGCGGGCGACGCCGACATACCCGTTGACCGCTTCGTTGACGGTGCCGTCGCCGCCCAGCACCGCCACGCACTCGGCGCCCGCGCGCAGTGCTTCCGAGACCAGCGTCGCCGCATCTCCCGGCGCGCGCGTCGTGCGCGCGCGGCAAGCGATGCCGTGCCCGCCGAGGCGAGCCTGAACGGCAGGCGCCAGACGCTGCGCGCCGCCCCTTCCGGCGCAGGGATTGACGATCAGATGGACTTCCGCCATGTGCGGCGGGCATTCTATCGATTGAAACGCTTGCGCAGTTCGCGCGCTTGGCCCAACACGCCGCGTCGGGTGCGCGTGGCCCCGTCGGATAGAATCGCGCCGATCCCACGATGCGCATCCTGATATCGAACGACGACGGCTATTTCTCCCCGGGCATCATGCTCCTGGCGGAGCGCCTGGCCACGCTCGGCGAGGTGACCGTAGTGGCACCGGAGCGCGATCGTTCCGGAGCGTCGAATTCGCTCACGCTCGACCGCCCGCTCACCGCGCGGCAGGCTGCGAACGGGTTTTATTTCGTCAACGGCACGCCGACCGACTGCGTGCACCTCGCGGTCACCGGATTGCTCGATTTCCTGCCCGACATGGTCGTCTCGGGAATCAATCTCGGCGCCAACATGGGCGACGACACGATCTACTCCGGGACCGTGGCGGCCGCGACCGAGGGCTATCTGCTGGGGATTCCGTCGCTCGCCGTGTCGCTCGCGAGCAAGACGGGGCGCCATTTCGAGACCGCTGCGGCGGTCGCGGTGGAAATCGTCGAGCGGTTCCGGCGCGCGCCCGTCGGAGAGGCCGTGTTGCTCAACGTCAACGTCCCGAGCGTGCCGCTTGCGGAACTAACGGGAACGGTCGTGACGCGCCTTGGCCGCCGCCACAAGGCCGAGCCGGTGGTGAAGGTACGCACGCCGCGCGGTGAAATCGCCTACTGGATCGGCGCCGCGGGCAGCGCGCAGGACGCCGGGCCCGGCACCGATTTCCACGCGGTCGAGAACCGATCCGTGTCGATCACCCCGCTGCAGGTGGATCTGAGCTTTCACTCGCAGCTCGACATGGTGAAGGACTGGCTCGCGAAATGACCGGCGTGCGCGGCGATTTCTCGGGCATCGGGATGACCTCGGAACGCACCCGCGCCCGCATGGTCGACCGGTTGCGCAAACAGGGCATCGCGGACGAGCAGGTGCTGGCGGCCATGGCCGCGGTGCCGAGGCATTTGTTCGTCGACGATGCGATTGCACATCGCGCCTACGAGGACCCCTCGCTTCCGATCAACTTCGGGCAGACCATCTCGCAGCCGTACGTGGTCGCGAAGATGATCGAAGCGCTGATGCGCGGAAAACCGCTCGGACGGGTTCTCGAAATCGGAACCGGCTGCGGCTACCAGGCCGCGGTGCTGGCGCAGATTGCGCAGGAGGTGTTTTCGGTGGAACGGATCGGGGAGTTACACGAACGGGCGCGCGCCAACCTCCGCCCGTTGCGCCTCCGGAACCTGAGGCTGGTGCATGGCGACGGCCACCTCGGGCTGGAACAGGCCGCGCCCTACGATTCGATCGTGGTGGCGGCTGCGGCAACACAGACGCCACAGGCACTGCTGCAGCAATTGGCGCCGGGTGGCAGAATGATCCTGCCGCTGCGCGACGGCGGCGGAGCGGCGGGTGCTACGCAGCGCCTGGTGCTGATCGAGCGCGGCGCTCACGGGTACCGCGAAACGCCGCTCGACGCGGTGCGATTCGTTCCATTGCAGAACGGAAAGGTCTGATGAAGACGCTGGTCTTGATGGTCGTGCTGGGGGTGATCGCGGGCTGCGCAGCGCGCGCGCCCGCGCCGGTGGACGATCGCCGCAGCGCTCCCGTGGCGGCGCCGAAACCCCCGGTTGCGCAAGCCGCGCGGACTCCCGCGCCGGCGCCCAGACCGGTCGAATACGTCGTCAAGCGCGGCGACACGCTGTACAGCATCGCATTGGAGCAAGGCGTCGATTATCGCGAACTCGCGCGCGCGAACAGGATCGACGATCCATCGAAACTCCGGATCGGACAGACCTTGCAGCTCGCCGGCACGGAAGACCGCGCAGGTGATTCCGCCACAGGCGGGGTATCGATCGGGGCTGCGCGCGGTGCGGGTCCCGTGGAATCGAGACCCCTCGAGCGACCCGGCGCGGGTGCGACCGCCGCGGCCACGGATCCGTCGATCCGGACTTTTCCGAAGGCGGTGCGACTGCCTTACTCCGAACAGAATCTGGCGCTGCTCTCCCAAACCGAGCCTGCGGCGGCGCCCAAACCTGCCGCGATGGCGCCCCTGCCGCCGGCTGCGGTCGTCGCGCCGAAACCGGAGCCGCAAAAGTCCGAGGTGCGCGACCCCGACGCGATCGAGTTCGTGTGGCCGACGAAAGGCCGGATCGTCGCCAATTTTTCCGAGCCGAACAACAAGGGCCTCGATATCGCAGGCAAGCTGGGCGATCCCGTGGTCGCGGCCGCACCCGGGCGGGTGATTTACACCGGTAGCGGCATCCGCGGACTGGGGAAGTTGATCGTGATCCGGCACGACAACAACTTCCAGAGCGTGTACGCCCACAATCGCGAGATCACGGTCAAGGAAGGCGACACCGTGGCGCGCGGCCAGAAGATCGCCGAGCTTGGCGATACTGACGCCGATTCGCCCAAGCTGCACTTCGAGATCCGCAAGTCCGGCAAGCCGGTGGACCCGGCCCGCTACCTGCCCTCGGGCTGACGCGCAGCGCGCAGCGCCTCGGCGAGGTCCATCACCGCGCAGGCGTAGAAACTCGAGCGGTTGTAGCGGGGGAGGACATAAAAGTTGGCGAGGCCGAGCCGGTATTCGCGCGCTGCCGGTCCGTTGTCCAATTCGATGAGCGCGACTCGCGCCTGCAGCGGCAGATCGGGCGCGACGACGCCCGCGCCCAGCAGGTCGGCGGTTGCGTGCCGCGGTTCGACGCTGCCATCGGCATAGGCCCGGTAACCGTCACCGGTCACGCTCGCCGCGAACATCACCGGGGCGCCCGGCAGCCAACCATGGCGCTTGAGGAAGTTGGCGACGCTGCCCACCGCGTCGACCGCGCTCGCGCGCAGGTCCACCGTTCCGTCGCCATCGAAATCGATCGCGTATTGAAGGTAACTTCCGGGCATGAACTGCGGGATCCCGATCGCGCCTGCATAGGAACCGCGAACAGAAAAGACGTCGATTCCGGAGTCGCGCGCGAAGAGCAGGAAATTCCTCAACTCGTTGCGAAAGAAGGTCGCGCGCGGCGGATAGTCGAACGCCAGCGTGGCGAGCGCATCGACGACGCGCCAGCGTCCCATGTTGCGCCCATACGTGGTTTCGATGCCGATGATCGCTACGATGACCTCCGCCGGCACCCCGAATTCCGTTTCCGCGCGTTGCAAGGCGGCGCCGTGGGCGCGCCAGAACTCGACCCCGCCGTCGATGTGGCGATCGTTGACGAAAAGTGCGCGATAGGCACTCCAGGACCGACGGTCCTTCGCGGGCGGCGGCGCGATCGCCTTGAGAATCGCCCGCTCACGGCGGGCGTGCGCAAACACGTACTCGAGTTCGCCTTTGACGAAGCCGTGGCGGGTGACGAGTTCGTCGACGAATTCGCGCACCTCCGCCCGGGACGCGTACGGCGCCGGCTTAGCCGGGCGCGAGTCTGCGCTGCCGCTGGCCAACAGGATCGCCAGCACGAGCGCGCGCATCATTCGGGCTTCAGCTCGCGAACGCGTTGCCTCAACTCTTCGACATCCGTCCGGGACCGATCCCTGCCGTAGCGCAGGCCGATATACAGCGCGCTGATGCGCCGGATGGAAGTGCCCGCACCGGGCAGGCGCCGTGCAGCGCGTTCGGCAAAGTCGCGCGGTCCTTCATGCGGCTCGCGCTCGATGCCGCGGCGCGCGAGCGCTTCGCAGAATCGGAGCCACGCCCGCTGCACCGGATCGGTTCGCTCGACGCGCTGCATCGTCCAGGCGAACAGAAGGAATGCGAGCACGCCAAGCACCGCGACGAGCGTTGCGATCATTTCCTGCCAGTCCGCCTGCGGGACTCCGAGCCAGGACATGAGTTCGCGCTGGCGCGCGGTGTTGTAGCCGAGAACGCGCAGGTTCCACTGATGCGCGACGGCATCCCAGCCGTGGCGCAGGCTGCGAAGCCAGTCGAACTGTGGGCGCATCAGGAATGGCAGCGCGCTTCCCTGTGGCACCGAGCGCGCAAGACCGAAATCCAGCCGGCCCGGAACCGCCGCCGCCGTGGGGTCGACGCGAACCCAGCCGCGACCGGCGAGGTACACCTCCACCCAGGCATGGGCATCGGACTGCCGCACGGTGAGAATGCCGTCCATCGGATTGGGGTCCCCGCCCAGATAACCCGTCACGATCCGCGCAGGCACACCCGCGGCGCGCATGAGAACGGCGAACGCGGACGAAAAGTGCTCGCAGAATCCGCTGCGCGTGTTGAACAGGAATTCGTCCACCGCCTCCTGGCCGAGCGGCGGCGGCTCGAGCGTGTAGTCGAATCCTCCGCTTCGAAAATAGTCGATCGCCCGCCCGAGCAGTGTGACCGGATCCGACGACTCGCGGTGCCATTGAGCGGCGAGTGCGGCGGTCCGGGGGTTCGAATCGGGCGGAAGCTGAAGCGCGCGGTCCAGCAGCGACGCATACTCTCTTGCGTCGGGCTGTCCGTCCGCGATCGAAACCATGTCGTAGCGAACTCGCGCGCGAAGGGGTTGCACGGACAGGATCTGGCCGTCCAGCGTGAACCTGGAATCGGCAGGAAGCTGCGCCGCGGTTTCGAGCGCAAAAATCCACTGGCGCTGGTGCGGCTCGATCACCATGACGTAGCGGTAGGTGCGTCCCCCTTGGGGCGGCGGCGGGGGCTGGCGTCGAAGCGTTGGTCCTGCATGCCAGGTGCGGCCGTCGAAATCCCACATCACCGGACCGCGCCAGTAGCGTTGCCGAGGGGTCGGCAGTTCGCCACCGAAGTCCGCGCGGAAAGCGAGCGCATCGGAGAGCGCGACCTCCGACACGTTTCCAGGCGACATCGTGTCCGACAGGCCCGTGACGCCGATTCTCGAGTCCTGCGGCAGTCCCCACATCGGGCCCTGAACCCGCGGAAACAGCAGAAACAGGATCAGCGCCACCGGCGCGGCCTGGGCCAGCAGCACTCCGGCCGTGCGCAGGTCGGTGCGCATACTGCGGCCCGGCGCGTTGCAGCCGACGAGCGTCACCGTGATCGCGAATATCGCCGCGACCATGAGCAGCGCCGCAGGAATGCCCTGCACGAAAAGGAAGTTGGTGATGATGAGAAAACAGCACAGGAAGGCCGCGACAACGACGTCACGGTGGGTTCGCGTTTCGAGGACTTTCAGTCCCGAGAACAGCACCAGCAACGTGATCCCTGGAATTCGCCCGAAGAGCATCCGGTACTCCATCCAGACCCCCGCCATGGCCGCAAACGCGATCAGCAGAATGTACGCGTGCCGCGGTAATTCCCAGCGGTTGAAGAGCACGGCGATCCGCCACCCGTAGAGCGCGAGCGTCAGAACCGTGAGCCACCACGGCGCGCGCAATGCGTGCGGCGCGGCGGCGAGGAGCAATGCCAGCAACAGACCGGCGAGATCTCGACCCCTGACTACACGTGCTTCGGGCGCGAGCGGATGCGCAGCCGGGGCGGCGGCGTTCATTGGGCGGAGAACAACGCGAGCGCACGCAGGCAGTCGCTGCGATGCGCGTCGCCGCGCGCCATCGCAAGCTCCTGGCCGGGAATTCGCAGGGCAAAGCGCGACCCGGCCAGATGCGCGGCGAGAACCCATCCCGCGAGCCGCGACAACCGGCTTTCGACGTCGAGGCCAGCGGGCAGGTGATCCCATTCGAGCGAAAGCTCGACCGCGGCGTCACCCGAGAACTGCTTCGTGAGCAGATTGTCGCTGCGCGCGAAAGTCTTCCAGGCGACGTGCCGCGGCGAGTCCGACCGTTGATAGGTCCGAAGCCCCGAGAAATCCTCGCGGCCCGGGACCTGAGCGCGCGCAGCGCCCGCGGTCGCGTGCTCGGTGACGGCAGGGAGTGGCGTCGGCACCGGTCGCGGGTAGACGAGGCAGGTCGCATCCGGCTCGACGTAGCTCCAGGCGCGAAACCAGCCGAGCGGAAAACGCGTCTCGAGCATGATGCGACCGAGCGCCAACTGGCCGCGGCGCGGGGCCGGCACGCCGAGCGTGACTTCGGTCACCGATCGGGCAGTGACGTGGACCACCGATTGAACGCCGGAAGCGACGTGCCGCACGAGGACCGCGGGGCGCTCGAAGGGTGCGCGGTTGTCGAGAAAGAGGCGGAATTGCGCCGACTCGCCCGCAAACACCGCATCCGCGCGCCCCACGCTCACCGAGACGAGCGCAAGGTTGCGGGCGGTCTGCACCATGCCGACGAGTCCCAGACCCACGAGCGTGAAGGTCAGCACGTAACCGAGGGGGAGCGCGTAGTTGATCGAGCCCACGAGCAGAAGTGCGACGGTTGCAGCGCAATACCACCCTGCGCGCGTAGGCACGATGTAGACACGGCGATGGCGCAACAGCACGACGCCATGCTCGGGCGGCACGAAGCCGTAGAGCCAGTTCAAAAGGCGCGGACCGCGGAACCAGGCGCGCAACATGTCAGTTCTTCGGCCCGTCGTACTTCCACCGTCCTTCCCAGGCCGCCAGGACCGCGTTCGGATATTCGGGCTTGCCGAGGCTGCCGTTGTAGCGGCCCAGCGCGCGGAAGAAATCGCCGTTTTCGATATCGAGGTAGTGACGCAGGATGAGGCAGCCGTAGCGCAGGTTGGTACGCAGGCGGTACAGGTTATCGCTCCGGCCGAGCAGCTTGGGCCAGAATGGCATCACCTGCATGTAGCCGCGAGCGCCGGCGATCGAGGTCGCGTACTTGCGAAATCCCGACTCGACTTCGATCACGCCGAGCACCAGCTGTGGGTCGAGCCCTGCGCGCGTCGCCTCGTGCTGCACCGACTTCAGCAGCTCGATGCGTTCCTTGCGGTCTCGGACCTTGGTCCGCAGCCGTTCCGACATCGCGTGCACCCACTTGTGCGCGTCCTGCGAATCGCGGAAATTGAACACCGGGGGCGCGCGGTCGGCAACCGCCGCGGAGAGATTCGCCACGACGCTGTCGGCGAGCGGCTCGTAGGTCTGCGCCCCGCCGAGCGATTGCAGCGGCGCGACCAGGGCGGCGAGCGCGAGCAATCGCCTCATGCGGCGGCGAGTCGATCCTTCAGGTATTGCAGGCTCGAATCGAGCGCGATGTTGATGGGCGAGTCGTCGCGCCGGCCTTTGTACTCGGCCTCACCGGCCGCGAGTCCTCGATCCGAAATCACGAGACGATGCGGGATGCCGATCAGATCCATGTCGGCAAACAGAACGCCCGGGCGCTCGTTGCGGTCCTCGAGCAATACGTCGATGCCGCCTTCGGAAAGTTCCGCATATAGCCGCTCGGCGGTTTCGCGCACCATCGTGCTCTTGTGGAAGCCGATCGGCACGAGGCAGACTTCGAACGGAGCCATTGCGCGCGGGAATACGACGCCACGCGCATCGTGGTTCTGTTCAATCGCGGCCGCGACGATGCGCGTCACGCCGATGCCGTAGCAGCCCATTTCCATCGGCCTGGCGACGCCATGCTCGTCCAGAAACCGGGCGCCCAGCGCCTCGGAATACTTGGTTCGAAGCTGAAAGATGTGGCCGACTTCGATGCCGCGGCGGATTCTGAGGATTCCGCGCCCGTCCGGGCTCGGATCGCCATCGACGACGCTTCTCAGGTCCGCGACTTCCGGTTCCGGCGCATCGCGACCCCAGTTCACGCCGCAGAGGTGGAAGCCCTCTTCGTTTGCACCGCAGACGAAGTCCGACATCGCTGCCACGGTGCGATCCGCAATCACCCGCACGGTGGTCCGGACCGGCCCGATATAGCCGGGTTTGCAGCCCAGCGCGCGCTCGATCTCGCCTTCGGTGGCGAAGCGAAATGGGGCCAGACGCCCGACCTTCGAAGCCTTGACCTCGTTGAGGTCATGGTCACCGCGCAACAGCAGCAGGACGAAGCGGTCGTCGTGCATCACCGCGATCGCTTTCACGGTCCGCTCGAGCGGCAGGCGAAGCAGCGCGGCGACGTCCTCGCAGCGGGTCCGGCCCGGCGTAGGGACCCGCTGCATCGTCTCGGCGGCATCCGCGCGCGGCACGGCCGGCGCCAGCGCTTCCGCAAGTTCCAGGTTCGCCGCGTAGTCCGACTCGGGGCACCACGCGATCGCGTCCTCGCCGGAGTCCGCGAGCACCTGGAATTCGTGCGACCCGGTGCCGCCGATCGCGCCCGTGTCCGCGGCGACGGCGCGAAAACCGAGCCCGAGCCGGGAAAAGATCCTGCCGTAGGTGGCGTACATGTTGCGGTACTCGCGCTCGAGATCGGCGTAATCGGCGTGAAACGAGTAGCCGTCCTTCATGATGAATTCGCGGCCGCGCATGACGCCGAAGCGCGGGCGGCGCTCGTCGCGGAACTTCACCTGGACCTGGTAGAAATGCACCGGCAGCTGGCGGTAGCTTTTCAATTCGTTGCGCGCGAGATCCGTGATCACTTCTTCGGAGGTCGGCTGAATCACGAAATCGCGATCGTGGCGGTCCTTGAAGCGCAGGAGCTCCGGGCCGTAGTCGCTCCAGCGACCGGACTCCTGCCACAGTTCGCCCGGCTGTACCACCGGCATCTGCAATTCGATCGCGCCCGCGCGATTCATCTCTTCGCGCACGATCGAGGAAACCTTGTGCAGCACGCGCATGCCGAGCGGCATCCACGTGTAGACGCCGGCCGCGAGCCGTCTCACCAGTCCTGCGCGGATCATCAGCTTGTGGCTGACGAGATCGGCGTCGGCGGGCGCCTCTTTCACGGTTCCGATGAAAAATCTCGAGCTGCGCATGGGTTTCGCGCCGGCGCGACTCAATTCGCGCCGGCGTTGTCAATGCTGCGGGGCTGTGAAAAAATTACGCAGGGAATTCTAGCTTAGGTGGTGTTGCCATGCTCGACAGGGACGGTTACCGGCCGAATGTGGGCATCATCCTCGCCAACCTGCGCAACGAGGTGTTCTGGGGCAAGCGCGTCAATCAGCACTCCTGGCAGTTTCCTCAAGGCGGCATTCAGCGCGGCGAGACCCCGGAACAGGCGATGTTTCGCGAATTGGAGGAGGAGATCGGCCTCAGGCCCGATCACGTCCGGATCCTCGGTCGCACGCGCCAGTGGTTGCGCTACGACGTGCCGAAGCAGTGGATCCGGCGCGACTGGCGCGGAACCTATCGGGGGCAGAAGCAGATCTGGTTTCTGCTGCGCCTGCTGGGGCGCGATTGCGACGTGAAGTTGCGGGCGAGCGGGCACCCCGAGTTCGACGCCTGGCGCTGGCACGCCTACTGGGTTCCGGTGGAATCAGTCATCGATTTCAAGCGCGATGTCTATACGCAGGCGCTCGAGGAACTGCGCCGCTACCTGAACTCGGATCGGCGAGCGCATGCGCTGCGTTCGCACCTGCGCCGTGCCCCGGCGGTATCCGGGGTGCCGAAAACCTGAAGGCAAGGGCGCAGCACCGTCCGGCGATGGCCTGCGGCAAGATAGCCGTCCTCAATTTGTCGAATTGCAAGAATCAATTTGATCAATTGCCGCGCCGGCGCTATGGTGTCCCTGATCCATCATTCGACGATCACCGAGGAGATGAAGATGCAACTCAAAGGCTCGAAAACCCACGCCAATCTCAAGGCGGCGTTCGCAGGCGAATCGCAGGCGAATCGCAGGTATCTGTATTTCGCGGCGAAGGCTGACGTCGAGGGCCAGAACGACGTCGCTGCGCTGTTCCGCTCGACGGCCGAGGGCGAAACCGGGCATGCCCACGGTCACCTCGAGTACATGGAAGCCATAGGCGATCCCGCCACCGACCTGCCGATCGGCAAGACGCGTGACAATCTGACGGCTGCGGTCGCGGGCGAGACTCACGAGTACACCGACATGTACCCGGGAATGGCAAAAGCCGCGCGTGACGAAGGATTCGGAGAAATCGCCGACTGGTTCGAAACGCTCGCCAAGGCGGAGCGTTCGCACGCCAACCGGTTCAAGAAGGCGCTCGACCAGCTGACGGACTAGCGAGATGCTGCAGATCGCGCTCGAAAGCCTGCTCTCGCTCGAAGCGTATGCCAGGCAGCGGGGCGAATTCCGAGCTCGAGTCATGGCGCACAAGGGCCGGCGAAGCGTCCGGCTCGGCGAGCATGCGACGCTTGTGTTCGAGGACGAACTGACGATCCGTTACCAGATCCAGGAAATGCTGCGCATCGAGCGGATCTTCGAGGAGGACGGAATTCGCGGCGAACTCGAGGCGTACAACCCGCTGGTTCCGGACGGCGGCAACTGGAAGGCGACCATGATGCTGGAATATCCGGACGCCGAAGAACGCCGCGCGCGTCTGGCCGAGTTGAAGGGCATCGAGGACCGGGTCTGGGTGCGGGTCGACGGGCACGCTCCGGTCTTCGCCATCGCCGACGAAGATCTCGAACGCGAGAACGAGGAAAAAACCTCATCGGTGCACTTCCTGCGCTTCGAACTGACGCCGCCGATGCGCGACGCGATCAAGCAGGGAGCGGGGCTCGCGGTGGGATCGGATCACTCGAATTTCCGCGCGACGACCGAGGTTGGCGCGGAGATCCGGGCAGCGCTCGCTTGCGATCTGTCCTGAAGGCCGTCGCGCCGGCGGTGCTTGCGATGCTGCTCGCGGCGGGGGCCACGCCGCTCGCCGCCCAGCCGAAATCCGACTGGGAGACGGCGCGCGAGGAGCGCGACTGGAAGGAGAACGCGTTTACGCTGCCGGTGTATCCGAAAGCGGCCGATCTGGTGGAAATCTACGTCGGCGAAGCGACCAGTTTCAAGTTTTTCGTCGATCCGGCATCCGTCTCGGTCGGCGACGATGGGGTCGTGCGCTACACCCTGGTTGCACGGAGTTCCAGTGGCGCGGAGAACATCAGCTTCGAGGGACTCCGTTGCCGAAGCGGCATCGTGCGCGCGTATGCCTTCGGAAGCCGTGACGGGCGCTGGACCCCGGGTCGCACCGAGTGGCGACCGATTCATTCCAAGGGCGCGCAGGGAAGCCAGTTCATCCTCTGGCGCAACTACTTTTGCCCGCACTCAGTTCCCATCCGAGACTCGGCGGACGGCATTTCGGCCCTGCGAAACGGCGGACACCGCGACGCGCCTCGCGCGGAGATGTTCGGCCGCTAAAGGAGCGCGAGGTTGTCGCGGTGAATCAGTTCGGGCTCGTCGACGTATCCGAGCACGCTCTCGATTTCCGAAGACGGACGCCGCAGAATTCGCCGGGTCTCGGCAGACGAATAGTTGACGAGACCCCGCGCGATCTCGCGTCCATCGGGATCTTCGCAACAGACGACCTCGCCGCGCCCGAATTCGCCGCTCACGGCGGCGACCCCGATCGGAAGAAGACTCTTGCCGTCACGCACCAGCGCCTGCACGGCGCCTGCGTCCAGGCGCAACCTGCCCGCGACCTGCAGGTGATCGGCGAGCCACTGCTTGCGCGCCGCGATCGGCGGAGTTTGTGCGACCAATAGGGTGCCGATCCGCTCACCCGCGGCGAGCCGAACCAGTACCTCGGGTTCGCGACCCGACGCGATCAGGGTATGCGCACCGCTGCGCGCAGCGCGCTTGGCGGCAAGCACCTTGGTGAGCATCCCGCCCTTCCCGATCCCGCTTCCGGTTCCTCCCGCAACGGCCTCCAGCCAGGGCGCACCGGCCGGTGCCTCGGCGACGAGTTTGGCCTCCGGATTGCGGCGAGGGTCGCTATCGTAAAGACCGGGCTGGTCGGTCAGGATGACGAGCGCGTCGGCCTCGATCAGGTTCGTCACCAGGGCGGCCAGGGTATCGTTGTCGCCGAACTGGATTTCGTCCGTCACAACCGTATCGTTCTCATTGATGACGGGAATGACTCCGAGCGCGAGCAGCGTGCGCAGCGTAGAGCGTGCATTGAGGTAGCGCCGGCGGTCGACGAGATCGGCATGAGTCAGCAGCACTTGGGCGGTCGCCAGGCCATGTTCGCGAAAGCAAGTCTCGTAACACTGGGCAAGCCCCATCTGGCCGACGGCCGCCGCCGCCTGCAGTTCATGCATCGCACGCGGCCGCCGAGTCCAACCCAGTCGCTGCAGGCCTTCGGCAATTGCGCCCGAGGACACCATCAGGCACTGCTTGCCGGCACTTCTCAGCCGGGCAATCTGCGACGCCCAGCGGGCGATTGCCTCGACGTCCAGCCCGCGGCCGTGATTCGTGACCAGCGTCGAGCCCACTTTGATCACGAGGACGGCGGCTCGGGCGATTTTTTCGGACATTCAGCAACCTCTTTCAGACCGCGCCGCGCTTGCGGTTCGTCGAATCCTTCCGCGCAGCCAGAAACCCGGCGATCTCACGGCAGAGCGCATTGCAGCCGGATCCGGTGAGGGCGGAAATCGGGTAGGCGGGTCCCTTCCAGCGCAGCGAGCGCAGGATTCTCTCGATCCGCCACCCGGCCTCCGGCGCCAGATCGGTCTTGTTGAAGACGAGCCACCGAGGCTTGCGGAACAATCCCTTGTCGTAGCGCTTCAGCTCGCGTGCGATGGTGCGCGCATCCCGAACGATTGCGCGAATGCATTCTTCGGCGTCGCTGGCATGCTCGACAGGCGCGACGTCGATCAGGTGCAGCAGCAAGCCGGTTCGCGCCAGATGACGCAGAAACCGGTGCCCCAGACCCGCGCCGTCGGCGGCACCCTCGATCAGGCCGGGGATGTCGGCGACCACGAAACTGGCGTCCTGCGCGACGCGCACGACGCCGAGCGATGGATTCAACGTGGTGAATGGGTAATCGGCAACCTTGGGCCGCGCGCTGGAAACCGCCCGGATGAAGGTCGATTTGCCTGCGTTGGGCAAACCGAGCAGACCGACGTCGGCCAGAACGCGCAACTCGAGCGCCAAGCCGCGGTTTTCGCCGGGCTCGCCGCGGGTGAACTGGCGCGGGGACCGATTCACGCTCGACTTGAAATGGATGTTGCCCAGTCCTCCCCGTCCCCCTCGGGCAAGCAGCACGCGGTCGCCGTGATGGGTGAGATCCGCGATCAGCTCCGAGGTTTCCTGGTCGCGGATCAGCGTCCCGACGGGCATGCGCAATTCGATGTCCTCTCCGGAGCGGCCATACTGATCGGAGCCGCGCCCGGGTTCCCCGTTCTGGGCGCGATGCTGCCGCGCATAGCGAAAATCGATCAGCGTATTGATGTTGCGGTCGGCCACGCCCCAGACGCTCCCGCCGCGCCCTCCGTCGCCGCCGGATGGGCCGCCGCGCGGCACGAACTTCTCCCTGCGAAACGCCGCGCTGCCGTTGCCGCCGTTACCGGCCTGCACATGGATCGTCGCTTCGTCTATGAATTTCATGCGCAGAAATGAAAAAGCCCTATCGACTCCGATAGGGCTTCATGCGGAGTCGGGCGCCGGTGTCAGGCCGGCAGGACGCTGACGGTCTTCTTGCGGAGGGCGCCTTTCACGGCGTACTCGACCTTGCCGGGCGCCATCGCGAACAAGGTGTGGTCGCGTCCCATGCCGACGTTGGTCCCCGGGCTGACCACGGTGCCGCGCTGCCGGACCAGAATCTGTCCCGCGTTGACGCGCTCTCCACCATAAATCTTGACGCCGAGGCGCTTTGCCTGGGAGTCACGTCCGTTGCGGGAGCTGCCGCCCGCTTTCTTGTGTGCCATTGCGCTTTCTCCTATCCGCCGATCACGTCTTCGATGCGCAGTTCGGTGAACCCCTGGCGATGCCCCTGGGATTTCTGATAGTGCTTGCGCCTCCGGAGCTTGAAGATCCTGACCTTGTCGCCGCGGCCATGCGCGAGCACCGTCGCGCTGACGCGCGCACCTTCTACGAACGGAGTGCCGATGCGCGCGCCGTCGCCTTCGCCCACCATCAATACTTGATCGAACGAAACCGACGCGCCAACCTCCGCGGGAAGCGATTCGACGCGCAAGGCGTCGCCCGGCTTCACGCGGTACTGTTTGCCGCCTGACTGGATCACTGCATGCATGAGCGATATTCCATGCTGGTGCGATAAAGACTTGGAATTATAGGAGATTTGCGCTTCGCTCGTCAAAGCCCGCTGTGCTAAGCTTCGCGCCCCTGTACGCATGCAAGCTCCACCCTTCCTCGAACCCGTTGCCGCCGACATGCGGCAGGTGGACGAAGTCATCGCCGCACGGCTGACCTCCGACGTGCCTCTGGTGCGCCAAGTCGCGGAGTACATTGTCAGCGGAGGCGGCAAGCGGCTGCGGCCCGCAGTACTCCTGCTTGCCGCAGGTGCCGCCGGGTATGCCGGCGCGGCGCGATTCGAACTCGCCGCGGTGGTCGAATTCATCCACACCGCGACTCTGCTGCACGACGACGTGGTCGACGAATCCGGGCTGCGGCGCGGACGCCAGACGGCCAATGCGGCGTTCGGCAACGCGGCCTCGGTGCTGGTCGGCGACTTCCTGTATTCGCGCGCGTTCCAGATGATGGTGCGCGTCAACGACATGCGGATCATGCAGGTGCTGGCCGAGGCCACCAATACGATCGCCGAAGGGGAAGTGTTGCAACTCATGAACTGTCACGATCCCGACGTCGACGAAGCGCGCTACCTCACGGTGATCCGCCGCAAGACGGCGAAACTGTTCGAGGCTTCCGCGCGGCTGGGCGGAATTCTGGGCGGCGTTGCGCCGGAGACCGAGGAGGGGCTCGCCGACTACGGGGCGCATCTCGGCACCGCGTTTCAGCTTACCGACGATGTCCTCGACTATTCGGGAGCGGTCGAGGAAATCGGCAAGAGTCTCGGCGACGATCTCGCCGAGGGCAAGCCGACCTTGCCGCTGATACGCGCCATGGCGGTCGCGGCACCGAGCCAGGCTAAGGTCGTGCGCCAGGCGATCATCGGCGGAGGGCGCGACGAGTTCCAGCAGGTGCTCACGGCGATACAGGCGACGGACGCGCTCACTTACGCGCGCCATGCCGCATGCCGAGAGCGCGACGCGGCCTGCCGCGCGATCGAGGTGCTGGGGCAGTCGGTGTACCGTGAATCTCTGCTAGAATTGGCCGCCTTTTCCGTGGCGCGCCGGTACTGAAATCGAGGCGACGGCGCGCCGCACGGACTCCGTCGTTTCTGCCGGAGGATCTGCGAAACGGGGCGCGGCACGATGTCCCCATCGGGGTGTAGCTCAGCCTGGTAGAGTACTGCGTTCGGGACGCAGGTGTCGGAGGTTCAAATCCTCTCACCCCGACCAATTCCCCCTGCGGCCACGGGCCGCAGCATAATTCGGGCATGGGCCGCTTCGTACTCCTGATCGTTGCGCTCTTCGTCCTGATCTGGTTGGTGCGTAGCGCGTTCTCGGCGCGTCGCCGCCCTCGCGACGTGGCGACGGACGCCGACTCCGCCGAACTGGTGCGCTGCGCCCACTGCGGCACGCACCTGCCGAGGAACGAGGCGCGCGAAAGCGAAGGGCTGAACTACTGCAGCGACGACCATCGTCGCCTCGGCCCGCGCATTTCATGATTCGCACGCCGCCAGCCTATTCCGGCCTGTTCGATCGAGATGCGCTCACGCCCGATTCGTACTGGGCGTCGCTGCGTTACTTCAACCTCTACCGCCTCGCGATCGGCGCGCTGTTCTTCGGCATCGTGGCGATTTACCACGATGCCCTGAACCTCGGCGCGCACCGCCTCGACGTGTTTCGGGTGGTGAGCGGGGCGTACGTCCTCGTCGGGGTCGGGTTCGGCTGGCTGCTGCGGAACTGGCGGGAGCGCTTCAACCTGCAACTGTCGATGCACGTGTTGGCGGACATCGTTGCGATCACGATTCTCATGTACGCAAGCGGCGGCATCCGCAGCGGGCTCGGCATGATGCTCCTCATTTCCCTCATCACTGCCGCGCTGTTTGCGCCGCGTCGCCTGACCTGGCTGTATGCGGCGATCGCTGCCATTGCCGTGTTGATCGAGCAGACCCTCTGGGTGCTCGCCTTCGATGCGCCGACGGCGACCTATCTGCAGCCCGGGCTGTTAGCGATCGGCTTTTTTGCCGGCACGGGCGTCACTGCCTGGCTTGCGCAACGCGTCGCGGCCAGCCAGCAGCTCGCGCAGCAGCGGGGCCGCGAGCTCGAGCGCCAGATGCAGGTGAGCCAGCTCATCATTCAGGACATGCATGACGGGGTCGTCGTGCTCGACCGCGACGGACGGGTCACCCAGCACAATCCGCGCGCGCAGCGCCTGCTGGAGGTCGAGTCGCTGGTCGGCGAGGAACTGGGAAGTCTGTTGCCGGGGTTTCAGCGAGCGTGGCTCGGATGGCGAAGCGGCAGTACGGCGGCGCCGGTCCACGATCTCGATGCCGGCGGGCGCGGGCTGCGGGTGCGCTTCGTGCAGACGGGCGTTGGCACGGAATTCGGCGTACTGTTTCTGGAAGACGTCACCCGGATGAGGGAGCAGGCGCAGCAGTTGAAGCTGGCGGCGCTGGGTCGCCTGACGGCAAACATGGCGCACGAGATCCGCAACCCGCTTTCTGCGATCAGCCACGCGAGCGAGTTGCTCGACGAGGACCGGGGCCCGGCGGACCGCGGTCGGCTGACGCGCATCGTGCGTGACAATACGCGGCGCCTCGAGCGTTTGGTGAGCGAGGTGCTGCAGTTGAGCCGCCGCGACCGCATGACGGCGGACCGGATCGACCTGAAAGCCTGGCTGCCGGCGTTCCTGGAGGAATTCGGCGCCAGCGAATCCGTGCCCGCGGAGCGGTTTTCCTTCCAGGCGGGCGCTGCTGCAGAAATCGAGTTCGACCAGGAGCACCTGCATCAGGTGCTATGGAATCTGCTGCGCAACGCGGTGCGGCATGCGCCACCCACCGCGAGCAGCATCCGCATCGAACTGCGCGCCATTGCGCGTCAAGTACAATTGAGCATCATCGACGAGGGTCCCGGCGTACCGTCTTCGGAGCAGGCGCAGTTGTTCGAACCGTTCTTTACGACCGACAGCAAGGGAACCGGCCTCGGGCTCTATCTTGCGCGGGAGCTCTGTGCGACGAATCGCGCGCAGCTCGACTACATCGACGACATGCAGGGAGCGCACTTCAGGATCCGGTTCCGCGAGGCGAGGCCATGAGGCGCTCGGAGCGACGTCCGGAGGCGTACTCGGCGCGGGTGCTCATCGTCGACGACGAGCCGGACATCCGGGAACTGCTCGAACTCACGCTCATCCGAATGGGACTGGGAGTCGACGCGGTAGGATCCATCGCAGAGGCGAAGTCCCGATTGGCGGAGGGCAAGTATGACCTTTGCCTGACCGACATGCGTCTGCCGGATGGCGAGGGGCTCGCGCTGGTGCGTCATGTCGCCGCGTTGCCGCTTGACGTCCCGGTGGCGGTGATCACGGCCTATGGCAGCGCCGAAAATGCGGTCGCGGCGCTCAAGGCGGGAGCGTTCGACTACGTTTCGAAACCCGTGGGCCTGGAGCAGGTTCGGGCGCTCGTTCGGTCTGCGCTATCGCTGCCTGAGCGCGACGAACCCGGCGCCCAGGCCCAATCCTTGATCGGTGACAGCCAACCCATCGCGGCGGTACGCGGGATGATCGGCAAGCTCGCGCGCACCCAGGCGCCGGTTTACATCTCGGGCGAATCCGGCAGCGGCAAGGAGTTGGCGGCGCGGCTGATCCATCTCAACGGCGCGCGCCGCGATCGGCCGTTCGTGCCAGTGAATTGCGGAGCGATTCCCGACACGCTGGTGGAAAGCGAGTTCTTCGGTTACCGCAAGGGCGCTTTCACGGGTGCGGAGCACGATCGGGATGGATTCTTTCAGGCGGCCAACGGCGGTACGCTGTTTCTGGACGAGGTGGCGGACCTGCCGCTCGCGATGCAGGTCAAGTTGTTGCGCGCCATCCAGGAAAAGCGGGTGCGCAAGGTCGGGTCGACCCAGGAGGAACCGGTGGACGTCAGGATCATCAGTGCTACGCATCAGGGGCTGGCGACGCTGGTGCACGCCGGCCGATTCCGTCAGGACCTGTTCTACCGCCTCAACGTGATCGAACTGAAGATGCCCCCACTGCGCGAATGCCGCGAGGACATCGACCGGATCGCCACTGCGATTCTCGAGCGCCTGGTCCGTCAAACCGGCAGGACGGCGGCGCGCCTTGCGCCCGAAGCGGTCGCCGAACTGGCGCGCTATGGATTCCCGGGCAACGTGCGCGAACTCGAGAACATCCTCGAGCGGGCCCTGGCGCTGTCCGCGTCGGAGGACATCGGTATCGACGACCTCAGCCTCGATCCGCTGGCCGAAGTCGAGCCCGGTGCCGCGGAGTCGCTGCCGCAGCATCTGGACAGCGTCGAACGCAAGGCGATTCTCGAAGCGCTCGGCAAGACGGGGTTCAACCGAACCGCAGCCGCCAAGCTGCTCGGCATCACGTTTCGCGCCTTGCGGTACCGCATGCAGCGCCTTGGCATCCGCGAGCCCGAACCCAACAGCCGCAGCGCCTGACCATGTTCAGGCGTAACGGCATCCTTCGGGCGGCACGCTTCGTTGCGTCGCCCAACTTCGATTTGCGGCCACGACGCACGCCGGTGACCTTGCTGGTGCTGCACTCGATCAGCCTTCCGCGCGGTCAGTATGGTGGCGACGCCGTGGAGCGGTTGTTCACCAATCGGCTCGACCCCGCAACGCACCCGTCGTTTGGTGGGCTCGACGGGTTGCGGGTGTCGTCGCATTTCCTGCTGCGGCGCGACGGTGAACTGATTCAATTCGTACCGCTCGACCGGCGCGCGTGGCACGCGGGCGCATCGCGCTGGCGCGCTCGCGAACGGTGCAACGATTTTTCCATCGGCGTGGAACTCGAGGGTACCGACGACAGCGCGTTCACGTCGACGCAGTACGCCGGTCTGGCGGAACTGGTGCGCGCAGTGCGTACCGTTCTGCCGATTCTGGAGATCGCCGCTCATGGCGACGTCGCGCCTGCGCGCAAGAGCGATCCCGGCAGCGGATTCGACTGGCGCGAGTTGCTTTTTCACCTCGCGCGCCGCTGAACGCGAAGCGCGTCCGCGCTTCGCGGCTTGCATTTTCTTTTTTCCGCGGGTACATTGCGGGCACTAGGCATAGTTTGCCTGGTCGTAGCGTGTACTAGATGTTGTGGTCGTTCCCGCGGCGCAGAGGTGACCCCGGGGAGGCGGCAGGAGGAGAGGGGAACTACAGGCATGCAGGTGGCTCAGGACAGTGCGCAACGCCCCGTGGCAACCAATCGCGACTTCCAGGCGTTGAGCGCGATCGCGAAGGCGCCGTACTCCGAATTCAAGGTGATCCGCAGGAACGGCGCGGTCGTCGCTTTCGAGCCCGGCAAGATCGCAGTCGCGATGACCAAGGCGTTTCTGGCAGTCAACGGCAGTCAGGGGGCCGCGTCGGCGCGGGTTCGTGAACTGGTCGCCGGGTTGACTGACGGCGTGGTCGGCGCCCTCATGCGGCGCCAACCGGCGGGCGGCACTGTTCATATAGAGGATGTGCAGGACCAGGTTGAACTGGCCCTGATGCGCTCGGGCGAGCACGACGTTGCGAGGGCATATGTGCTTTACCGTGACGAGCGCGCCAAGGCGCGTGCCCAGGAAAAGGCGCAACGCGCTCCTCTGGGCGGCGCACAAACGATCCACGTGACGGAAGATGGCGGGCGCCGGCCGCTGGACGTTGCGGCGTTGCGGCAATTGATCGAATCCGCCTGTGTCGGGCTGGAACGTGACACCGCACCCACGGCGGTGCTCGAAGCGACTTTGCGTGATCTCTACGACGGCGTACCCGCTGCCGAGGTCCGCAAGTCGGCGATCATGGCGGCACGCGCATTGATCGAGAAGGATCCCGCGTACAGCTACGTGACTGCGCGCCTGCTGCTCCATACGGTACGGGCGGAGGTGCTCGGTGGCGACGTGCCGCAAGCTTCGATGGCGGTCCGATATTCGGAGTATTTCCCGCAGTTCATCCGGCGTGGCATCGATGCCGAACTGCTGGATCCCGAACTCGCGAAATTCGACCTTGCGCGGCTCGGTGCGGCGCTTCGCGCCGAGCGCGACCTGAGCTTCGGCTATCTCGGCCTGCAGACGCTGTATGACCGGTACTTCCTGCACGTACACGGCCGACGCATCGAACTGCCGCAGGCGTTCTTCATGCGCGTGGCCATGGGCATCGCCTTGCGCGAGCCCGACCGCGAAGCCCGGGCGATCGAGTTCTACGATCTGCTGTCGCGCCTGGCGTTCCTGAGTTCGACGCCCACGCTGTTCAATGCCGGCACGCGGCGGGCGCAGCTTTCGTCGTGCTATCTCAGCACGGTGTCCGACGATCTCGAGGGCATCTACGAAGCGATCAAGGAAAATGCGCTGCTCGCCAAGTTTGCCGGCGGGCTGGGCAACGACTGGACGCCGGTGCGCGCCCTGGGCGCGCACATCAAGGGGACCAACGGCAAGAGCCAGGGCGTCGTGCCGTTCCTGAAGGTCGTGAACGATACCGCGGTGGCGGTCAACCAGGGCGGCAAGCGCAAGGGAGCGGTCTGCTCCTATCTGGAAACCTGGCACCTCGACGTCGAGGAGTTCCTCGAACTTCGCAAGAACACCGGGGATGACCGGCGCCGCACGCACGACATGAACACCGCGAACTGGATCCCCGACCTGTTCATGAAGCGGGTGTTGGGAAACGCTGAGTGGACCCTGTTCAGCCCGTCCGATGTGCCGGAGCTGCATGACAGGTTCGGCAAGGCGTTCGAAGAGGCTTACCTGCGCTACGAGGATCAGGTCGCGCGCGGCCAGCTCAAGCTCTTCAAGAGAATCCCCGCGGTGCAGCTGTGGCGCAAGATGCTCTCGATGCTGTTCGAGACCGGCCACCCCTGGATCACGTTCAAGGACCCTTGCAACCTGCGCAGCCCCCAGCAGCACGTCGGCGTGGTTCACAGTTCCAATCTGTGCACCGAGATCACGCTGAATACCTCGAACGACGAGATCGCGGTGTGCAACCTAGGCTCGGTGAACCTGGTCGCCCACCTGCGCGACGGGAACCTGGATTTCGATCAGCTGCGGTCGACGATTCGCACTGCGATGCGGATGCTCGACAACGTCATCGACATCAACTACTACGCGGTATCCAAAGCGCGCAATTCGAACCTGCGCCACCGGCCGGTCGGGCTCGGCATCATGGGGTTCCAGGATTGCCTGCACCGGATGCGCGTTCCCTACGCGTCACAGGAGGCGGTGGACTTCGCCGATCGTTCGATGGAAATGGTCGCCTTTGCGGCCTATTGGGCCTCGACCGAGCTTGCCGAGGAGCGTGGCCGCTACCCCTCGTTTCAGGGTTCGCTCTGGGACCGCGGCGTGCTGCCTCTGGAGTCGGTGGACCTGCTCGAGCGTGAGCGCGGCGGGAACCTCGAACTCGACCGCACCGCGACGCTGGACTGGGAATCGCTGCGCGAGCGGATCCGGCGTCACGGGATGCGCAACTCCAATTGCCTGGCGATCGCGCCGACCGCGACCATCGCCAATATCGTCGGTGTGTCCGCTTCGATCGAACCCACCTACCAGAACCTGTACGTGAAGTCGAACCTCTCGGGGGAGTTCACGGTCGTCAACGAATACCTGGTGGCGGACCTGAAGTCGGCGGGCCTCTGGGACGAGGTGATGATCTCGGATCTCAAGTATTTCGACGGCAACCTCGCGCGCATCGACCGCATTCCGTCCGAGCTTCGAAAACTGTATGGGACCGCCTTCGAGGTGGAGCCGAAATGGCTGGTCGAGGCGGCGGCGCGCCGGCAGAAGTGGATCGACCAATCGCAGTCGCTCAACATCTACCTGGGCGGCGCGTCCGGCCGCACGCTGGACGAGACTTACAGGCTGGCCTGGATCCGGGGACTGAAGACGACCTACTATTTGCGTTCTCTCGGCGCGACCCATGCCGAGAAGTCCACCGTAAGGACCGGTCACCTGAATGCAGTCGCGACAGATGCTGGCGCGGCCAATGACCTCCCCGCGACGGCGATCGCCAGGTCCTGCGCCATTGACGACCCAGAATGCGAGGCTTGCCAGTAATGCTCCTGTTCGAGGACGACGCTGGCGCGAACCTCGTGCAAAGACCGCTGCCGCGGATCGCGGAGCAGGTTCGGCGATCCGAGCCGCGTCGCATCGAAATCGCCGGGGAGACCAGCCACTTCCGGCGCGTTTCGGTCGAAGACAAGCGCATCATCAATTCGAAGGCCGACGTCAACCAGCTGGTGCCGTTCAAGTACCGCTGGGCCTGGGAGAAATACCTTTCCGCCTGCGCGAATCACCGGATGCCGCAGGAAATCAGCATGAGCCGCGACATCAGCCTTTGGAAGGATCCCAACGGCCTGACGGAGGACGAGCGGCGCATCGTGACGCGAAACCTGGGGTTCTTCGTCACTGCGGATTCCCTGGCGGCGAACAACATCGTGCTCGGAACCTACCGGCACATCACGGCGCCCGAGTGCCGGCAGTATCTCCTGCGGCAGGCGTTCGAAGAGGCGATCCACACCCACGCCTACCAGTACATCGCCGAGAGCCTCGATCTGGACGAGGGCGAGCTGTTCAATGCCTACCACGAGATCGCCTCGATTCGCGACAAGGATGAGTTCCTGATCCCGTTCATCGATACGCTGACCGATCCGACATTCAAGACCGGCACGCCGGAGAGCGACCAGAAGCTCCTGAAAAGCCTGATCGTGTTCGCGTGCATCATGGAGGGGCTGTTTTTCTACGTCGGTTTTGCGCAGATCCTCGCGCTCGGCCGGCAGAACAAGATGACGGGCGCGGCCGAGCAGTATCAGTACATCCTGCGCGACGAGTCGATG
>ORMF010021860.1_pt1 | contig 29345 bp, 17 predicted proteins | sample 1779871 | NCBI WGS metagenome assembly ORMF01 (sample SAMEA104232316, study PRJEB22302) | groundwater metagenome | biome: forest; feature: aquifer; material: groundwater | place: USA | collected 2011-08-07 | depth 5.4 m | reverse complement strand
CGCCGATGAGAGCGAGCCCGGCACCATCAAAGACCGCTTCATCATGGAAAACGTCCCCTACCTGGTGATCGAGGGCATGATCATGGCCGGGCTGGTCACAGGCGCCCGCCGCGGAATTCTGTACATCCGGCACGAATATGAACGACCCAGAGAAATCCTCCAGGAAGAAATCGACCGCTGTTATCGCGAAGGGCTTCTCGGTCCCCGCATTCTGGGCAGCACTTTGGCTTTCGACCTCGAAATCTTTGTGAGCCCCGGAGGCTACATCTGTGGTGAAGAGAGTGCACTGCTCGAAGCCATCGAAGGCAAACGTGCCGAACCGCGCAACAAGCCGCCCTTCCCCGGCACCAATGGCCTCTGGAACCAGCCGACGGCAATCAACAACGTTGAGACCTTCACCTTCGCCACCGTGATCCTTTCCCGTGGAGCGGAGTGGTTCAAGGCCCAAGGGGTGAACGCCGCATCCGGCATGAAGTTCGTGGGGATCAGCGGCGATGTGAATCGTCCCGGAATCTTCGAAGTCCCGATGGGCACGAAATATTCTCAGCTCATCTACGAATACGCCGGCGGCATTCCCGGAGATCGCAAGCTGCTGGCCTACGCGCCTTCGGGCCCTTCCTCCGGATACCTTCCCGCATCCATGGTTGACCTTCCCCTCGACTGGAACGCTGTAGCAGCAGCCGGTTCTATGGTCGGCTCCGGAGCAATTGTGGTGTGCGCTGAGGGCCGATGCATGCTCGATATGGCGCTCAACGCAGTCCGCTTCTACCGCAACGAATCGTGTGGCAAGTGCGTCCCGTGCCGCGTGGGTTCTCAGAAGCTGGTCGAAATGCTTACGGGATGGACCGAAGGCCGCTCCTCGAGCACCGACCTGCAATTGCTCGATGAGCTCTCGCATGCCCTGAAGCTGACTTCAATCTGCGGACTCGGCCAGGTCGTCCCCGTACCCATTCTTTCTGTGTTGAAACATTTCCGCGAGGTCGTTGACGACCATCTCACTCAGCACCGCTGTCCCGCTGGTGTCTGCTTTCCCCAAACACAAAGAGGAACAGCATGAGTTCCAAACCCGCCGACGAGATTCAACTCACCATCGACGGCAAGCCCATCTCAGTTCCGGTGGGCACGACGATCTTCGACGCCGCGCGCGTCAATGGCATTCCGATCCCGACCCTCTGCCACCAGCAGAACGAGAACCCGGTGGGCGTATGCCGCGTATGCGTAGTGGATGTCGGCCAGCGCGTGTATGCCGCTTCCTGCATCCGTCAGGTGGAACCCGGCATGACGGTGAAGACCTCGACCGACCAGGTGCAAGCCGCGCGAAACACTCTCGTCGAACTGCTGATGTCGGACCATCCGTCACCCTGCGCTCGCCAGCAACAATCCGGAGACTGCGAACTCGAGCGTCTAGCCGGCGCCGCTGGCATCAAGGAGCCGCGTTTTCCTCATCGCCCCCCTCCTCGGGGCAAGGACGATTCCTCCGCTGTCATCGCCGTCGATCACGAAGCCTGTATTCTCTGTGATCGCTGTATTCGCGGCTGCGACGACATCCGCGACAATTGGGTCCTGGCCCGGCGCGGTAAGGGATACCAGGCTGGCATCGCCTTCGACAACAATCTGCCCATGAGCGAGTCGTCCTGTGTATCGTGCGGCGAGTGCATGGTTTCTTGCCCCACCGGCGCGCTCACCAACAAGCGCGTAGTCGGGACTCAACTCGGCGAGGGGGACGTGCTCGATCCCGCCGAGCTGCTGAATCTGCCAATTTTTCAGAACGTCTCCGGAACGTTCCTGGAACTCAATCAAAAGGCAGTCGTAAAGCGGAATTTCAAGGCAGGAGAAATTGTCTGTCGCGAAGGCGAGTTCGGCTCAACCGCCTTCTACATCCTTGAAGGTAAAGCAGAAGTTTTTCTCTCCAGCCCGATTGCGCACGTCAAGACCGAAGGCAGCAGCAAAGGCTTCTTCAGCAAGCTCCAGAGTCTGCTGGCGCCCCGCGAGGGGGATCGCCGCAGCGAAGAATCCGACCGGCCCTTCATTCCCATCGACGCATCGGTTGACTTGCCCTACGACAATCCCATCGCCGAATTGAACCCCGGCGACATGTTTGGCGAAATGACGTGCATGAGTTACTATCCGCGCTCGGCGACGGTGCGAGCCCGCACCGACTGCGTGATGCTGGAAATGCTGCGCAACGTGCTCGACATTCTGCAGCGCAACAAAACCTTCCGCGCACAACTGGAACGCAACTACCGCGCCCGGGCACTCGACTCGCACCTGCGCAGCGTGCCCGTCTTTGCCTCTCTGACGCAGGACTTCATCGACCACCTGCGCGATCGCGTCGAATTGTTGCGCTTCAATCCTGGCCAGGTAATCTGCCGCCAGGGAGATCCCGCTGACAGCTTCTACCTCGTGCGAATCGGCTTCGTGAAGGTTTCGGAACAGCGTCCCGGCGGAGAGCTGGTGCTCGCCTACCTGGCACGCGGCGGCTACTTTGGCGAAATCGCGCTGCTCAGCGGCAGCCCGCGCTCGGCGACCTGCACCGCTCTCGACCATGTCGAAGTCGTGCGCATTTCAGGCGAAGATTTCCAGCTCATGCTCGACCGTTTTCCCGACGTGCGCCAAGAACTGGAGGCCATCGCCCGCGAGCGCATCGAAGAGAATCTTCGGCACACCGTCCAGGCCCAGAACGTTCCCGTTGATCAATTCCTCGCCCAGGGATTAATGGAGGCGCAAAGCCTGCTCGTACTCGACCTTGAGAAATGTACGCGCTGTGACCAATGCGTTCGCGCCTGCGCGGATGCCCACGATGGCGTCAGCCGCCTGGTCCGCGAAGGACTGCGCTTCGACAAGTACCTCGTAGCCACTTCCTGCCGTCAGTGTCGCGATCCGCTCTGCATGGTCGGATGCCCGGTCGGATCAATTCGTCGGCGCAACACACTCGAGGTAATCATCGAGGACTGGTGCATTGGCTGCGGCCTCTGCGCGACTAACTGTCCCTACGGAAATATCAATCTGCATCCCTTCCCAGCCGAACTCGACGACCCCGCGCATCCCGGACACAAGATCGCCGGCGTGCGCGTCAAAGCCACATCCTGTGATTTATGCCACGACCACGCCGAGCCGAGCTGTGTCTATGCATGCCCGCATGATGCGGCGCACCGCGTGAATCCGCCGGAGTTTTTTGCCGGCCTGCTGGCGCAACCCGCGCCCAGCAAGAGCAAAGTCAGGAGCTGAAGTCCCGTGCTGATTGATCGCACCCACCGCAAATGGTTCGTCGGCAGCATAGTAGGACTGGCCGTCGCAACCGCGGTGTACATCCCTTATGCCCTGCGCTCACCCCAAGGACCCAGAGGCGGCAGCGCCCTCGGATTGACTTACGGAATCGTAGGCTTCCTCTTCATGCTATTCGCCGGATTGTTGGGCCTTCGCAAGAAGTTTCCCGTATGGCGCGTAGGACGCGCGCAATCCTGGATGCGCGGCCATCTCTGGCTTGGTTCTCTCAGTTTTCCGCTGATTCTTTTCCATGGCGGATTTCACTTCGGCGGATCGCTCACCCGCGTGCTGATGTGGATGTTCGTCTTCGTTTGGATCAGCGGCATTCTGGGTGCCGCGCTGCAGCATTTCATGCCTCGCTTCCAAACCGCGCAGCTTCCTATGGAGACCATCTACGAGCAGATCGACCGCGTACGCGGACAATTAGCCGAGGAGGCCGGCCAATTGGTGGAGGAAACCTGCTCCGCCCTGGAAGGCGAGGTCTCACGCGCTAGTGAACGACAGCGGGCCATGTCCGCCAGCGCCGGCACCCAGGGAGGACTGACGGTAGCTTCCGGTTTACAGGCCAACCAGCAAGTGAGTGCACAATTACGCCAGTTCCTGGATGACGAAATGCGTCCGTATCTGGAGCATGCCGGAGCGCATGCGATGCGCCTGGGTCAGACAGCGCAAGCACAGAAACTGTTCCAGCAGTTTCGGGTTCTGCTTCCTCCCGAACTCCATTCGAACCTGGATGACCTGGAAAACATTTGCGAAGAGAAGCGGCAACTGGATAAACAAAGCCGCCTGCACAAGATTCTGCACGGCTGGCTGCTGGTGCACATCCCGCTTTCCTATGCCCTGTTGCTGCTGGGAGCGGTGCATGCGGTAGTGGCCTTGAAGTTCTAACATTCGAAATTCTGAGATTCGGCGATGTTACGACGGACGCGAACAACCAAGAAGCTCGCCAAGCGCATTGACCTGCAGTACTTCGCGCGTCCACATCCGTTCCGGCGCTGGCGATTCTGGCTGTCCGTGGCGGTTCCCGTGCTTGCACTGACCTGGTTTATCGCGCAGCGCGCGCAGGGCGGCCAGAAAGTGTATTCGAGCGGCCAGCTATCCTATGCTCACGCCGTATTCACACAACAATGCGCGCTCTGCCACGTCAAAAAGGCTGAAGAATTCACCGCGCACGTTACCGACCAGGCCTGCCTCACCTGCCACGATGCGCCCATCCACTACGCCAATCAGACCTTCACTCCCGAATGCGCGGCCTGCCACGTCGAGCACAAGGGCGCGATGCTCCTGCATGCCACGGCGGACGCAGCGTGCACTCAATGTCATGCCGACCTGCGCACTCGCGACGGCCAACCGCACTACGCCACTGGCATCAGCCGCTTTGAGAACAAGCATCCGGAATTTGCATCTCTGCGCTCGGGCAAGGCTGACGCGGGGGGAGTCCGGCTGAACCACTACGTCCACTTGCAACCGAACCTGATCGGACCAAACAACACGCGCGTGCAGATGACCTGCAATGACTGTCACCGGTCAACAGCCGTAGAGGCTTGGCCGTATGGGGCAGCAGATCTGCATACCGTAGCAGCCACCGACGAGAGCCTTGGGTGCCGGTTCGATCAGGCTTATATGCCGCCCCCAGAGTTCGCGAAGCACTGCGCCGCGTGCCACACCTTGCAGTTCGACAAGCGCTTCGTCAGCGAACAGGTCCCGCACGATAGGCCCGAAGTCGTGCACTCGTTTCTAGTGAAGAAATTCGGCGAGTACATTTCCGCGCATCCCGCAGCCATTCACGAAAGTGAAGCCCGCGACCGTCAGCTTCCCGGGCGGGACCCGGTCGTGCGTATGGCACACAATGCGGCCGAGTGGGTCCAGTTCGGCGTAGACGACGCCGAGTGGCTGCTCTATGCCAAGACCTGCAAGCAGTGCCACATACTCAAGGCAACCAGCGGTTCCCTGCCGGAAGTTGCCAAGTCCAACCTCACAGCTCGGTGGCTGGCGCATGCCGAGTTCGATCATCACGCTCACCGCATGATGTCCTGCACCACCTGCCACACTCGCACGCCCGACAGTCGTGAAACCTCCGATGTCCTATTGCCCGGAGTTCAGACGTGTCAGCAGTGTCATCGATCCCAAGGGCCCGCAAAAGAAGCCGCTGACGGCCGCTGCTTCGAGTGTCACCAATATCACGATTGGACGAAAGCAAAACCGACAAAAGGCGGATTCACAATTCAGCAACTGCGCGGAAGCACCCGGGCGACCGTCCCCGAGGGCTGACCACCACTCTGGATCATCGCTGCGTTTGACGGAGAGCCTGCTTCGGCGGGGCCGCTCCTGGTGGTTCATCGGTCACAGTAAACAGCTCTCCGTCATGCAAATACATACGTTCCATCTCCTGGCGATTGAACGGCCGCGCCCCGCGCCGTCCGAACACCGCCAGCTGATTTCCGCTCTCGTCTACCGCACGATCACGATCGATTCCCTTCGACACAGCCAGTGCTGGACCATGGGTGTGATAAGTCGCGATTAGTTTCGGCGTGGGCCGAGGACTGAAACCCCCAAATGCCGGGTTGTCGGGCGGCGAGAATAGCTGCACCACCCGCAAGCCGTTTCGTCCGTCCGCGATATAGGCGAACAAACTCGAACTCACCATGCCCAGCTTCACATCATTGGCGTCGCTGATTTCGCCACCGGCGTTGAACGTCTGATCGAGCCTGGGTTGCTCGGGATGCTCGACGTCCACGATTGCCACGCCCTGCTTCCCGCTCGCGACATACGCATAGGTTCGGGCAACATACAAGTTGCGCGCATCTTCCAGCGAGACCACCGCGCCTGCAACCGCTTTCGGCTGCGCGGGATGAGTGACGTCCAGTACCTTTAGTCCGTCGCGATCGACCACAAATGCATAGCGGAACTGCAGGGCCACGCCTCGTGGGTCATTCAAAAACGGCGGCCCGATTTCAGCAGTCACTTTTGGCTGTAGCGGATTGTCGAGATCAATCACCACCAGCCCGCGCTCGCAAAGAATGTAAGCGTAGGTTCCAGCAAAACTGATGCGACGCGCCCCATTCAATATTCCGTCGGGATTGAACGCCAGCGCGCGCTTGAGAAAGTTATTGGCCGGATTGCCATCAAGCAGCGTACCTACACCCGGGCTCTTGCCCTTGAGGTCGGGATTGCCCACGATCACCAAGCCCTCGTACTTGTCAGCAACGTAGAGAAATCCGTAAATCAGATGGACTGATTGTTCTTCGTTCTCCTTGCGATGCGAGCGCAACGGGTCAACGCCGAGAGTAGTTGGAGTTGCTACGGACATTGCGTATTTGGTTGGCAAGTAGAAACGCTGCCCAAGCGGCGAGACCGGCGCAGTAATCATGCGTTCCGAAATATCTTTGTTGTCGATATTGGCAACGTCGAAGATGCGAAGCCCGCCGCTGCCCATCGCAGCGTAGAGATACTCTCCGCGCGCCTGCAGATCGAGGACCTCTGCGCCTGGGTGACGGTGGCCTTCTTTCAGCGCCCGATGGTTTTCGACATGTTTCTTGTAGTTGTCGGGATATGCGATCTTCTGGAAATCACTGCCGACGACGGCGGGCGGCTCGTCATGCTCGGTCACCGCGACCGCCTCATAACCCTTGTTGCCAGTGGCGACGAAAACGTACCGTCCCATGAAGTTCATGAAGTTCGTGCCCTGGAGAAGTAGTTGCGCCATCCAGGCATTGTTGTCATTGGCGCGCGAGACGTGGCAATCCGTGCAACTTTTCGTTTCTTTTCCGCGCACCGTATGCGGGACAAACGTGCTGAAGGCCTGTCCGCTGAAGCCTTCCGCGGATATGGTTTGCTGCTGATAGTAGAGCCAGTCGCGATCGTTATTCTGCGAGCTGACCAGCACCGCGCACGCCGAACGCACTGGAGCCACACGATTTCCCGTCACGGTGCCGTCAATGGCGAGCGTGTAGATGTCGTCGCGCAGTACTTGAAAATTGTAGGAAGTCCAGTTGCGCGTTGTGAGGCCTTCGTTGTGCAGCATAGGCATGCGCTGGTTGGCAGTCATCGAAAGGTGGCAGCCGTAGCAGGTCGGCGCCCACGACGAATGACAGGTATAGCAAGTCATCCGCGAAGTCTGATGAGCGAGTTTGGATTCGTCTTCCTTTGACGGGGCATCGCCCCAGGTTAGTCCGTCCTGCTGGATGGTCTTCGCTAGTCGCGACTTCTCGCTGTAGTGCGTGTTGCCAGGAGTGATCGTGTCCCGAACCTGCACGACTTCCCACTCTTTGTCCTTATCGAGCATCGAGCGTTGATACAAGCCGTCGTCTTTCCAGTAAAAGCGACGTTCCTGCCAGGGCGTGCGCAGTCCCGCGAGATTGGTGCCGTCCGCAGGCGCTGCCGCGCCGGACGTCACCAGCGAGGTCCGTTGCTGGATAGTTCCGTGGCAATCCACGCAGTCGATCTCGATGGCGTTGCGAGTCTCACCATAGAGTTTGCCGTTCCCGTGACTGTCCTGCTCGAAGTGGCAGTCCACGCAATGCATCCCCTTTTCGAGGTGGATATCTTTCAGATGAACAGCCTTCTTGAGTTTCTCGGGATCGTCGAAGGAAACAACTTTGTCATTTGGGTCGAGCAAGTTGCCCTGGCGATCGTGTTTGAAGACAGCGCGGAAGATCCAGCCGTGACTATGGAAATCCGCAAACTGGGTGTGCTGAAGTTGCTGGTTGAATTCAGGCGTGCCGGTTTTTTCCAGAAAGGCAGTGTCGGACCACAGGCCGCGAACGGCCGAGCCCTCGGGATTCCGCGTCTGGACTCGGTTTTGCTCCTCAGCGTTCGGACGGCGTTGCTCGGCCGGCCACATATGTTCGCCATCCATTTCGTTGTCCCACCAGGTGTAGCCGAAGTAAGTGGAGACCATGTTCGTGCCTGGATGAATATGGCAGACGATGCACTGGCTTGACGGAATGGAACGCGTGAACTGATGGCGAATGGGATGGCCGGACTCGTTACGCGGAATGGTGGGATCGGAAGTTGCGGTCTGTCCCAGATTGCCGTGCGCCGCGTACGCGCCCGAATGTTCGGGCGAACGGTCGTTGGCATAGATGACGTGGCAGGCGCTGCATCCGCTGGCGCGATAATCGCCGGGCTGATCGTTGGTACCCGGAAACGAGAGTAGCGGATCCAGCAAGCGAGTCTTCTGCAATCCCAGCACAACCGGGTCAGTACGCAGTTCTGTGCCAAAACCGCGTGCGCTCAGCTTGATCTCAGGCTTTCCAGGATCCTCTGCTAAGTTCGGATTGCCAACTTCGGACTTTGTCTTGCCTCCGCGCTCAAACACTCGCAGCACATTGCCGGGTTGAGAAATTTCCCAGCGCTCTAGCGGATCGAGATAAGGCAGAATCCCCTTCTTGCTGATTTCCTCCGGCGTAGGCGGCGGAAACGTCATCAGCCGCCGCGGAGTGCCATTGGGCCCATAGCTCTCTCCGAACTGCGGAGTCTTCAACGGAAACGCGCCGTTATTGTAGAGCGCCGCGCCCCACAGCATGGCGCCGTGTGTCATCATGCTCATCTGGACTTTGCGCACTTCGGCGCTATGACAGCCGGAAGTCCCGCAAGTCTTTTCCGCTACCCGCAGGTCTCCCGGATTGACGAACCGCACGTAGTCCCAGTTCTCTCGCAACCACTCCGTGTAAGCCCGCTCAGGATTGGCAGAAGAGCGGGAGGCTTCGGAATTGCTCGGCTGGGGATGCGCCTGTCTCTTCACCTGAACATACCCGGCGGAATTCTGCGGGGTGTCCGCGGCGATGCGCGCGTCGCTATTCCCTCCGTGACAATCGGTGCAACCTAGGCGGACCGTGCCGGTGGGATGCATCGTGGAACTGTCGGTCGAGGTGTGACAAGTCACGCAACCGGCAGACTTCCGGTCGACGTCAGATTGCGATTGCACGAGTAGAACGCTTTCACTGCTTTGGGCGGAAGCGGAAATGGCAGCACGGACCGCGAACATCAGGCACAGCAAGGCCGTCGCGCTGAGAACACCCAAGACATTGTGAAATCCAAATCTCACGTTCCCTCAAGGACGCTCAGAACTGAAACTTTACGTTGGCAAACAAGGAAAACAAGACCCTGCCGTTATAGATGTCTTCCAGGCTCTGCCCCGGCACCAGCGCGGACGCCCCGCCGCGGACTACGATGTTCTCACTCAGCGGCGGACGATACTCGAAACCTGCACCAAAATCCGTCCCGATACTGTGTCGGATCGGACGCTGGAACAGCAGCAACTCCAGTGGCTCGGTGCGGTCGAAGCGTAAATAATTCGAGTTGACGAAAGCGCGCAGCTTCGTCGTCACGTCGAAGTCCGCTCCCAGGTTAAAAACGTAAATCCCCGGGTTCACGAAGTTCGCTTGCCCCTCTTCCTTGCTCGACCGCAGATCGGGCAGCAGGCTCATCGGAGTGACCAGGGCCACTCCCGTGGCCGTCAGCCGGATGCCTTCGCGGTCCCAGAAGCTGAAGTCGGTGCCGGCAAAGTGAGTGTTGTCCACAATCGAGTCGAACCCACGCGCCGTGCCGTCCGTGCGGGAAGCGCCCGAGCGATTACTGGAATCGCCCGACGCGTAAAAGAAAGATGCGCGGTAACGCGCCCAATCCTTGTCCACAGAAAGTTCCAGGGCCGCCATCTGCGCGTTGATGCTGACCCGCCGGCCCGCAATCGTGTTGAAGTCATCGTGACCCAGCGCCTGATAGAAAGCATTGCTAACGTTGATGCGTCCGATGTGGCCGTTGCCAGTCCATCCCAGATAGTAGGCACGAATGTTGTGAGGATGAACCGTTCCATTCACCACTGCTCCAACCGGCGCGGGACGCACCAGAAAACCGTTGTCGTCATAGTGAATGCTGGCATCGTCCCGGTTGTAATGGAAGCTGAACTCGGTAGTGTAGCCCTTGGTGAGAAAGTCCTGGATGTACAGATTAGCGAGGTAAACCTGCTGCCCTCGCTTGTGGAAGGTGTTCAGTCCGCTATTGGTATTTTTTTCGAGAAGATCAAACCACGCGACGTTGTATGCCAGCCGATTGGAACGCAGATTCCCAAAGATGCGAACGCCCGGCTGTTCTTCGGAGAACAGAAAACCACGGAAGTCGCTGGTGAATTGCTGGATACCGACTCGCACCGAAACGAAGTCATAGTTCGGGCTGAGGTCGCGCAGTTTGGCCTCGACGAACGCTTCCTGCAAGCCAACGTGAGTATCGAAGCGATTCGTGCCCTTGCGCGTGTCGATGTTCACAAGGCCGCGTTCGCGCGCTTGCAGGAAATTGAGGTTGATCTCCGGTGTGAGGCGAATGCGAAAATCCACCGGACGAAAACTGGTGTCGCCCCGAAAGAGGTCGAACGATAAACGCAGGTTCTCAGAAAAGAATGCCTGCTCACCACGCCCAAAGAACTTGCTGCTGCCGGGATCCTCCGAGTTCAAGCCGCTCGGTACCGGCAGACGGCGGCCATCGAATCCCGTCTCGCTGGTACCAGTGAAATTGAAGAACCAGCGCTGTCCGAAGATCGGGTAATCGCCCTTGATCCGGTTGCGATTAAAGGGATCGTACCAGTGACCTTTCACGTATGGTGCATCCGGTTGCTTCTCATACCGTCGCCACTCGGGCATCGCGATGTCCCAGCGGTCTGGGTTCGGCGAGAAATTCGCGGAATCAGGAGAGACTTGCTCGGGCGGAGCCTCTGAAGACGGTTCTTGAGAAGCGGGGCTACGCACTCCCGGATAAGGAATACCAGGACTGGCAGGCGCAGAAGTGCATGGCGTTCCTGGCACACCTGACGAGCACCTGGCCGCCGGAACCGTCTCATCTGACTCGCGCAGCGTGAGTTCGAGAACGGTGACCGGGGTGCTGACCTCGAGGCCGGGGATCGTTTGTGTTTGGAATCCTTCCCGGGTGAGTTGGACCTCATAAATTCCCACGCGAACATCTCTCAGACGGAAGATCCCTTCGACGTCGGTGGCTACGGAGTAATGTTGACCGTTGGTCGTGCTGCGAAGATCAAGCTGGACACCCGGAATCGCCCGTCCCCGCGGATCGCGAAGCAAGCCCTGTAACGTTGCAGTACTAACTGGGGACCGTTCCGGAATGCGACGGCTGGATTGAGCTTGCGCCTGACGCGCGAAAAGCGGAGACGAGAAACAAGACAACAGAAAAACCACACAGCACGGCAGACATAAAAGGGACCACCGGAGCGCCCGCCCGCCTGTCTGCACCTGTCAGCACCATCCCAAGAGATTCAATTTCCTTGGTACCATAGCGACCCCGCGCATGCAAAGAAAACCGCAGCACGGGACTACGTTTCGTCACTGCTATCGCTTGGGGGGACCCCAGGGCAGCTACTGACCAGTGCAATCACTCAGGAAACTCCCCCTCCAACGACGGTGCCGCTGGTTTAGCTTTGCCGTTCGGTAGGCGCGAATGTGCTGACCGGAAGGAAACAGATGGGTACACCCCAAGGTGTACACCGGAGTGATGGCACTGTGACCCCACTATGGTTGCACTGTGGTGTCACTCATATTAAAGTGGTATGTGTTGACAGAGGTACTACCTTGGTATTATCTCTGACAGTTGTCAACGGCCTACCTCAGACCGTAGCGATCTTTGAGAATTTGGAGCGGAGATTCAGGGTTGTCAACTCTGGTTACACGAAAGTACCAGCCCCATCATTTCCGCCGGCGCGTATTAACATTGCGTTAGACAGGAGTTTTCCAGATTCCTCGCTGCCGAGTGCGTCCCGCAGGCGAGTCTTTGAGGTGGAATGAGCCACTGCCGTTGGGGTCAATCCGCACTGGTTGTGTTTGGCGTTCTATTTCTCCTGCTGAGTGCAACTTTGTTGATATCGTGTGGCAGCGTCGACCACGCGCCTGCCAATCCTCCACCGCCGCCCCCTCCCGTTCCTCTAACCGCCACCGACGTCCAGCAAGTCTTCGAAAATGCCACCAAGTCTCTGAATGTCCCTATGGTGATCGGGGTGTCCGACCGGGCGGGAAAGATTCTGGCAGTGTTTCAAAATGCCGGAGCACCGGTAACCTCAACCGGCAACTTCGGAGTGGCAGTCGACAGCAAGGAACTCGCCGTCGCCCTGGCGCGCACCGCGGCCTTTTTCAGCAACAACCAGGCTCCGCTATCGAGTCGCACCGTGCGCTTCATCAGTGGGATACATTTTCCGCCGGGTGTCACGAACGCCACTAACGGCGATTTGTATGGCATCGAAAACACCAACCGAGGCTGTCCGCTGAACGCCAGCTTCTTGCCCGGAAAAAACATCGATCCAGCCCGTTCGATCGACGGCTTAAGTTTGGGGCTAGGCATCATAACCGGCAAGGCTGACAACATGGACAGCGATCCCGCAGCCGTGAATCCAGGAGGAGTTCCACTTTTCAAGAACGGCTACGCAGTCGGAGGAGTAGGAGTAGTAAGCACGTCACTCGACGTAGCGGAGTTCGCGGCATTTTCCGGCGCGTCTCAGTCCGGCCTGCTCCCGGATCCATCGCAGCTGCCCCCTCCGGGAGTCGTCATCATCGGCGGCATTGCCTTGCCTTTCGTGAACCAGACCACTCCCCCGAACGGTATCGGACCCGGAACCGTGGCCGGCACGTACTTGATTGGCCCGTTGAATGGCACCCTGGCCCCGGAAGGCGATCTGGTAGGACCAACAGCCGGAGTTTCTGGTCTGACTCAAGGCGACGTAGCGAACGTTATCAGCCAGGCGGTGAGCACCGCGGAGATCACGCGAGCTGTGATCCGGCTGCCCCCAAGCTCACGCACGAAGATGACGATCGCCGTCGCCGACCTGGATGGCACCGTCCTGGGCCTGCACCGTATGCCGGATGCCACCGTCTTCAGCATCGACGTCGCCGTAGCCAAGGCCCGCAATGTGATCTATCTCGGCAATCCCACAGGAACCCCCGACTTACCCGGAGTTCCCGCGGGCACGGCTGTAACCAACCGCACCATCGGCTTCGGCGCCCAGCCCTTTTTCCCGCCCGGCATTGACGGTTCCGGTCTGGGCCCCTTTTTCAATCTCTACACCTTTGACATCGCCCACCCATGCACCCAAGGTTCCCAAGCTGTGAACCCCGATCAAAACGGGATCGCTTTTTTCCCCGGAAGCGTGCCGCTTTATAAGAATGGAGTGTTAGTGGGTGGTTTGGGGGTGAGTGGCGATGGCGTCGATCAGGACGATTTCGTTACCAACGGCGGCGCGAAAGGCTTTGAAGCGCCTGACAACATCCGCGCCGATCAGGTGATTATCGACGGCGTGCGTCTGCCCTACTTGAAGTTTCCCCGGAACCCGACCCAGTAATTGGGAATCCAGCTAAAGGGATTGGAAGGGAAAAAAGTATGGTGCGAAAGGGGGGACTCGAACCCCACGGGTTGCCCCGCCAGATCCTAAGTAGCGCGACCACGTGCCAGCAAAAGTCACTCCAAACTCGCAAGTACGTTTCGCTGCAACGCGGAGTATCAGCACGAAAATTGCAAGCCGCGCACTGAATCGAACCATGCCTCTACGTTTTCCTCTACTTCGCAACAGCGGCTTGGAACGTGCTCGGCCATTCGAGCCTCGTCATGACGCGACGTTTACGCAAAAACCAGGGGACTCGCGGGAAAGAAACTGGAACTCGTGACTACTGATGGCGGCCCATGTCTCCTCGCCACATTAAAAACCAAAACGCTAACTGGAAAGAATCCCTTTTGGAAAGTACCCAACTTTCTTGACACCACCCGGCGCGTTCGATGTAGAAAGGCGCATCGCGGCGGAGCGTTCCGCCCACAACAAAGAAACTGGCAGACATACTTTCAGGCATGGGGCCTCAGCTCAAATGACACGTGAGATATTGCTCATAAAGTTGGCATCGTAGTTTCATGTCCCGAGCCGATTCGCCGGCTACCACCCCTGAGCTTCGCAACCGGTAAAATGCATCCGTGCTGGAAGAGTGCCGCCCCGAAATCACATCCCGCACAACATCGCAGAGCGCGGGATCCTGATTTAAGGAAACGAAGATTCTCCTCAGATGGTCGCCATACGGGCCCTCGTCGCGGACGGCCCCTGCCGCGAACTCGGAATAAGACAGTCCTTGGTCTACCATATGGTGCAATCCTCGTTGCGTAAGGAACGGCTGGCCGCCCACAAGGGTGAAAAAAAACTCGAGTTCGCCTTCGCTGCGGAGCGGACTCCCGTAGCGCTGGTTCAATTCCCTCACCTGCTCCAGAGTGAAGTCAGTCAGTACCAGACGTGTGCCCACGTTGAAAGGCGACTGGTTCACATCGGTGATGAAAAGGTGCGCCTCGCTGGCGTAGGCGATGGCGAGGCTCAGCTTCTGCCACGGGCCGGAAGGGTCGAGCGAGCGCTCATTGTGCCAGGACCGGAACAGCCCGAAAACCTCGCTGCCAAAACTGCAGGCGAAGAGGCGGTCCACCTCATCCATCCCCCAAACTAGCCGTTCTTTGGTTTTGCCCAGGATTTCGCGGCGAAAAAAACGCTCGAAATTCATGCTGGGCCCCCGGCGGGATTCCCAGCATTGCTCCGGAGAGGTATCGAGATCAAGTTGTTCGGCGATCGCTCCAGCCAGGCAGAGGAACAGGCTTTCCACCGACTGGAGGTGCGCTGAATTCAGCTTCTGGAAATCCGTAACTACAACCCGAGCCCCGGCTTTGCGGGCCTGCTGAAGTCCACGCGCTGTCAAGGAAGTTTTCCCCATCTGCCGGGCGCCCTTGACCAGGATGATGCTGTCATTGCGAGCCACCGCCGAGTAGAACTCCCGGTCGGTGGGCCGGACGATGTAGAACTTGGAATCAAGCGGCAGCGCTCCACCAACGGGTTCCAGGTTGGGTCTGCGGCGAAAGGCATCCGGTGCGGCCCGTAGAGCCCTGGTCAAATCTGCTAAGATCCGTTCATTGTCGGCAAAGCCTTCCCAGAGGGTGTAATTGAGCCCGTCCAGCACGGAATGTAAGGCATCCGGGAGTTGTGCGTGAAATTGGAGGCGGACCGGCAAAAGACGCGGCTTGCCGCCCTGGCGCTCCGCATAAGAGTGGGCTAACTGGACCTCATAGGCGAGCATTTCGCTTTGGACCGAAGCCGTCGAAAGCAGCGGCACGACCGCGTCGGCCGAACCAATCTTGCTCTCAATCTCACGCGCCCACTCAACCCCCACTGAGAGGTGACGGTCCACAAACACCTGGTAACCCTGGTTTGTCAGGTTTTGCTCCAAGGCCCGCATGAATTGTTCATCCGGCTGAGCGCTACGTTTGTAGAGCAGAACGATTTGGAGGCCGCCTGTTTTGGACGCCGGTTGCGGATTTGGTTCCGACAAGCCAGGACTCGTCCGCGTAGCCAATCGGCTCAACTCGGCGCCGATGTCAGCCGCGGACTGGTAGCGCAGGTCGCGACGTTTCTCCAGCGCGCGAGTAATCACGCGCTCCAACTCGGGCGAGAGATGCGGATTGACGCGCACCGGGGGAACCGGCGGGCGATTCAGGATCGCGTCGAACACGACGGCAGGTGTGTCTCCACTGAAGGGAAGCACTCCTGTTGCCATTTCGTACAGTACCACCCCGAAGGAGAAGAGATCCGTGCGGTGATCGAGCGGCTCGCCGCGCGCCTGTTCCGGAGACATGTACGACACGGTGCCCACGAACTCCTCGGAACTCGTGATGTTCTGCCGGGTTGGCTCATCATGGGCTGACGTATCCGACAGTGTTGCCTCGTTGCGATCACGCCCCGTCAACTTTGCCAGCCCGAAATCAAGAATCTTGAGCCGATCTTCCGGGAGCACGAACAGATTGGCAGGTTTGATGTCGCGGTGGACGATGCGCCGAGCATGAGCCGCCTCCAGACCCTCCGCAATCTGAACTCCCAACGCCAGAATGCGTTCTGGAGACAGTGGACTGGACGCGATCACCTGCTTGAGGTTCTTCCCTTCCAGAAGCTCCATCACGATAAAGTGCTGACCCTCACGTTCGCCCACATCATGGACGATGCAGATATTCGGATGGTTCAGCGACGAGGCTGTACAGGCCTCCCGCCGAAAGCGCTCAATGGCAGCCTCGCTTCTGGAAAACTGCTCGGGAAGGAGCTTGACCGCGACATGACGCCCGAGGCGGGTGTCCTCGGCCTCGTACACTACCCCCATGCCTCCGGTGCCCAGCTTGCGCAGGATTCGGTAGTGGGACACGGTTTGGCCTAGCAAGGAAGCAGTGGGCTTGCCTTTGTTGTCCCGCCACTCCCGACCGGCCAGTTTCTTGGGAAGTTCGGGGTTGCCAGTTTCCTCGTTCCAGAAGTTGAAAAGGTGCAGTCTTACGCCATGCTTGACTTCGATCTCGCCCAGATCGTGCAGAGATTCATTCCAGTGACCTAGCTGTTGCAACACATCGGCGACAAACTTCGAAATGAGGATGTGACCGCTGTCACCGCAGTCCATTACCCTCTGGGCGACGTTGATCCCTCCGCCACTCACGTTGCGGTTGAAGTTGATGTCAGCAACGCGGTACACCGGCCCGGTATGCAGACCCATCCGCAGGCGGATTCCTTCCGCGGAACGAGTTCTGTGGCTGATTTCCACCGCGCAGCGCAGCGGTGCCTCCGGGTCGCCGAAGAAGACCAATGCCATCCCATCTCCGCTAGGAAGTGGAATGATCTGGTCCTTGGTTTGAGCGTTGTCGAACTCCTTGGTGCCGCGGACGCACTCCTGCAATCGCTGCAGCAGGCCACGCTGTTCGGACATCGGGAGCAGAGAATAGCCCACGATGTCCATGAAGAGAACGTGCGCGAGTTCGAGTTGTTGCGTCTGAGGCCGGACAATAGCTGCCATGTCGATCCTGCAGATCAACCGCGGGTTGCGCCGGGAAGGGAGGCGTGCGATGACGCGGACGCAATCCTGATCTGTGCTGTTGAATTCAACTCCGTTGAACCGTGAATCCGGATGAAGAAGCCGCACCCGCGCCCCCCACATCCGCAGGCTCACCGAGGAGAAGCATTATGCCACATTCGGAGCGGCCTGCCCAAGGGGTCCCGTCCCGCCCATCTGGAGGGCGGTAATGTCGGAAGAAAAGATGAAATGCCCGGCTCGTCTGCGGTCGCTGGCCAGTCGAAAATTCTGCAACCAATGCAGGTCGCCGCCCCATTTGAAAACATGCCCGCCCGCGTTCCTGGTCCAGTTATCGACAAGCTGAAACTGCTGCTCGCGCTCTCGCAGAGGGCAATTACAGTTATTGGCACCATTTGAGTACCCGAAGCGAATATTGGCAAGCCCGTTCTGCGCCGGAATGTCCATGTCGGGAAGACCAGAGGAGAATAGATCGTTATTCACGCCCAGGATCCCCGCGAGTCGGGGCAATAGGTTCCATCCCCTGACTCGACTTGTGCCAGGATTTCCCGCCGTCCTCCCTGGTCAGCACGCCGCCGTCAAAGGCAGAATGCGATCTGCGGGCCAAGACCTTGATTCGAGGCAGGTCGTGGTGCCGCTCATGACTGCCCAGGCACGACCGCGGACTGCAGGATCAAACGTCATCCAGTACGTTGTGTTGAGTCGGGCGTCAGGCACGCCGGTGGTGGACGGCACCCAGCTCGTGCCCCCATCCTCGCTTCGGAAAAGCCAAGGGCATAGTCTGATCCGAAGTACTCGCCGATCCAATTGTCGCCAAACGCTTTGTGGTCTGAAACCGACTCTTTGCGCACGAGTGTCCACGTTGCGCCACCATCCTCGGGGCGCGCGACTCCGAGGTAGCGTGTCGCGCCACTTTCGGAGGAGTATTTCAGGCCGCGGTATGACACATGAGCAATCTCAGGATGGTCAGGGCGGGCAGCGATCGCCCGCACCTCCGGATTTCCTGGCAGCGATGATTTGCGCCAACTGTTTCCGGAATCACTCGAGATTAGTAGTGCGCGGCCGGCGACCAGGTACAGCGTGGCAGGCCGGTTGCTCGAGAAGCCTGCCGCGACACTGGACAGTTCACTCACGCCTGCGGGCAAGGGAACTTTGAGCCACTGCCCATAAACGCGGGCAACAACTGACGATTTGCCGATAGCGCATATCTTTCGATCCTTCGCACCTGGAGTTGGATCGACGAGCAAGCGATGAGTGCCCGCGAGCAAAGGCGCGCTCGCAGCCCAGGTCTTCTCGGAGTCGATTGAGATCTGGAACGAGCCCAACTGATTGTCTTCGAAGGCGGCGTAGAGCATCTTGGGATTGTCGGGATCGACCGCAAGAGCGAGCATTGCCGGTTGCACAGCCTTCGTAATGAGCTTCTCGCCTGCATGTTCGCCATGCATTTCGATCCCAGTTACCTCCCGGGTTCCACTCTAAATTGGAGTTGGCGTGTGCGGACACAATTCCTGATTAGGTTCAACTAGCCTTACTCATCTTCGGGGCGGATGATGTTTCTGGGAAGGACAGATTGCTGATAATCTTCGACGCTGCGAAGCAATCACAGCCTAGAATTCAAACTTCAGGGAGAACTGAAGAGCCCTTTGCATGCCTCCTGGAGCCAGCGAGCCAATGGATCCACCACCCGGGCAGTCCACGCAGGCGTTGGGATTTGCCAGGTTGACCTTGTTGAAGGCGTTGAAAGCATCAACACGGAAACGCAGACTGGTCCCCTCCGTAAGGGCGATCACTTTGGCCAATGCGATGTCACTCTGAAAGAAACTGGGACCACGAAACGAATTGCGGCCGACATTCCCGATCTGTCCCGCGCCCGGACGTTGCCATGGACCGATAACCTTACCAGGGAAGGGCTGGCCGGTCTTGGCATCCACGCCGCAAATGTTATTTTCGTTGCAGCCGTTCCCTGGCAGAGCCTGGCCTCCCGTGGTGGTGAAGTATTGCTCGCGGTTGCCGGAGATGTTGACAAGTCCAACGCGATTCGGGCGGCAGGGAGCGTCGCTATCCGCATCCTGAGTGCAAACGCCCTTCCGGTATGAGGGCGTGAAGGGAAAACCGCTCTGCCAAATTGTGATCGCACTTAACATCCACCCGCCGAGAAAACGGTTTGCAACCGGACTGATTCCTCCCAGCCACGCCTTTCCGCGTCCAATGGGTAAGTCCCAGATATTAGTCATCACAAACCGATGCGTGATGTCGAAGCTAGCCGAACCGTAACCTACGCTCGGATCCACTCGGAAATAGTTGTCGTCGTAGTCGAAGCCCCTGGACCATGTGTAGTGCGCCATGAACGAGTATCCCCGGCTGAAGTTTCGCTGCAGCCTGGATTGCAACGAATGGTAGTTGTCGCCCGCATCATTGCCGAAGTATCGCACTGGGAACAGCGTAGGGTCGAAGAAGCATTTCTTAGGGCATGGATCCGGGGCAACCTCAACCCGGTTGTAAAAGCCGCGGTATTGTGCCAGTAAGAGACAATACGTGGACGTGTTACCCACTTTGAAGATGGCATTCTTGCGGCACTTGGTTATGTCGTTGTTGACGATGGGCAGGATGTCGCCTTGAAGCGTCGTCTGATTCAGATCGTAGTAGGTGCCCGCGCCGTTATCGGTAAAAACATGAGTGCCCTTGTTTCCGACGTAAGCCAATTCAAAATACATATGCGAAGAGAGTTCGTGCTGCACCGTGAGATTCCAGGAGTCAACCGTAGGAACTCGAACCCGGGAGGGCAATGCATACAGCACCGCGCCGCTTGGGGGAATTACTGGAGTCTGCGTTGGATCACCGATGTTTGCCGACGCAATATCTAGGAGAGAAAACTTGGATTTTGACGGGAAGACAAAGGGCGGCGGACCGGTCGGCGACGACAAATTGAACCCGCCCGACTGGATATTCTGATCCACAGTGATCGGGGGATTCTGTGTGGCAGCAATGCCGAAGATGTCTCCCGCGTAGCCCGTATCAAAGCTGCGCCCGTAACCCGCTCGAATTACGGTGGACGGATTCAGCAGGTATGCGATCCCAAGCCGGGGCGCAAAATTCGTCAGGCTATTCCTTACATTGCCAGCACTGTCGGTTGCCGGCGGGACTTCCATGTTTGCCGTCCCGGGATCATGGTTGCTGAGGTCCGGTATCAGGAATCCGCCGCGACCGGAGCCGGTGACGGTTTGGGGGAAATAGATTTCCCATCGCAGCCCGTAGCTCAGGGTGAGGCGCGAGTTGATCCGCCAGGTGTCCTGACCATAGAAGCCAAACCTCTTCTGGCGCTCGCCCGCATCAGCCGCCGCTGGGCTGCTGAAGAATCTCTCAAATGAGGTTACGTCTCCGAGCAGAAAGGTCGCGAGTGCCAATCCGGTCGTATTCGGGGCGAAACTGAAGGAACCGGTACGGCGACGGTCGCTCGCCAATCGGTAGTTCTGCAAATAGCGAAGGTCCGCCCCCCATTTGATAATGTGCTCGCCTGCGCTTCGGGTCCAGTTGTTGACGAACTGGAACTGCTGCTCGCGCTCCCGCAGGGGACAGTTGCAGCTGTTGACGATCGGCGAATATCCGAAGCGCAGATAGTCGCCGCCGATGCTGGAAGAGAGTCCCTGATTCGTTGTTTGCTGACCCGGTATCTGTATATCCGGCAAGCCCGTGGCGAAGGGATCCTCTGTCTCTGTCGCAAAAATTCCATGGATACCGACCGGGGGAATTTGTCCGAAATCCTGGGAATCGTTATTGAGCCGATAACGGAAGTAGCCGAATCGGAAGTCTGTAAGGAGCTTGGGACCGATGGAATACGTGAATCCCGTCGAGATACCCTGATTGCGGGTTCGGGCGACTCCCGCGAATCCCAGAGGATTCGTGCCGGTACCACCGCCTGATTGGCCAAACGCCGGCGTCCCGGTGTCGGTGAAATGGCCAAAGCTGTAGCGGCCAAACAGCCGGACCGCAGACCCTAAGTTGTAATCGACTCTCAGATTGAACCGGTCTCCGTCGAAGATCTCGGCTCCTGATGTCAGATAGTTGTCGCAAACGGTTTCGGTTTCCAGGACACCGCAGCTCGGATCCGAGGGGGGATGGTTGTGCATAGGCAGACGCGCGAGCAGTGCGACCGCCTGGTCCGAAACCCTGGTGTTCGGGATCTGGTTGCCCGGAAACAGGTTGCCGCCGTGTTCTTTGTCATCGTGCAAGGTGCCAGAAATGAAGGCGTTGTAATCAGACAAATCACAGAATGAACCAGGGGTACCTGCGCTGCCCAGACAGGTTGTGAGAACATTGTCAGAGGGCACGTTCAGCAGCAAGTTCGCCCCCTGAGAAATCCTAGTACCCTCATAGTCGCCGAATATGAAAAGCTTGTTCTTCACGATCGGCCCACCGAGCGAGCCGCCGAATAGGCTGCGTTTCCCGGGGGGAACACCCGCGGGGGCAAACGGGTCGGTCGATTGCCCCCAGCCCGTCCGCCGGTACCCGAATCCATCTCCGTGCCAGGCGTGGCTTCCGCTGCGAGTCTGGGCGGTGATGACACCAGCAGTTGCCTGTCCGAATTCAGCGTTGTATCCCTGCGTCGTCACCTTCATCTCCCGCACGGAGTCCAAGGTTGGATTGATGACGACGATACCTTCCAGGGGATCACGATTCTCCGTACCGTCCAATTGAAACGCGGCTCCGCTGAAATGCTGGCCATTGATGTTGACGGGAACTCCGTTCTGCGGATTCTGATTCGGTGGAATGGCGAGGCGCCCTCGAGCGGCACCGGGCGCCAGCAACTGGAGTCTGCTGACGTTGCGGTCGAGCAAGGGCAGGTCGCTGACGGATTGGAAATCAAACAGCGTCGCTACATCGGTCCGGTCAAGTTTTAGGACAGTGCCCGCCCCCGGGGCCCTTTCGGTGATTGTATTCGGGTCACCAGCCTGCAGCGCAGCGTTGACGCTGGTTGTCGAATCCGCGCTTACGACGATCGTGCTCTGGAGACGCTTGAAGCCATCCGCCTGCACTTCGATCTGGTACAGATCAGGCGTCAGGTTGTTGATGGTGAAGTAGCCGCCAGCGTCGCTTTTCGTTGTGCTGTGAGCTCCGCTCTCGACCGAAGTGACGCGGACCGAAGCGGTGGAAATCGGTGCTCCCGAGGCGGTTGTGAAGCGGCCCCAGACCTGTCCGTACACCGACTGCGCTGCCGCTGGTCCCACCAAAAGCAAGACATTGGAGAGCAGGTAGACCGCAAGCACGGGGCGGGAAGCTCTCATGCGTCCTCTCATCAATCTCTTGGGTTAGCCAATCTAGCCCGAAACAATCGTGCCGCGCGGGGGAAGAGAGAATGGCACCGCCGGGGATGACACTCCGCACAAGGCCACACTTTTAGAACAAAGATGACGGGTTGTCAAGTAAGGCTCAATCAGGGTGACCGAGGCCGCTCCGGGTTATGGCCGAGCCGTTGGCCTCTTGGGCGGCGGTCGCGAATGTGGCATAATTCCGATCTTCGGTGACCTGCGCCTGCGGGTGCGGGTCGTCCAGGTTCAGCCGAAGCGAATTCAACCCGCGCAGATCAGGATTGCGTCAGCTCTTTTGCACCCTTCCTCCCGGCGCAAGTCACGGCTGATCTGCGGAATCGACATGGCAGCGACAGTCCAGCTCCAGACGCAGCAACTTGAGGTCGCACACGTCCTGTTCATGGACATCGCAGGCTACGTTCGCCTTCCGAGCGCTGAACAGAACAGGCTGCTCCAAGAACTGCAGGGGTGTATCCGCAGCACTAAGGAGTTCAGCGAAGAGCGCGCCCGGGATCAAATTATTTCCCTGGAATGCGCGGAGGGGATCGCGCTGGTGTTCTTCGGCGACCCGGAAGCACCTCTACGGTGCGCGATGGAGGTCAATCACCGCACTCGTACTACCGAAAGAATCCGATTGCGGATGGGCCTGCATCCCGGTCTGGTATACCGAGTTCCAGACATTGACTTCAACCGCAGCGTTAGCGGCGGACGGATCAACGTTGCTCAGAGAGTGATGGACTGCGGGGACACCGGTCACATTCTCGTTTCGAACTTGATCGCCGACCTGTTGCGGCAGATGGGTCACTGGAATGAGTGCTTGCATGACCTGGGTGAAGTCGAAATCAAGGGCGGCATGAGGCTGCACATTCTTAACTTTTGGAACAACGATATAGGTAACCCCAAAGCTCCCAAGCAGCTAGCGGACATGGTTCCTCGGGACGTGAATCAACCGCTATCTAAACTGAGTCCCCATGCCTGAAACCGTGCCTGCCAGTTTCTTTGTTGTGGGTGGAACACTCCGCCGCGATGCGCTTTCCTATATTGAACGCGCCGCCGACGAAAAACTGTACCAGGCTCTCAAAGCGGGCGATATCTGTTACGTCCTCACGGCCCGTCAGATGGGCAAGTCTTCGCTTATGGTTCGGACCGCAGCCCGCCTTCGCATGGACGGTTTGAGAGTGGCCGTCCTGGACCTGACCAGCCTTGGACAAAACCTGACAGCAGAGCAGTGGTACAACGGAATCCTGGAACGAATCGGCCAGCAACTCTCCGTCGAAGATGAACTCCAGAAGTCCTGGCAACGTTCCGCCCACCTCGGCCCTATGCGGCGGTTGATGCGAGCTTTTTCGGATGTAATCCTGCCGAGTTCAGACCGCAAAATCGTCATCTTTGTTGATGAAATCGACGCGGTTCGCAGCCTCCCGTTTTCTACCGACGAATTCTTCGCTGGCATTCGCGAATGCTACAACCGCCGTTCTTCCGATCCGGCAATGGAACGATTGACGTTTTGCCTCCTGGGTGTCGCAACACCGTCGGATCTGGTTCGCGATACTCGCACCACGCCCTTCAACATAGGCCGCAGAATCGAACTCACGGACTTCGAAAAACAGGAAGCCACACCCCTCGCGCAAGGACTAGGAGTGGCTGACGGCCACGAACTGATGGTGTTGGATCGCGTCATCTATTGGACGGGCGGGCATCCTTACCTCACTCAGCGGCTGTGCCAGAAGGTCGCCCAATCTGCTGCAGTACGAAATCCGTCTGACGTCGATCTACTTTGCGAAGAGCTCTTTCTGTCCAACCGCGCCCGCGAGCGAGATGACAACCTGGTTTTTGTTCGCGAGCGGATGTTGAAGAGCGAGGTGGATGTTTCCGGACTGCTGACGCTCTACGACAAGATTCGCGAAGGCCAGACCGTTCGCGACGATGAGAGCAATCCACTGATCTCAATCTTGCGGCTTTCCGGAATTACTCGAGTAGAACGTGGCCTGCTCAAAGTACGAAATCGCGTTTACAACAGAGTTTTTGATCACCAGTGGGTTACCGCGAACTTGCCCGGTGCCGAAGTGCGGCGTCAGCGCGTCGCTTATAAGGCTGGATTGAAAAAGGCTTTGACGATCACGATGCCACTGCTTCTTTTAGGAATCATCGTCGGCTATGGCAAAGTTTATCTCGTACGCAGCACATTGATGTTGCCAGAGTTTAAGACACCGGGTCCGCCCGCTTTCTGGGCCTCTTCACGAGTGCTTGGCAGCCGAGAATCGACTCAGATCGGAGGAATCCTCTTGCGAATCGGCGAGCCGAGCGTGACGGTGTTCGTGAATGATTTCCAATACTCTCAGACCACCCGTTCCGGAGACCTTAGAATTCCCCTTCCTCCGGCATCCTATGAGATCCGACTCGAAAAACCAGGATTCCAGGCTCTGAAGCTGCCGTCCGTGAACGTGTTAAAGGATCAGGAAACCCAGATCAATGCGAGGTTACAGCGCGCGGTGATCGCGGCAACTTCGCTCTTGGTCACCGCGGGCGTGCCTGGAGCCACAGTGCGATTCGATGGCAAGGATCTGGGGCAGATAGAGGCCGACGGTATCCTGACGCGTGACATTGCGCCAGGAAGTCATACGGTCGAGATCGAGAAGAACGGATACATAACCCTGCGGTCGGAGCAGAAGTTCGCCTTGGGCAAGACGCTTGTGATCGACGGAAGACTGGAGCAGGACCCTGAATCGATGGCCTACAGCCAAGATGCGACCTCGACAGATGCCTCCGTTTTGCGGCAATTCCTTCGCAAGTACCCGACTGGCAAATATGCATCCCAGGTATCGAGCCGCCTGGAAGGCATTGAGTGGAACAACATGAACAAGAGCGACCTCACCGCCCTGGACACCTTCCTGGGCGCCCACCCGCAGGGTCCCCACGCGAATGAAGCCAGAAAGCTGGTGGACGAATTGCAAAGAGAGCAAGGTGAATTCCTTGATGCAATGCGAAACGACAGCAGCCCCGCCCTCAAAGGCTTCTTGGATCGACATCCGAACGGCCCGTATGCGGAACAAATCCGAGCCAAGTTGTCTCTGCGACGCGAAAAACAGGCAGTGCTCGACGTGTTGCGCAATTACGAGGATTCTTATAATCGGCACGATTTCGGCGGCATTCTTCAGGTATGGCCTTCCTGCCCGGTAAAATATCGGAAACTCCTTCGGGACTCTTTCCAATCCCTACAGCCACAGAGCCTGAAACTCGAAGTTCGTGGCGAGCCGGAGATCAATGGCAACTTTGCAACCGTGAAGTGTCAAGAGACCCGTTCTGGAGCACTGAACGCCACTGCTCCTGTCACCATAACTCTGGTGCGCGACGGAGATAAATGGGTAATCCAATCCGGAATCTTTTGATCAACCCGCGGTGGGAGTGTCGCCGTCCCCTTCTGATTGGCGTTTGGAAAGGGAGACGTTTAACCGATCGCCGCGTGCTGGAAAGAAGATTTGATTAGCCGTTGACAAGCAGGAGTTCCGTACTAGACTGTGTATACTTCCTTTTTGCCTGGGTGACTCTTCATCCAGCTTGAACTACTGCTCTCGCACGGGGCCATTGGTTTACTTCGAATGGCAGGTGATCTATGCCTGCATAGTGAAGGAAGCCACTACAGGAGAACGGTACCTTCACGTTTACGGCGTGATGCAGGCTTTCGTGATCCAGCAAGATGCGATCAGGAATCTGGCCAAGGCCCTCGGTTTTCCAGACCTCGTGGATCTGACGCAGTTGGCTCACATCAGAGATCTTCGGGTCGCATCGGCCGGACATCCTGTCGATGTTTCGCCAGTGACGACCGTCATCGACATGCCAAACTCTAAAGTTTTCCTTCCCGCGTACAGTGTCACCTAGTCTCCTGTTTACATCAGTCATCCGCATCGCCCAGCATTTCAAGTTCCTTGACCGCGGCGTCGAGCGCTCGTCAATGAGGCGCTTAGACGGGGGGCGAAGAGTGTATATGCGGAACGCGCAGCGCGCTGCAAATCGCCGACGCGCGCGTGACTCCCCTGACGTTGGATGTGACCAGCGTGTCGCAGGTCGAGCAGGCGGCCAGCGAGGTCGCCACCCTCGACGTCTTAATCAACAATGCTGGCATCGCTCGCTACGAGGATCTGAGCAATCTCGACGCCATCGAGCAGCACCTAGCCGTCAACCTATTTGGAATGTTCAAGGTGACCCGTGCTTTCTTGCCGCTGCTGAGACGCTCCAAAGGGGCCATCGTCAACAACCTGTCATTGGCGACGCTCGCTGCCTTGCCGGTCATACCTGCCTACTCCATTTCGAAGGCAGCCGCGTTCAACATGACGCAGTCACTGAGAGCGCTCTTGGCCGGCCAAGGCGTCACGGTCCATGCCGTCGTCCTAGGCCCCATCGACACAGATATGAACCGCGGCTTCGAGATACCGAAGGCCTCGCCCGAGTCCGCGGCGGCTGCGCATCTTCGATGGGTTGGAAAAAGGCGAAGACGAGATCTTTCCCGACCCCGCGTCCCTGTCCATCGCCGAGGGCTGGCGCACTGGCGCAGTCAAGGCGCTCGAGCGCCAGTTCGCAGCTTTCGTGCCGGAAAGCGAGGCGACTCTTGTGTAACGTCGCTTAGGTAGCGACAGAAATGATAGGAGAGCGATTCATGACAAATCAGAATTTCACCACGGCCTTTTCGGTAGACCAATCTCCCGAAGAAGTCTTTGACGCCATCAACAACGTTCGTGGGTGGTGGTCAGAAGAAATTGACGGTAGTACCGACAAACTCGGTGCTGAGTTTAAGTTCCACTACAAAGACCTTCACCGCTGCACCCAGAAGATCACTGAATTGGTGCCAGCTAAGAAAGTCGTATGGCATGTCTTGGACAGCCACATTAATTTTGTCAAAGACAGGACCGAGTGGGAAGGCACCGACATTGTCTTCGCGATCACCACGAAGGACGACAAGACCGAACTCCGCTTTACGCACGTCGGCTTGGTTCCTGCCTTCGAATGCTACGGTGACTGTTCAGGCGCATGGGGCTTTCATATCAACGACAGTTTGCGGAGTTTGATCACTACAGGGAAAGGACAGCCCAACAAGCAAGAAAAAGGGGATGGAGGAAAGGCTTCTTCTCGATGATCTCTGCGCCGGACCGGCAACGAATCTTGAGTGACGTCCCTAATCTAGCGACAGAAAGGACTAAAGACCGAATCATGAATAATCACAATTTCACCACGACGTTTTCGGTTGACCAGATTCCGGATGAAGCTTTCAATGCCATCAAGAATGGTCGCGGATGGTGGTCAGAAGAAATTGAAGGCGGTACCGACACCCTCGGTGATGAGTTTACGTATCGCTACAAAGACGTCCATTTCTGCAAGATGAAATTGATAGAAGTCATTCCCGGCAAGAAGCTCGTCTGGCTTGTTTTGGACAACTTTTTCAACTTTACTGAAGACAAGAGCGAGTGGAAGGGCACAAAAATCATCTTTGAAGTCTTCAAGAAGGATGATCAAACAGAAGTCCGCTTCACTCACCAGGGGTTGGTTCCCCAATATGAATGTTTCAACGTCTGTTCAAACGCATGGGGTTCTTATATCAACCGTAGTTTACGGAGTTTGATTACTACAGGTAAGGGGCACCCCAACCAGAAAGAAAAAGGGGAAGGGAAAAAAGCTTCTCTATGATGATGGACTCGGATCAGTATGTCAATGTCTCCGGCCCGTTCGAAGCGCGTTACAGGGCCTTCCTTGAGACCGTCTCCACGCTTCGGCCGAGCCTGCACCGCTACTGTGCACGCATGACTGGTTCGGTCATGGACGGCGAAGACGTCGTGCAGGAGGCCTTGATCGAGGCTTATCGGAAGCTGGACAAGTTCGACGAGAGCCGCCCTCTGAAGCCGTGGTTGTTTCGGATCGCTCACAATCGCTGCATTGATTTCCTGCGGCGCAAGGGAGTGCGGGACGAAGCCGAGGCGGCTGCTGCCATGCCAGAAGCAGTCTCGCCAGCTGAGCCGACCACACTAGGGATCGGCAAAGCGGTTGAACAGCTCGTCGCATCCCTGCCTCCGAAGGAGCGCGCATGCGTTCTCCTGAAGGACGTATTTGATTACTCGCTTGAGGAGATTGCGGAACTGGTCGATTCCACTGTTGGTGGCGTTAAGGCAGCGCTCAACCGCGGCCGGACCAAATTGGCTTCATCACCTGCTCCGTCGCAGCCGGCTCGAAGCGCGAACCCGGAGTTGGCACGAATTATGCACCTTTATGTGGATCGCTTTAATCGACGCGACTGGGACGGGGTGCGTGAACTGATCAGTGCCGACGCCCGGCTCGGCGTTGCCGATAGGTTTGCCGGGAAGTTTGCGGACGCGCCTTATTTCTTCAATTACAACAGCTGGCCCTGGCCCTGGAAATTGGCCGTGGGTGAAGTGGACGGTGAACCGGTGGTGATCATTCTCCAACGTGGTGCGGACACATGGACGTCTTACTCGGCCATTCGTATGAACGTGATCGGCCAGAAGATTGAACGAATCGTAGACTACATTCATTGCCCATGGTTGATTCCGGCAGCCGCCTCTGTGTCGCTGGCCGGAACGACCTAATTGCAACGAAGCAGCTCTCAAACCAAACGTCGCACTGACGGCGACCCAAAAGGACAAGGATATCGAATGATCACTCGTTGTGAATCGGCGCAAGATCACCAATATCCTCATTAGAGGCGGGTCAGTAATGTGAAGTCGGCGTAGCTGAAGTGATCTGCCAGGGCTCGCCCGATTACTTCCGGCTTGCCGACGATCCACCCGCAAACTCTTCCGTCGGATCCGCTGAACACCGACGGATGGCGAAATCCGGGCCCCATATGAGTTGTCCATTAGAACTAGGCCTCCTGCGTGCGGCCGTTTCCTGGGATGCCGAATCGCTGGCAGGG
>ORMF010925143.1_pt1 | contig 29359 bp, 29 predicted proteins | sample 1779871 | NCBI WGS metagenome assembly ORMF01 (sample SAMEA104232316, study PRJEB22302) | groundwater metagenome | biome: forest; feature: aquifer; material: groundwater | place: USA | collected 2011-08-07 | depth 5.4 m | reverse complement strand
GCCCGGAATCCTCAAGAAGTAGGCGAATCGGGCCGTGAACGAAGCCTACGCATTCGGGCGGGCGCAGACGATGGCCCTGTTTCGAAAGGACCGCCCGGGCGTGACGAACCTCGCCAGCCAGGTGAGCGTGCTCGCGGTCGTCCAGTCGGCGGCGATGGACACGAACACGTGTTTCCCGCCCGGCACCCAGGTCACTACACGAGAAGGGTATCAGCGGATTGAAACCATCAGGCCTGGCACGATTGTGCTCACTGGAAGCGGCTGGGCACGCGTCGCTACGGTGCGACGCACCCAGGCGTGTCAGCTAGCCAAGGTGGTCGCTGGTGCCACCGCCGTGGCGGCGACCACCGACCACCCCATCCTCGTCAAGCGGGAGCGCCGCCTGCTCTGGCTCGAGGCGGGAAAGGTCCGTGTGGGCGATACGGTATTTCTCCAGGAGGCCGCGCAGCCACACCCTGAATGCGGGCGATATGACGATGCTCTCGGGCACACGTTCGACACGGAACCCACGACGTTTGGCCTCCAGCGTCTTTCTGGCATCGCGCCGCTGGACGGCTTCACGCCGATGCCAAAAGGTCCCGTCAACATCGATCAGGAGCCGGTGGCCTCTCACGAGGAGGTCAAAGACCCACTTTCCGACGCGGTGTTGGGAGACCACACGCACACCGATGGATTCGAAGGCGCAGCGGACGGCGGCTTCACAGGAGGTCTCACCGCGGAAGCGAAAATAGCAAGCGCTCGAACAAAACTTCGACCCGGCCGATGGCGTACGGCGGAACCGCCGGCCGCAGGTAGCACAAGTGTAGATGCGAGGAGGCCGCCGGCACGCCTCCGAACAATGCTTGAAGCGAGTCCCTGGTTGAGGAATGCGCGACCCGCACCGGACGCAGGTCCCGTACACGGCGTCGCGACGCTTACATGCCAACGAGCAGACGGTATAGCGTTCGGCGTGGACCGCGGCCACGGTGAAGCGCTTGTGGCAGACGCGGCATGTTTTCTCGACCCGACGTCCGGCATCGCGACAGGAAAGGCTGCAAAAGCGCCGCACACGACGACCGTTGGGCAGGCCGAGGCGGATAGTCTGACCACAGCTGACGCAGGTCAATGGCACGACACCACGTTGACGCCACAACGCTGCGGTCGTACACGCTCGACAAGGTTGATACCGAGTCTTCCGCCCGCACTGAATGCAACCGGTCGTGCCGGACTTCACGTCCCCCGAGCATATCCACGACTGCTGGATAGAACAAGCGGTGACTCTAGTCGAAACAGTGGCGTACGACGGTACGGTGTACGACTTGGTTTTGGAGAGCGAGCACACGTTTTTCGCGAATGGGATGCTGGTGCACAACTGCGAGGAATGCCACGACGTGGACGGCGAGGTGATGGACTTCGGCAGCGACCGCCAGGAGGAGTTGCACCCGCCCTACGTGAAGTGCCTCGGCGAGGACCGCTGTCGCTGCCAGCAGATCGCGTTGTTGTCGAATGGGCAGGAGCTGGAGGTCGATGAAATCGACGAAGACGCCATCGACACCGACTAAGGACGGACCTATGGAACCAGAAAAGCTGCTGCGCGTCAGCGAAGCCGCCACCCGCTACGATCTGCACGAAGAGACCCTCCGCGAATGGGCTCGCAAGGGCGTCGTGCCGCACGTGCGCGTCGGGCCCCCTCCGGGACAGATTCGCTTCCGGCCATCGGATCTCGAGCGACCTGGGGTGATCAGTCCCGAGGACCGCGAGCGGTGAGGGTGGTCTCGCCGCCCCGCTTCAACGAACGGTCCGTCGCCGACTTGCGACGGATGCTGCAGGACACGTCGACGACGCTCGCCCGTCGCCGCAAGGTCTACGCGGAGCTGTTGCGTCGCTTGCACGCGTGGTTGCGCGCCCGCCAGTAGCACCAGTTTCCACAGTCGCGCGCCGCCGCGCACAGTCCTACGGAAGTCCCCCCTTCCGTCGCCGTCGTCACGAGCGCACAGTGGCGATGGCTCGTTCCGAATAATTCATCACCCCGATGTTGACTGCGGCCCCGATTCCGTACGTCTGGCCAAGCCTTATCGCCCTCGCCGACACGGCGAAGACGACGAGTTGGATTCAGGTCGCCATGGCGGGCGGCCCGTGGTGGTCGCGGCGCTACGGCAAGTTCAGCATCACGGCCGACGACCTGCGGCAGATGCTCCACAACTTCACGACGGTCACGCCCGTCTCTCCCACCCAGCTCCCCGTTGATTACGACCACCTGTCGATGGACCCGCAGAAGCCCGGCGACGGCAAGGCCGCCGGCTGGTTCGTTACGGGCCAGATGGAGCTGCGGGAGAACGACACGGAGCTGTGGGCCGAGGTCGCGTGGACGCCAGAAGGCGCCGAGGCGATCAAGAGCGGCGCGTACCGCTTTGTGTCGCCGTCGTTCATCCGCGACTACGTGTGGAAGAACGGCAAGAACATCGGCACGACGCTGATCGCGGCCGCCATCACGAACCATCCCTTCCTCGAGGGGATGAACGCGGTGACGCTCGTGAGCGACAAGCTCTGGGATCTCGCCGTCGCCATCGACGACCGCGTGGACCTGGCGCTCGGCTACGAGGGAACGCGCAATCGCCTCGCGACCGCCCTGCGGGCCAGCGGCGGCACGATGTCGATGTCGGTCGACGGCCCGTACATCCGGGACTGTGACAACGCGCACGTCGTGTACGAGTTCGGCGGCAAGGCGTATCGCCGCGCCTATGCGATCGACGCGGCCGGACAGGTGACGTTCGGCGAGACCGCGCAAGAAGTCGTCATCCAGTGGGCTCCGCTCTCTGCGGCCCTCAACGAGGAGACAGCCATGTCTGACGTGTTCACGCTGCGGGATGTGCGCGGCACCGAGGTCGAGGTCAAGGCCGAGGCGCTGCAGCAGTTCATCGCGGACCAGGTGGCGGCGGCGAAGTCCGAGGCCGCCAAGACCGCCGTGCCGGACGGGCACACCGTCATCAGCGCGTCGAAGCTCGCGGAGTTCGAGCAGACCGGCGCGAAGGTCGTCGAGCTCAACGAGCAGGTGACGAGCCTGACCTCGGAGAACGAGAAGGTTCGCAAGGACCTGCACTTGTCCGTCGTGACGCGCAAGCTCGACACGTTGTCGCAGGCGGGCCGGATCACGCGGCCGCAGCGCGAGTGGGCACTGAAGGCCTTCGGCGAGCCGACCTCGCTGGCGGCATTCGACGACTGGGTGGCGACAGTGCCGACGAGTCCGCTCGTCCCTGTGAACCGCGAGCACGGCTCGGACGCCGACGTCGAGCAGCCGGCCGGCAAGGCGGCGTCGGAACTGAACGCCCTCGCACTGGCGCGCGCGCGCGAGAAGAACATCTCACTCGCGCAAGCCGCTCGCGAAGTGGCCGAGGAGCGCGCCGACCTCTCTGAGCGCTACCGCGATGACGTGCAAGAGGCGGCGCCGCCGCGCACCCGCGAAATCATCCGCCACTAGGTCCGCTGCGAACGTCCGGAGACGGTCCGGGCATGGCCCGGCTTTAAGAAGCGAGGAGCCCGATGGCTGTTGGCCGCCAGAACACGAAGCATGTCGCGAAGACCGTCAAGGCCGCCGCGGATCTCAGCGCCGCGGCCAAACGGCACACGTTCGTCAAGGTCTCCGCCGCACAGAAGGTCAATACCGCTGGCGCGGGTGATGTCTGCATCGGCGTCCAGCAGAACCTGCCGAAGCAGGACCAAGGCTGCGTCGTCGCCCTGATCGGCGGCGGCGGGACGTCGCTGCTCGTCGCAGGCGGCGCCATTGCGGCGGGCGACCGGCTCAAGAGCGACGCGTCGGGTCGCGGCGTGGCGGTCGGCGCCAACGACGACTACTACGCCATCGCGCTCGATGCCGCGACGAACGCGGGTGAGCTCGTGGAGGCGGTGCTGCAGGCCGGTCAGAACTAGCCGCGCACCAGGCCAATGACCAGGATTTGTGACGGCGGGCACGCGCCATCGATCGGGAGGCCCGTGGGGCGCGGCGCGGAGGCCACCGTTTCACCCCGACGAGGTGGAGTGTAAGCGATGCCGCTCATTTCAGCTGTTACGCATGACGAGCTGCTGACGAACATCAGCATTCAGTTTCAGCCGGCGCAGGGCGGGTATCTCGGCGACAAGGTGGCGCCGCCCGTCCCGGTCAGGAAGGAGAGCGCGACGTACTGGGAGTACGACAAGAGCCGGTTCGACATCCCAGAGTCACTGCGCGCGCCGCGCAGCGGGTACAACCGCGTGGACTGGAGCGCGTCGAAGGCCATGTACGCCTGCGAGGAGTATGGCCTCGAGCTCCCGATCGACGATCGCGAGCGGGACAACGCGGCGGGTCCGCTCGACCTGGAAATCGATTCCACCGAGATCGTCACCGATATGGTGCTCAACAACCGCGAGAAGCGCGTCGCGGACAAGGTGCTGAGCACGACCAATGTCACCCAGAACACCACGCTCTCGGGGACGTCGCAGTGGTCAGATGTGACGTCCGGCGTGAGCGATCCCGCCAAGGATCTGAAGACCGGCCGGCAGACGGTGTTCGATGCGACCGGCTACATGCCGAACAAGCTGCTGCTTGGCTACAAGGTGTGGGAGGCGCTGAAGATCCACCCGAACATCCTCGAGCGCATCCAGTTCAGCGAGCGCGCGATCCTCACGCGGGCGATTCTGGCCGAACTCTTCGAAGTCGAAGAGGTGCTGGTCGGCGGCGTGCTGCGCCGCAGCAGCCAGGCCGGTGCCACGGACACGCTGGCGGACGTGTGGGGCAAGGACGTGCTCCTGTTCTACAGCGAGCCGCGGCCGTCGCTGAAGCGCGCGAGCTTCATGTACCAGTTCCGCCAGCGGAACCTTCGTGCGTTCCGGTACCGCGATGACGGCATCGCATCGGATGTGGTCCGCGTGACGGAGATCCAGGACGAGAAGCTGGTGGCCGAGAAGCTCGGCTACCTCATCAAAGCTGCTACCTCATAAAGCTGCAGTCGCGTAAGCGGCCTTGTCGCCGCACGGAAGCGAGTGGCGGCGCTCGAGAGGGCGCCGCCATCAATCCTGCCGCGAGCAGGGGCAGAAGGAGTTTCAGCGTGCGCGTCATCCGCCAGATGTCCCACAACGGCCGGACCTACGCCCCGGGTGAATCCATCGACATGCCGCTCGACGAGGCACGGCGCATTCCGTGGGCCGTGGACACCGGCGAGCCAGGCATCACGGCGCCCGTCGGGCCCGAGGTCGCGCCGGACGAGGAACCCGAGCCGTCGTTGCGCGCCGACGGACCCACGTTCGAGACGTTCGTCGCGGCCGGGTATCCGCCGGAGGGCTATCCGCCGCATGGCTTTGCGGAAGTGCCGTCGCCAGGCCTGGACGCGTATCGCGTCGGCCAGGAGCCGGCCGGTGACTCCATTGCCCCGGAGGTCGCGGGCGAGATCGACGACCACAGCGAGGCCGACGCCCTCGCGCTGATTGCGGCCATTGCCGACGTCGACGCGTTAGTGGAGGCCGAGGCGGCGGAGCAGGCCCGCGCGGATGGTGGCCGCGCGGCCGTGCTGGCCGCGATCGACGAACGGTTTGAAGCGCTCGCCGCCGGGATGGCTGGCGAGGGTCCGGAGACGTCCGCCGAGAGCGGCGAGTAGCGCTGACCTGCGCAAGCAGGTAGGAGGCAGACCGTGCTGAAGCTCCCACATTTGTTTGTTCCGTCGCTGACGACGCCAATGCCGGGCGACCTGAACAAGATCGGCGCGTTCGAGGTGGTCCATCGCATCAACATCGCCGCGGGCGCGAACGGCGACACCGATGTCGTCCTGACCCACAAGACGCGCGTCATCGACGCCCATGTCGTGCTCACGGGCGTCGGCGTCACGTCGGCCGTGCTCACCGTGAAGAACGGCGCGACCGCGATCACGGACGGCATGGCCGCCAGCGGTGCCGACAAGACCGTCTCGCGGGCCGGCCAGATCGACGACGCCCAGCACGAGATCGCGGCCGGCGGCACGCTGCGCGTGACCGGATCGGGCGGGGCCACGCAGCCGGCGGCGACCGTCTACGTCCGGGGCATCCGCGTCGCGTAAGCGACCGGCTGAGGAGACCCACCGATGCCGGGAGTCTCGCGCGATCGCATCGATCTCGCCGAGTGGCGGACGGCCGCCGCCGCTGGGGGCGAAGCGCTGTCGACGACCAAGGCGCTGATCCTGTTCCCGAAAGGGACGCAGTTTGCCGCGCTGCGGCCCCACACGCTCTCCGGCGCCGCGGTCGTGAAGGTCGGCTCGTTGCCGTACCTGAGCCTCGTCCGGACCAACGACGATCTCGCCACCGCCGGCGTCGACGAAAGCGAGCGGGCGCAGGACGGCGACGGTGCCACGCACGTCACGCTCAGCAACTTGCCGACCCTCGCCAACGGCGGGTTCCTGCTGATGGGCGCGGCGCGGCAGACCCGCGGAGTGCGCGTGACGATGGACGCCGCGGTCAACGGGAACGCGTCGGTCCTGACCGTCGGGTACTGGAACGGGTCGGCCTGGACCGACATCAGCGCGACGGACGGCACCGACAACGCCGGCGCCACGTTCGGCCAGACCGGCGACGTGACCTGGACGGTGCCGACGGACTGGAAGCGGGTCTCGCTGGTGGAGGTGAGCGCGCTGCGCGCGAAAGCGCTGTCGGCCATTCCCGGACCCATCGCCCAGGAGTTGCTGTTTTGGACCCGGTGGACGGTCTCGGCGGCGCTCGATGCGTCGACGCTCGCCGATGCGATGGTGGCACTGGCGAAGAGCACGTCGTACGCGGAGATCCAGTCGGGGCAGGACTGGGAGCTGTTCGCCAAGCACGGCGTCGGCGGCACCGTGGGAGTCGAGGCCCTGACGGATGCCGGCACCGCCAAGTTGCTCGTGAACGTCGCGGCCGGCAGCGGCGGGGTTGGCTGATGCCGTATGCCGTGGGCGCCGACATCCGGGAGCTGCTGCCGCAGATTTCGATCACGCCGACGTCGAAGCCGCTCGAGGCCGACGTCACGACGTGGCTCGACGAGGCCGAGAAGGAGCTGAACCTCATTTTGCGGAACCTCGGGTACGACACGCCCGTGACGGATGCGACGGACCTGGTCACCGTGCGCGACATGGTCACGCACAAGGTGGGCGCCCGGGTGCTCCGCGCGAAGGTGTTTGGCATCGGCGACGTGAACACGTCCGGGGCCAAAGCCCTCGATGCGTTCTACGACGTGCGGATCAAGTGGCTGGGCGACGACAAGCATCCGTTCGAGCTCGCGAACACGACCCGGAACGGGCGTGAGGTCGTGAAGCCGGGCGGACTGGTGCGCGGGTTCATGCCGGAGTCGGCCGACGCCACCGATGCCGATGACACGGCGAGCCAGGCCCGCGCGTTTATGTCGAAGGTGTTCTGACGATGGTGACCTTGACCGCCTCGGTGGACGGCCTCGAACAGCTGAACGGCGCGATCGCGCGCTGGCAGGAGTCGATGGCTGACCTGACGCCGTTCTGGCGCGAGGTGTTCGTGCCGGCCGTGCTGCAGGACATCCAGGACAACTGGGACCAGCAGGGCGCGATGGTCGGCGGGTGGGCCGCCGTGAGCCCCGCCTACGCGGCCTGGAAGGCCCAGCGGTGGGGATCGCATCTCGGCATCCTCGAGCTGTCGCTCCGGTTGCGCGGGTCGCTGCAGTGGCTCGGATCGGATATCGGGCCGGAAGGCATCCTGCGGATGTCGCGAGACGGGGTCGAGATTGGCACGTCGGTGCCGTACGCGAAGAAGCACCAGGACGGCGCCGGCATCGCGCGGCGGCAGTTCCTGTTTCTGCGGACCGCGGACGTGTACGAACCGATGTGGACCGAGTGGTTGCGAGAACGAGGACGGCAGGCGGGTCTGCCGGTGCCCTGATGCCAGACCGCATCAATCTCGAGTGGGGCTACATCGAGTACGGCCCGAACGAGCTGTCGATTGTCTCGACGGTCGAGGATCCGCCGGGACTCCGGCTCGCAACCTTGAACGGCGGCTCGCTCGGCAAGCTGTCGTTCAACCGGATGCGGCCCGACGGCGTGCAAGAGGAAATCGTCCTGCTGCAGGGCAAGGAAGACGAGCGGTATCGCGGGGCATCTCCACCCGCACAGGCCGGCGAAGTGACCTTGCACCTGCGGCGGCCGTTTGCGGACGGGGACGGGGCGATGGTGCCGATCGCGACGCTGCGCTACGACGGCGTCACGTTCCACGTGCCGACGACCAGCGGGGGCGCGGCCGTGCCGGAGTTCCTGCGGTCCGCCGATGGGCGGTTCCGCTGTCACATGCAGGGCGACGGGAACCTGGTGGTCTACGACGAGGAGACCGGCCAGGCCGTCTGGGCCTCGGGCTCGGTGGTGGTGTGAGTGATGGCGCATGGCCCTGAACGATTCGATCAGTCTCGTCAAGAAGCAGCTGAAAGAGACCTGGCTGCTGACGACGGATTTCAACCTCGTGCTGGCCGAACTCGGCAACACGCTCGGGGTCACGTTCGCCACGCCGGCCCTCGTGTACCCGCACGAGCGCGCGGTGCCGCCGGAACTGTTTCCCGCGGCGGAGCTGCTCGGCATCGAGAGCCTGCCCTTCGGCGAGAGTCTCGCGCAGCAGTACAACCACACGATCGACGTCCTGTGGCTGGTCAATGGCGACGACGAGCCGACGATCGTCCAGCACGTCGAAGCGCTGGTGCTCGCGACGCGGCGCCTCAGTTTTCGCAAGACGCTCGTGATGCCCGACGGCACGACCGCGCCCGTGATTCCCGGCCGCGAGGACTACGGGCCGTTGACGCAGTCGACGCGCACGGCCCTGCCGCTCGTGAAGGCGGCGCGCATTCGGTTGGTCATCCCGACCTACACGGTATGAGGAGGCACGCATGGCCATCCTGACAGTGGTGAAGCCGAGCCTGACCGGCGCGGACCCGGCCTTCGTCGCGGCCGCGGGCGGCGGCGACTCGTTCCCGAACACCGGCAAGGAGACCGTCCACGTCAAGAACGGCGGTGGCAGCGAGATCACGCCGACGTTCGATGCGCCCGGGACATGCGACTTCGGCGTGGCCGCCAACGCGGCACACGATGCGAGCGGTCCGGTCCCGGCCGGCGGGACGCGCGTGTATGGGCCGTTTGCGCCGGCGAAGTTCAACGACGGGAACGGGCGGGTCCAGATTTCGTACTCCGGCGTGACGACGGTCACCGTGGCCGTGCTCGCCTAAAGGAGAGAGGCGCATGGGCATGTATCGCGTGAAAGACGGCGCCGTGCTGGCGCACGAGGGCCGGGAGTTGACGGGCGGCGCGAACGTCGAGCTGATGGCCGGGATCGCGCACGAAGTCCGGCACCTGGTCGACGAGGTCGACGCGGCCGGCAAGGCCCGCCCGATCGGCGCCACGAGCGAGACGACGCAGCTGCTCGCGCAGCTCGAGACCGCCCGGGCCCACGAACACATCACGCTGCTCGAGCAGGCGCTGACCGCGAACGCGGCAGAGCGCGCCCTGCTCGAACAGCGGTTGAGCGAGGCGCGCGCCGCCCAGGCCCCGCCGGCACCGGCGAAGGCCCATACGCACGCGGGCCCCACGACGAAGAAGGACAGTTAGCGCGCGGACCGCGAACAGTATCGCCGTGGTGTGAGCCCGGCGAGGAGGACGAACGATGGCACTCGCACCTTCTAAAATTCATGTCGGGCCGGCGCGCATCTTCTGCGGCGTCACGCAAGCCGCGAACGGCACGCCGCCGGTCTACACCACGCATACCGACGGCGTCCCTGGCTCCGGCACGGAGATGGGGCTGACCGAAGGCGATGCGGTCTTCAAGTACCAGCTGATCAAGAAGCCGCTCGGCGCCGAGCAGTCGCTCGCCGACGTCGACGTGTTCACCGAAGGCGAGATGGCGTCGCTCGTGTTCACGTGCCAGGAGCAGACGTACTTCGCCCTGCAGCGCGCCTTCGACATCGTCGGCACCGAGTCGGTCGCTGGCGGCGACGCGGCGTGGTTCGGCGGCGGCACCGCGGTGCTCTCGCCGCGGACCGAAGTCGTGATGTTGACGAGCCGCCAGCGCAACGCGCCGACGAAGTTCATCGTCACGCAGCTGTACAAGGTCTTCAGCGTGGATGGCATCGAGATCCCGTTCCGCAAGGGCGGACCGAGCCTCTACAAGGTCACGCTGAACGCGCTGGCGGATCTGACCCGCAACGCCGGCGACCAGATCGGGTACTACCGCTTCGAGAAGTAATCGGCGGGACGGATCGGTCCTGAGTGGCGAGGAGTGTATGGACGACCTGACGGTGGGAAGACTCGCGTTCGGGCCACAGGGGGTGGCACAGCCGGCCACAGTGGAGGACCTGCTGGCGGAGACGTTCTTCGATGCGTCCGTCCCGTTTCACGGGCGCCTGAAGACGTTCCGACTGCGGAAGCTCGATCTGCCGACCATGTTGTGGGAAGGCGTGATCACGCAACCGCTGATGCAGGCCGCCGATCGCTTCAGCCAGTTGCACGCGATCTATCTCGCGGCTGGCGGGGAGACTGGCGGGCCGCAGGCCGATGCGACCGTCATGGCCCAGATGACCGACGACGACCGGGACAAGATGCTTGGCCTGTTGCACCGCTACGCCGTGGCCGCGTGCCTGCAGCCGCAGTTGACGGCCAGCGTGCCGCCAGAGCCGAAGCGGTTCCCTGTCCAGCACCTCCCCTTGGCAACGCTCTTCGCCATCTTCCAGGCCCAGCCGCCGAACGAGCCGCCGCGGGTGTCGGAGGCCGCGGCGTCGGAGTTTCGTCCGACGGAATCACCTGACGCTGGTGGCCCTGGACCAGATGGCGCAGCGGTACAGCCGGCCGCCGAGCTCGTGGCTGCCGGAGACAGCGTGGGCTCGTAGCGCGCACGCGCGTCTGGACTTCGACGCGGCCTGTTCGCTCCTCGGCCGTCGCTTCGACGCGGCGGCCCACAGCCGCGCGCAGTTGGCGCGCGACCTTGGACTCACGGAGGAGGAACTGGCGGCCATCATGCCCCCCAAGTGGGATGTGTAACCCGCCCGACCAGCACCCAGCATGGCGGACGATCTCACACTGCGCGTCGGCGGAGCGGTTGAAGGGGCCGTCAAGGCCCTCGATGAGCTGAAGTCCGCGCTCCAGGGGCTCAAGCAAGAAGCCAAGCAAGTCGGCGACGAATCGAGCAAGGGCTCGAAGAAGGGCGAGGACGGCTTCAAAGGCCTCGCCAGCGCCGCCGGCCAGGCCTCCGCCGCGATCGGCGCCGCCGCCCTCGTGGTGCGCGGCTGGGTGTCGGAGGCCTCCGAGGCCGAAGACGCCGCCGTCCGGCTCGAGACCGCGCTCCGCAACCAGGGCACCGCCACCCCGCAGGTCATCGCCCAGTTCGACAAGCTCGCCGCGCAATTCCAGCGGACGACCAAGTTCAGCGACGAGATGGTCGCGTCGGCGATGACGATGCTGGTCCAGATTGGCAACGTCCTGCCGAAGGACATGGAGCGCGCGCTCCAGGCGACGACCGATCTTGCCGCCGGCTTGCGCATCGATCTCGACGGCGCCGCGCGCCTGGTCTCTATGGCGCTCGAGGGGAACACGACCCGCCTGAAGCGGATGGGGATCAACCTCGATGAGACGCGGATCAAGACCGAAGGCGCGTCGTACGTATTCGGCGAGATCGCCGCCAAGATGGGGGGCCAGGCCAGTGCGCAGGCCGCCACGTTCTCGGGGCAGATCGCGCGGGTCGGGAACATCGTCAGCGACGTCAAGGAGATCCTCGGCGGGTTCGTCGGCGGCGCGCTGAAGCCGGCCATCGACGCGTTCATTCAGCTGCCCGAACCGGTTCGCACGACCGCGACGGCGATTGGTCTCATCGGGAGCGCCGGTGCCGGGGCCGCCGGCGGCGTGCTGTCGATGAAAGTGATCCTGCCGCTGCTGGGGGTGCAGGTGCCCACGGCCGCCGGCGCCTCGACCGCGGCCATCCACCTCCTGAAGGTGGCGTTTACGACGCTCTGGCCGGTCGCGCTCGCGGCCGCAGTCGTGGGCGCGGCCGCGTGGATTGGCCAGCTCGAACGGGTCAAGAACGCCATCGCCACGTTCATGCTCGACGCGTTTGGCGGCATGACAAAAGCCGAGGCCGCCGCGGCGGTCCAGGCGACCGCCCTCGCCATTGCCCAGCGGGAGCAGGCCAAGGCGACCGAAGACGCCGGCCAGCAGAACCAGCGCACGGCCAAGACCACGGAGTCGTACGCGAAACAGCTCGCCACCGCGTACGCGGAGGTCAAGAAACTCACACCCGCGCAGATCAAGGAGATCGAGGCCGCGAAAGAGCTGGGCGTCGAGACCGATCTGCTGGCCAAGCAATTCAAGATCAGCGAAAAGGCGATCGAGCTGGCGGCGGAGCAGACGAAGAAAGACACCGAGGCTAAGGACAAAGCCGCGAAGAAGGCCAAGGAGCTCGCCGAGGAGACCAAGAAACTCGCGGAAGAGACCTTCAAGCTCGCGCAGGCCGAAGCCGCCGTCGGCGGGGCGATCACGACCGTCTCGAAAATCCTGGCCGACGACCTGGCCTGGCGGCGGGAGCGCAACGCCGAAGGCCTGCGGCTGATGCAGGAGGACCGCGACAAGTACCTCGAAACCGAGAAGGAGAAGCTCGAGGCCAAAGATGACGCCGCCAAGGTGTACCTCGCGCGCGAGAAGGAGCTGTACGAGAAATCGCTCGAGCAGGACAAGGAGTACCAGAGAGTCCTCAGCGACGCGCGCAACGCAGAAGGCGAGGCCCAGCTCGAACGCGACCGGAAGCGGATGGAAGCGACCGGTCAGGTCGCGTGGGAAACCTACGACCGCATGAAGCGCGACGGCACCGCGACCGCCCAAGAGATCGACGCCGAGTTCCAAAAGGCGTTCGAGAACGACTATGCGCGCCGGCACGCGTGGGTGGCCGGGTGGATGGGCACGCTCGACAAACTGACCAACGCCTTCGCGCAGCTCGCGCAAGTGTCCGGCGGAACGTTCGCCAAGGTCGCGCGCGAGATCGGCACCTTCCTCGCCTCGTTGAAGCTCGCCGCTGATGGCACGAAGACCCTGCAACTGGGTATCACCGAGATGGGCAAGGGGAAGACCATCGAGGGCCTGACGAACATCGCCGCCGGCGCCATGAGCATTGCCGCGGCCTTCATGCAGGCGACAGCGACCGGCAACACCTTCAGTAAGACGTTGAAGGGCATCGCCATGGGCGCCCAGACGGGCGCGCAGATCGGGGGCATGTTCGGCCCAGCCGGCGCCGCGATCGGGGCCGGCATCGGCGCGGCGGTCGGTGGCGTCGCGGGCCTGTTGCGCGGGATCTTCGGCGACAAAGAAGGCAAGCAGGTCAACCGCATGCGCGACCAGTGGGTCGCCGCCACCTACGGCACGCAGGCGCAGTTCCGCGCGATCGCGAAAGAGGCGGGGGTCGCCGACGCGCTCGTGAACCAGCTCCTGTCGACGAAGAAGGTCAAAGAGTTTCAGGCGGCGCAGGCCGAGGTGCTGGAACAGATCCAGGGCTTCAACGAAGAGCAGCAGGAGACCCTGCTCACGGCCGACGTCGACGCGTTCACGGAGAAGTTCCCGAAGCTGCTGAAGGACATGGCCGCCGCAGGCTCCCTCGCGAGCGAGTCGTTCCGCGGCGTGATCCGCGACGTCGAGGCGGCCGGCCAGTTCACGGACGAGATCAACGAGTACATGCTCGGCGAGACGCAGCGGATCGTGGGCGGCATCGGCGCCTTCGTGAAGAACGCGACCGTCTCGACCACCGAATCCGCGCACGCGATGACGGGCGCCCTCGTGGCCTCGTTTGCCGAGCTGACCAAGCGCGGGATGTCGGCCCGCGAGGCGATCGAGGCGATGGGGCCGACGATCGATGCGCTGCAGGAGAACCTGCGCAAAGCGGGCCTCGAGGGCGGCACCGCGTGGGACACCATCCACAACATGACCGTGCTGGCCCGCGACGAAATGGCCGGGCCCGCGCTGACCGCGATCGACGGCTTGAACCAGGCCCTGATCGGGCTCCACAACACGGGGATGCTCGACCAGCAGACGTTTGCCGGCCTGACGAACCAGGTCACGACCACCTTCAACGCCATGATCGCGCAGGGGCGCGACGGCGACGCCGCGCTGCGGATGATCCAGCCGACGCTGCAGACGATCTGGCAGCTGCAGCAGGACTACGGCCTGTCGGTCGACGCCGGCACGCAGTCGCTCATCGACCAGGGCCTCACCGCCGGCCTCGTCGGCAACCAGCACCGCGACGCGCAGGACCGGGTCGCCACGGCCATGGAGCGCGTCGCGCTCCTGCTCGAGGCGTTCATCACCTCGCTGGGCGTGGACGTGCCGGCGGCCGCGCAGGTGGCCGAAGACGCCGTGGGCGACGTGGTTGACACGATCGAGGACATCCCGACCGAAGTGACCGTGGACGTCGGGTTCAACGTCGATGACCCGCCGAGTTTCGACTTTCCCGACTACTCGATCGACGTCGACTACAACTACCCAGACGGCGCGCCGTGGGAACTCCACCACAAGGGCGGTGTGGCCGGGATGGGCGGCCTGTTCCGCGGCTTGCGCCGATTCCATGGCGGCGGCGAAGTCCCCGCGATGCTCGAGCGCGGCGAGGGGATTCTGAGCCGCGGCCTGGGCATGCCGGCCCTCGGCTCGCTGATGGGGATGCCGGCCGCATCCGCGCTGCGGATGCTGAACGAGGGCGTGCCGACCCCGGCCGCGTTTGCGTCCATGGTGCAGGCGGCCACGCCGACGGCCGTGCCTAGCGGGGACATCTATCTGGCAGTGCAGGTGGATCCCATGTCGGGCGCGTCGACGACGCGGCGCATCTCGTACGGGGAGTTCAAGCAGATCGAGCAGGGCCTCCGTGACGGGCTCATTCGCATCCCGCGGTCCGGGATCGTCGGGGAGCTCTGATGGCGTACCTGCGCTTCTGCTGGGACAACCTCTACGCCGCCAGCGCGACCGTGCTGACGCCGACGAGCGTGTCGACCACGCTGCCGGCGCTTGCCTCGGCGAACCCGGATCGGAACTACGTCTTCCGCTCCGCCACGATCGCGGTCGCCGTCGCGATCGACATCGACCTCGGCTCGGTGAAGGCCGTGACGAGCGTCGCGGTGGCGAACCTGCTGCTCTTCAGTGGCGGCGGAGCGTTTGAGCTGCACGAGCGCGGCGATGGGGGATCGCCCGGGGCCGAGACGCTGGTGGCCACGATCGCCGCGGCGGACTACGACAGCACGCGCAAGACCGCCTTCAAGTTCTTCGCGTCGCAGTCGCATCGGCATTGGCGGATCAAGTGGACGAACCCGGGGGCGGTGTCCGCGTACGTCGAAGTCGGCTTTGTGTTCCTGGGGACGTACTTCGAACCGGCGAAACCGCCCATGCCGCCGACCAGCCGCATCGTGAACCCGTCGCCCGTGAGTCTGGCCCCGGACGGCGGCCGCGCGGTCGTGACCCGCACGATGTACGACGAGGTCCGCATCCACTACCCGGTGTTGTCGACGGCAGATCGGTCGACGTTTGAGTCGATGTATCGGACGAATGGCGCCGGCGTGCCCGTCTTCGCCGTGCTCGATACGACCCTGAGCTGGACCTGCTGGATGGCGTTCTTTGCCAACGACGCCGCGCGAGTGTTCTTGCGGGGTCGGCAGTATGAATTCGGCGTGACGTTGGAGGAGGCGCGCTGAGCGCGTGAGCCACGATGTCTGAAGTCCTCTGTAATCACCCTGACGTCAGCAACAAAGCGGCGCATCCGGACACGACGCTGATCGACGGCCCGGACCACAACAAGAACTACCTGTTCACCGGCGGCGGCGCCGGGAACTTCCTGGTGCGGGATACCGGGTCGACGACCGGCGCGCAGTGGTCCGACGCCGTGCAGGCGCTCGCCATTGGCGGCGCGCAGTCGCTGGCGAGCCAGTTGCACATCACCGGGTCGTTCACCTCAAATCAGAACGACGCCAACGCGGTGAACATCGCCACCACGATTGCGGCAACCACCGACAGCGGGATTCTGCAGGGGCTTCGCGTGGCGCCGACGTTTGTCGAGCGCAGCGGAGGGACGCATCCGCTGTTCGCGTCGATCTCAGTGCAAGCCGCGACCGTGACGGGCGGTGTGGCCACAGTCACGAACACCGCCAGCCTCTACATCGCCGGGTCGATGACGGCCACGGTGACTGACGAGAACTACGCGATCTGGTCCGCTGCTGGCAAGAACCGCTTTGACGGACAAGTGAGCATCGGTAGTGCCACGGAGTCCAATGTGCAGTTCTTGCTCAAGGGCACCTTCACGAGTCCTACGTCGTCGGCGGTCGGGATGCGGCTGCGGCCTACGCTGGCGGTGACCTTAGACAGCGGCGACATGGCGGGGCTTCAGGTGTCACCGACCTTTACGGAAACTGGCGGCGGGGCGCACCCGTTGTTCGCCAGCATTTGGATTGAAACCGGGATCGTCACTAGTGGGGCGGCGCTGGTGACGAACACAGCGTCTCTCTATATCGCGGGAGCGATGAGCGCCACTGTGGCCGGGGCGAACTACTCGATCTGGGTCGATGCCGGCAAATCGCGATTCGATGATGACATCCAGGTCACCGCCATCGCTCCGCAGGCGGGCTCGTCGTTCACCGTGCGCGGCAGCATGGTTCCAGACACCGACGCCGGGTTCAATCTCGCGTCGTCCTCGTTCCGCTGGAACAACGCCTACGTGGCCAGCTTTGTTCGCCTTGGCTCGGCGATTGACAACGCGGACGCCGGGGTCTTCCGCACCACGAATACGTCCGTGATTGCCTGGCGCAATGCGGCGGGCTCAGGAAACGTCGGCCTCGCGGTGTCGACACTTGATAAATGGAACTTCGATGCGGGATCTGTCTACGGTGGAGGGCTGATCCTCGGCACGTCTGCGACGAACGGCATCGACCTCGATGGGTCCACGTTCTCGCTGCGCTCAGCGACACGGATCCAGATCAACAAATCCGGCCCGCATGCGATTGGCGGCGCTATTGACGACTCAGTGGGCCTCTACCTGCGCGGCACGTTTACGCGAGAAATTTCCGTGCTGCTGGCACAGACCCTCACGCCGCAGGCGAACGCAGACTCGTCTCAGCTCGCCGTTGGGGGCGCCTTCACGGAGGCCGGATCTGGAACGCACGCCCTCTTTGCTACCGCGCGTTTCGACGCGTCGACGGTGAACGCGGCGGCCGGAGCCGTGACGAACACCGCAACAGTTTACGTATCGGGTCCAATGACCGCGACGGTGACCGCTGACAATTGGGCCTTGTGGGTCGCTTCTGGAAACAGCAAGTTTGGCGGCAACGTTGACGCATCTCAGTTTGCTGCATCTCAGTTCGTGGCTGGGCCGCTGCCGTCCGCCACGACTGGCCAATTCAGGACCGGACATAGCGGTGCGTGGTATGCCAGAAATTCTGGGGCTTCCATTGACCGACACGTAGCATCCTTTGGCCTGGTTGGCACTGATGAAGCCGCGTTCGGAGATGCGGCGACGGCGACGGTCATTCAAGGAACGACCAGGTTTACTACTGTCGGCCCGCACGCCATCGGCGGGGCGACGGCCACGGATAAACAGCTAAGGCTGACCGGCACCTTCGCGCCAGCCGGCGATCACGCAAGGGGATTTGCAATCGATTCGTCTTTAACCCCTGGCGTGAATCGAGAGGCTTCTGCCCTCTACCTTGTCCCGACATTCATCGAAGCAGCGAGCGGCACTCATGCACTGTTAGCAACCGCCAATATCGGAGTGGCCACCGTCACTCCTGGCGTGGCGACGGTCACGGACACCGCCAGTCTCTACGTCGAAGGCCCGATGACGGCGACGGTCACTGGCAAGAACTACGCTGCGTATATCGGTGGTCCGACGCGCATCAATGGAAACATTCACTTCTTCGGCATTTCCAGCGTTCAGCCGATGCTCAAGCCCGCATCGAGCGACCCGAGGTTGGATCTTCGCACTAGTGACGATTCGGACTGGTCGGACTTCTACGTCGGATCTGTGGTCGCTGCCACGTCGCTCAGGGCTGGCACGAACCCGGCGACGACAGGCGCCGTAAGGTTAGCCAACAATGGGGCTGCTTATTGGCGGAACGCGGCTAACAACGCAAATCTGCGCGGCTTGGCCATTGAGAACGACGTTCTCTATCTCGGCGACACGAACACCAACATTATCGTCGAGCGCGTTGGCCCGCACGCCATCGGCGGGGCGACGAACGCCGCTGTCCAGGTGTATGTGCGCGGCACGTTTGCCGGAGACGGCAGCGAGGTCATCGGGATCGGAGTCGCCAGCTCGCTCGGCGGCACGTCCGGCCAGAACATGTATGGCATCAAGAGCGCCCCGACGTTCGTGGAGGCGTCGAGCGGCACGCACGGCTTGCTGGCCAGCATTGCAGCCATCGCGGCGACGGTGACAGGTGGCGCAGCGGCCGTCACAAATACAGCAACGCTTTACGTATCCGGCTCGATGACGGCGACCGTCACCGGCGAGAACTATGCGCTGTGGGTCGATGAGGGAACGAGTCGTTTCGACGGAACCGTCCTCGCCAATGCCGTTAGGGCACAAGCTGGTGCTGCATTCATCTTTGGGGGCAACGATTCGAACCACTGGACGGTGTTGACGACAGGCAATCTGGAGCCGGTCGTTGACGCGAACAACCAGATCGGCACTTCCACAAAGCGCGTCTATGCCTTCGTCGGCTCGGAATACCTGGCCATCGGCACGAACCCGGCCGGTGCTGGCGGTATTCGATTGCCGAGTGGTAGCACCGGGCGCATTGCTTATCGCAACGCCGCAAACAGCGCGGACATCGTCGCCTTCGAGTCCACGGCCGCAAACGTGCTGGAACTTGGAACAGGCTACACGTCTACCAAGATCGCCGGAGTCGGTCCGCACGCCCTCGGGGTGTCTGTTGACTCAACAGTGCAGTTCAAGGTTGGTGGAACATTTGCCGAGCGCATTGGTTTCGAGTTGGGCACCACAATTCAGCCTCCGGCTGGAGCCTCCGGCTTTGGCTTCAATATCGGCCCGGCGTTCACCGAGGCCGCGTCAGGCAACCACCCTCGACTGGCCACCGTGAGCATTGGAATAGCGCCTGTCACGGGCGGCGCGGCCACCGTGACAGACACGGCTTCACTCTACGTCGAAGGGCAGATGGCAGCGACCGTCACAGGGCGCAACTATGCCGTATGGGTAGACAGCGGAGACGTGCGCGTTGACGGCGTCATCCTGACAGAAGGACTGCGAGGTTTCCAAGAAGTCAGCAACGTGCTCCGGTTCGACATGGGAGCAAATTATTACAGCGGCTACCATTTCCTGACGGCAGCCACCACCGGGCTCTACGTCGTGAGCGACAAGGTGGCAATTGGCGGCACGACGACCTCTTCGACTCAGGTGTGGATTCAGGGCACTCCAGTATTCACAACCGACGCCTTCGGCGTGCGTATCACGTCCACTCTCAACACCCCGACCGACGGTAGAGGCCGAGCCCTGCTAGTTGATCCGACGTTTGGGGAAGCTCCAAGCGGAACGCACCCGTTGTTTGCTTCCATCTATGTGGCGGCGGCAACAGTCAATGGCTCTGGCGCCGCCGTTACCGATACCGCCAGCGTCTACATCAGTGGGGCCATCTCGGCCACCGTGACCGGGGCCAACTACGCGATCTGGTCCGCCGCTGGGAAGAACCGATTCGATGGGCAGGTCAGCTTCGGCGCCGCGCCCAACACGTTCTGGCAAGTTCTCGTCGCCGGGAGCTTTTCTCCATCCGCTTCTGGCGGTGGCGCTCTCAGTGTCCAGCCCTCTATCACCGGCCCTGTCGGCGGAGATGTATATGGCCTGTCGCTGTCACCGACCTTTGTCGAGGCAGCCAGCGGCAACCACCCCCTGATAGCGAATCTGATCGTCGGACAGGCCACCGTGACCGGTGGCGCGGCCACGGTGACCGATACCGCATCGTTGTTCATCACCGGCGCGATGACCGCGACGGTCAGTGGCGAGAACTACGCCATCTGGTCCTCCGCCGGCAAGAACCGCTTTGATGGGCAGGTGAGCTTCGGCGCCGCGCCCAACGCTGACCGTTACGTTCGGGTAGCGGGCTCGTTTGCTGGTGTAGCAAGTCCTATCGGTCTAGGGTTAGAGCCCACGTTGACTCCAGCGGCCGGAGGGGAGTCTTACAACGTGTATTTCTACCCTGTCTTTACGGAAGCGGGTTCTGGGAACCATCCGAAACTTGTCAATGCCTACATTGATACAGCCGTAGTCAATGCCGCGGCCGCGACGGTCACCGACACGGTAAGTCTCTACGTGGCTGGTGCAATGTCGGCGACTGTGTCTGGCCAGAACTACGCCGTGTGGGTCGACAGCGGCAAGGTCCGCATCGACGACTCGCTGACCATCGGCGGGGCGCCGATCCCCTCGGCGCAGTTCTACGTGCTCGGCGCCTACACGTCCGGAGCAGCGAATGCCTATGCCGGTTTGATCGAAACGTCGATCAACGTCAGCGCTGCTAACGGCGAGATGTATGGATTCAGGGTCGAGCCGACGTTCGTGGAATACAGCAGCGGCACGCATCCGCTGCTCGCATCAGTGCGGATCTCGGCCGCCACAGTGACCGGTGGCGCCGCCGCGGTGACGAACACGGCTAGCCTCTACATCGCCGGGGCGATGTCGGCAACGGTCACCGGCGAGAACTACGCCATCTGGTCGGCTGGCGGAAAGACCCGGCTCGATGGGCCAGTGAGCGTCGGCGGTGCGTCGGACAACCGCCATTACGTGCAACTGATCGGGACTTATTCGCCCACTGGCGGCGACGGTGCCGCGTTCGCCGTGACGCCGACGATTAACGGAGCGGCTGGCGAAATTGTTACTGGTCTGCATCTTAGTCCGACGTTCGTTGAAGCGGGATCAGGCACGCATTCGCTGATTGCTACCCAGCGGATCGCCGCTGCGACGGTCACAGGCGGAGCGGCGACAGTCACCAACACCGCCAGCCTCTATATCGCCGGCGCGATGTCGGCCACAGTGACTGGCGGTAATTACGCACTGTTCATCGAGGCTGGTGTCTTTCGTTCAAATGGGAGCATCTACCTGCAACATGACGGCGCGGGACTCCTACTCGGAGCTAGTCTCGACGCGGCGGTCGTGCGCGGTGGTGCCGGGATCGTGCGGCTGGCAAATGGCGCGCTGACGAACTACTGCGACTTCGATGTCTCCGGGGACGCCAACATGAACATCGCGCCGGAGGCCGCCGCGCTCAACGCCGCCGCGACAAGGCAGACCATCGGTGCGAGCAACTCTGTCTCGGGTCTACTGGTCATCGAAGACGGCACGGCTGGGCGCGCGGGTGTCTTTCTCCTGGACGCGGCGGCGGGAACAGCGACTGAAATCAGCGACCCCGCGAGCGTGTTCGGGACAGCGGCTGGTGCAAGCGACGTCAATATTTACGCGAGTGGCGGTCAGTGGACGATTCAAAACAATACGGCTGGCGCGAAGACGATTAGGACGCTGGTCCTACGGTAGGAGGAGTGATGGCAGCAGAGACAAAGACAGTCACGAAGTCGGAAACGCTCATCAGCTACCGCGTGAACCTGAACGCGGGCGCGGCGATGTGCCAGGTCCGCGAGGAATGGAAAGATGCGGACGGCAACGTCCTGAAGTCAGAAGTCGTCGACAAGCCGGCGTCTGAGGCCGCGGCCACGACGGAAGCTGTCAAGGCCGGACGCACGACCTGGGAGGAAGACGACCTCTGCAAAGTGCTCGGCGTTGGCGTCGTGAAACTGCCGGCCGAATAGGTCGGCTCGTGTCGAAGCGCAAGACCCGGAATCGGCTATTTACCCCGCTGAGGAGACGTATGAAGAGAGTCATCGTGTTCGACGGAGAGACCGCCAAGCGGCGGTTCGAGCTCACGCTGCACAGCTACGTGCTCGGCTGCAGCCAGATCCAGAAAAGCACCTGGGACGACAAGAAGCGCCAGTCCGAGATTCTGAAGGTCATCAAGGCCGTCTCGCAGGAGAAGGCGGAGGTGCCGCTGAATGGGTTGACCCCCGACGCGGCCGCGAAGATGGGGCATCCCGAATGGGCCGGCAAGTGCCCTGGCTGTCATCAGGCGATGCCGAGCGACACCGCGACGATCAAGCCGCGGCTGGTCACCGGGATGATCGACCGGGAGCCCAAAGCGATTCCGGTGGCGCTCGTGCTCTCGCAGGACGGGTTCAACTACCTGATGGAGCGGATGAAGGACGCGAACATGAACCCGGACATCAGCGACGAGTTCGTCGACACCGTGGAAGCCGCGGTGCAGGCGGGCAATCGCGAGTGGCCGGACAGTACGACGCCCGAGTCGGCCCTGGCCACGCACGTCGAGGAGACCAAGCCGCCAAAGGTGCCCGAGCAGGACGCGCTGGCCGGCGCCGAGAAGCCCGCCGAGAAGCCGGCGGAGAAGCCTGTCGAGGAGCTCGCCGGCGCAGGCGTGTAGTCCAGCGAGGAGCTGACGGTGTCCACGAAAGCGTTTGATCCGCTTGCCTTTGACCCCGGGGCCTTTGCCACCGAGGACGTCGCGGCGGCGACCGTCTTTGACGGATTCGCCGTCGGTGCCGTCACGGTCCCGCTGTCAACCGGGCCAGTGTTCTATCCGCTGCCGTGGGCCCCGAAAGCGCTGTTCTTCTTCGGCACCTCGTGTCGCGCCGCGGAGGTGCAGAACGGCGACTGCCAGTTCACGCTGGGCGCCATCACGACCTCGGCCGCTGGGCAGTCCTCCGCCTGGCTGTCTGACGCGCGGGAGACGCCCCCGGTGACGGTGCGGCGCGCGGCGTCACGGCTGCACGTGTTTAGCGCGCTCGATACGCCGGCGCCCATGGTGCTCGCGGACTTCGTCTCGTTCGGCGAAGCGGGCTTCACGCTCGATTGGAAGAAGGTCGCGCTGGCCCCGAGCTTCCTGACGAACTACCGATTCGGGTACTGGGCCTTCGGCGGCGACGACGTCCACGACGTGAAACAGCTGGAATTCGCCAGTCCGGTCGTCGCCGGTGACCAGGAACTCGACTTCGGGTTCGAACCGGACGCCATTCTGTTCTGGACACCGACCTCCGTGCTGAAGGGCACGACCGCGATGGACGACGTGAGCATGGAGTCCGCCTCCGCCTCCTTCGCGTTCGGCCTGACGGACCTGTCGTCGCAGTATTACAACAGCGCGACGAGCCTGCACAACACGAACCCGGCCGAAACGTATCGCCGGACACGCAGCAACCGCGCGGTCGGCATCGCGCGCAAGGAAGCCGACGGCGGCGCCTACGCCGAAGCCGAGTTCATCCGGATGAACGCCAACGGCAAGGTGCTCATTCGCTGGCACATTGTCGGCGCCGTGCCGTACACGTTCTTCGCGCTCGGGATCAAGGGCCCGCGCGCCAAGCTGGTCACGTTCACTCAGCCGACGTCGAACGGGAACAGCGCGGTGACCGGGATCGGCTTCACGCCGGACTCGCTCCTGTTCCTGTCGGGGCAGCAGACGGCCGCGGCGGTGTCGGCCGGCGCCACCGTGACGGAGTGCCGCATGGCGCTCGGCGCGGTGCAGGACATCACGCCGGCGCAGCTCGCCATCGCCTTCTCGGACAGCCCGGGCCCGCCCAACGACGAATCCTCGACGCAGTTCCGCACGGCCCATGGGGTGACGTTCGTCGGGGACTTCGCGGACCCCCCGAAAGCGGCGATCGTGACCATGGACGCCGACGGCTTCACGTTGAACTGGAGCGCGACGGATGCGACGGCCCGGCAAGTGGCGGTGCTGGCGTTTGGGAAGCCGCCCGATCCGACCACGATCCCGCAAGCCTTTCTCGATTGGCCGGACAAAGACGTGGTGGTGATCGCCGAGTTCACGCCGTCGATTGTGCCGTCCGGCTGGATCCGGCACGGGACGCACACGCTCTCGTTCACCGTCGCGGTGCCGAAGCTCACCCAGACGAGCGTCATCAAGGGCGGCGTCTATCGCAAAGTGACGTCGGTGAGCGAGAACGGCGAGCTCCTCACCGAATGTGCGACGGCGGCGCTCTGCAACGCCTCGGCGGGCAGCTGGTTCTTGGATACCGACGACACGCTGTATGTGCGGCCGACGACCGACACCGACCCGGACCTGATTACGGCGATGCAGGTGTTCGTCACGTACTACACCGCGACGAAGGGGGTCGTGCTCGACAACGGGATCTACTACCACCCGTGGCTGGTGGCCGAGCTGCCGCAGTTCGTGACGGCCGTCGAGGACTTGGTGTTTGGGGTGAAGGCGAGCGCCTCGGGCACGATTGCCTGGGAAAACAGCCACGCGTTCTTCGACATGCTGATTCCCACGCACGAGTGGTCGCGGAAGACGGTGCACGTGCTGGTCGGGGGCACCTACCGCGGCACGACGCTGACGCGTGCGGAGTTCATCCCCTGCGACACGGTGCTGATCGAGAACCTGATCGCCAACGAGCAGCGGTGCGTGGCGACCGTCACGCCGGTGGCGGCCGCGCTGACGACGCGCGTGCCCACGACGCCGATCTTCGACTCGGAGTATTCCGATCTGGGGGAGGGGGTTCGCGGGACGCGCAAGTGGTTTGGCTACGGGCGCGCCACGATGGTGCCGGACCTGGTGAACGTGACCGGCCGGGAATACCTGGTGGCTGACGCCTCGCACCAGACCCTGTACGCCGTGCATAACGTCTGGGCGGTCAAGCGCAACGACACGGGCGAAGCCGTGCGCACGCTGCTGACGCTGACCACGGATTACACCGTCAATCTGACCAACTGCACGGTGGTGCTCACGCCGTCGGCGAAGACGACCTATCCGGTGGCGGACTACCACCTCGAGGTGGACGTCACCGGGAAGCCGGACGGACGCGGGAGCTACCTGAAGACGGCGCCGGACATCATTCGCGACCTGCTGATCTCGGTGGGCGTGTCGGCAGACGACATCGACTACGAGTCGTTTTCGAAGGCCGCGCGGGTGTTCCCCTTCGAGCTCGCTGTGTGGCTCAAGGACGAGCGCTCGCTGGCCTCAGTGCTCCAGTCGTCAGAGCCGGGCTACCCGTCGATCGAGCGGAGCTGCTTCGGCCGCCTCTCGATTACGACGGCCGGCCAGTACCAGTTCACGATCTGGGATCCGCAGTACCGCGCGGACGCCTTGGCGCTGCGCCGCACCGAGGTGGTGCGCTTGGAGCCCCGGCCAGGCATCCAGCCGATCGCCAGCAAGGTGCGCGTGCATTCCGCGTACGACTTCGGCCGCCAGCAGTTCACGATCACCCAGAAGGAAGACCTGAAGGCCAAGTACCTGACCGAGACCGAGCGGGACGTGGATCTGTATACGTTCCTGCGCTCGACCGAGGGGGCCGACCTACTGGCGCGGCGCTACCTGGCGATCGTGGCGCGGCGGTCCACCACGATCGAGCTCGAGGAGGTGGGGACGCGGCTGTTCGCCCTCCGCGCCGGCGACCATGCGCGGATCTCGTATCCGCGCGGGCCGACCCGCACCGGGCAGTACGACGAGGCGTGCTTCGAGCTGCTGCAGACGACGAAGGATCCCGCGCTGCGACAGCAGGTGATTGCGGCCGACATGGGCGGGTTCGCCGACACGGTCGGCGCCGTGCCGCTGCAGAGTTCGGCCGGGTGGGCGGGCGCCACGGCCCAGCAACGCAAAACGAATTGCTTCGTGACGGACGCGTCGGGATACGTGGTGCCCGGCGACGAGACCACGAAGTTGATCAAGCTGCTCTGGTGACGCATGGATTCCACAGTCTTCACGGCATCGTCCCCGTATGTGGTCGGCGAGCCGCCGTCGATCGACCGGCTCGAGAAGACGCACGCGAACACGGTCTTTAACAACCAACGGCTCGGGGTGCGCAGTCAGACCAGCGGGATGCACCTGCGGACGCATCCGGACTTCGACACCTGGGCCTCCAAAGTCATGTTGGTCCGCGCCGACGAAGTGGTCTTCGATGACGGCTATCGACTGGCGACCGGCCTCGATCGGCTCGTGGCCGACATCACCGCGAGTGGCACCGGGGGCATCGACACCGGATCGGAAGCGGCCTCCACGTGGTACGAGGTCTACGTCATCCGCAAGTCGAGCGACGGCACGCTGAGCATGCTGTTGCATCGCGCGAAGGACCATACGGCGGATACCGCGTTCACGACCTCCCCCGATGCGACGCGCCAGCTCCGGCTCGCCACTGGGACGGCGACCGACAAGCTGGCACAAGGGATTCAGTTCGCGAATGCCAAGCCGTTCGTGTACACCCACGTCCAGCTCATTCGCAACAACGGCGTCGCCGGAACCGTGTGGTTCACGCTCGAATCGGATAGCGGTGGCAGTCCCAGCGGCACCGTGCTGGCGACGTCCGACAAGATCAACGCGAACAACATCTCGACGTCGCAGCAGGTGCTGCAGGTCGTGTTTCGGACGCCGTACACGGTGGCGGCGAGCACGCAGTATCACCTCGTCATGCACGGGGACTACACCAAAAGCGACACGGTGTACATCGGGTGGCGCGGGTTGGTGGCCGGCGGCTACTCGAACGGTAGCGCCAAGGAATACAACGGCTCGGTCTGGAGCGCCGCGTCGGGCGTGGGCGACTTCTATTTTTCCGCCCACCTGGAGTTCAACAACGCGGCCGTCGTCATGCCGGGCGCCTACGACCAGAAGTGTTTGGTCGGCCATGCCTACAACGACAGCAGCTCGGACTTCATTGCGTTCAATGCGCTGGACCGCTGTGTGTTCTATCAACGGAGAACCCTGAGTATTGGGTCGGTGGGCGCGACCAATAACCTGGCCCTGTTCGGCCTCTCGGCGCGCCTGCCGAATCGGCCGGTGATGGCGCAGGTGGGATTCGGGACGTCCGCCGAAGCCGGCACGGGCACCGAGATGCAGGTGCTCAGCCTCTCCGGCTTCTTTGCGGCCCAACAATTTTTTCTGCCGATCGGCATCGGCGCCGCCGCGGGCGCGTCGACCACGTACGACATGGTCACCGCGAAAGTGTTCGTCGAATACCAGGCGCTCTACTTCGCGCCCGGCGGTCGCGCCGGCGCGTTCAACGTCCTTGGGTTCGAGTGGTAAATGCAAAGGAATCGGTCCTCTATGGATCCAGCGAATCCCGCACCGCAAAGCCGGTGGATCTACCGACTGTCTGACGCGCGGTTTCTGCGTGGCGGATTCGCGGTCGACCAGCCGTATGACCCCGCGACCGAAGGGCTCGCCGTCTTTCCCGACAACGACCCGCATCCCGATCAGCGGCGGCACCGGTACGCCAATGTGACGCCGCTGCCCAGGCGGGACGCGACGCCGGCGGAGATCGCGGCCTACGACGACGAGCTGCTGACGGCACTCGCGACGCGGGAGAGTCGCCGGAAGGACATCATCGCGGCCGTGGCGCTCCTGGTGAAGCGCACCGATCCGAACTGGGGCACGTACACGCTCGCGCAGAAGAGGGACGCCGTGCTGGCCGCCGCCGACGAGTGGATCGCGCTGCGCGTCTTTGTGGAGAAGAACGTATGAGGACGCCACGCCGGCCGTGCCTGGAGTTGAAGGTGGTGGTCGGCGTGTGGATTGTCTGGCAGCTGATCGCGGCCGTTGCCGCCCTGGGGTGAGGCCATGGATGCCGAGGTTCTGCGGACGTGGCTGGCGATTGGCCAGATCGGCATGTCGGCGCTCGTGGCGCTCGCGCTCTGGGGGTTTGCGACCGGGCGCTGGACCCAGAAGCGCGAAGGCGAAAGCGACGCCGTCGCCAAGGCGGTGGGCACCAATGCCAGGGAGATCAGCAACCTGACGGTGGCGCTCGCCGAGAAGGCGGACTGCGACCGCGTGAGCGCGCTCGAGAAGCGGACCGAGGCCGAGCACAAGCGCGTGACCGATCTCGGGGAGAAGACGCACGACGCGATCACACGCCTGGCGCTCGAGCAGCGCGGGCAGCAGGAGCGCGTGCGCGTCATGGAGGACACCGTGAAGGAATTGCGGCAGAAGGCTTTCAACCACGGCGGGATGGCCGGCGTATGAGTGGGGTCACGACCTGGCACGCCGGGCTCGTCCTCGCCCCGATCGACCTGACGCCGCCGATCGTCGCCGCGATCAAGGACGCGCTGTCGCCGGCCGAGACGCTGGGGCTGACGATGTGGGCGGAAGCGCGGAGCCGCCTCGAGCGCGGCCGGTGGGTGAGTAATCCCATCGACGCGATGGTCGACATCGCGAACGTCGTCGATAACCGCACGACGTCGCCCCGGCCCGCGCACCGCGCGAAATGGGGAACGCTCGGCCACAAGGGCGTGTGCCTCGCGCGCTGGCAGTTCAGCTGTTGGGAACCGACCGGCGGGCCCGATGACCCGTCCGACGCGGACCTGCTCGCGGAGAATTTCGAAGCGCTGATGGACCGCTGTCAGCGCCTTGTCGCCGGCGAACTGCCCACGGCCAAGCTGGCCGTGTGTATCGACGTCGCCCAGTCGTTCATCGACGGCAGGCACCCGAACCTGCTCGGGGAGGGCGTCTGTCACTACTACGCCGAGTGGATGCCGGTGCCCCCGGCCTGGGCGTTTCTCGACAAGGCCCGGACGCAGCGCCGCACGCCGGCCGCCCACCGACATGGGCATCTGTTTTTCGCCAACGTGCCGTAACGAAGGAGCACACCGATGGAATCGACCAGTGAAGTGATGACGCACCTGACCACCGGCGCCGTGATCGTGTATGCGATCGAGTGGCTGAAGCGCCTGCCGCAGTTCCGTTGGATCACGGCCGACAGCGGCACCGTGAACCGGATCGTGTCGGCGGTCGCCGCGGCCGCGGTGGCCTTCGGCATTACCGCCAGCGGCGATGCGCAGACCGGCTGGATCATCCACATCCCGTCCGTTGCCGTGCTCGGCACCGGCATGTGGGAATTCGTCAAGCAATTCACGGTTCAGCAACTGATCTGGGACGGGGTGGTCAGCCAGAAGCGGGTCAAGGTCAGTCTGTCCAGTCTGTCCAGTCTGTCCAGCCTGCCCGACTCGATCGATGTCAAGGAGGTCCGATGAATCGTATCCGTGCCCTGATCGTCCTACTCGCCCTCAGCGTGACCGTCGGCGGCTGCGCCACGCTGCGCACCACGCCCGGGAACGCGGCCGCCACCGAACAGACGCGGCTCGCCGAGCTCGCCAAGATCGCCGACGCCAGTAAGCGCGTCCTGCTGGTCGCCGAGCAGATCCAGAAGCTCGAGATCGCGCTGCACGACGGCAAGCTCGTGCCCGACGCGGCGCATCGCACCGTGCAGCAGGCGTTTCTGACGTTTGCCACAGACGCCAAGGCCGGGCTGCGGCTGGCCGCGGACGTCACGAAGTCGGAGGCGGATCGACGGCATGCGGTGAGCGGGCTGATCGTGCTCGCGGACCACCTGGTCGG
>ORMF011350611.1_pt1 | contig 29361 bp, 29 predicted proteins | sample 1779871 | NCBI WGS metagenome assembly ORMF01 (sample SAMEA104232316, study PRJEB22302) | groundwater metagenome | biome: forest; feature: aquifer; material: groundwater | place: USA | collected 2011-08-07 | depth 5.4 m | reverse complement strand
TTGACCGCCCGTTCCGCCTCATTTTCGGCGACCAGGCAGGAGATCGACATCTCGGAGTCCGCCACCTGGTATATGGTAATACCCGCCGATCCCAGCGTTTCGAAAATCGCTGCGATAATACCCGGTACCTCCCGATGACGCCCGGCGATGACCGACACGATCGTTCCATTTTCGAACGCCGTCCCTGGGACGTCGATGATATCCACGAATGACTCCAAGGATTTCAGCAGCGGCCGCTGGTTCCGATAGGCAAGGTCCAGACCTTCCGAGAACTTGAAGATGTAGAGATGGCTCGCCGGTCGCCGTGCCTGATCCGTCTCGACCGGTACGACCATTCCGTCCAACAGATCCCGCGCGATGGGATACATCTCTCGTGTAACGGCAAACGATAGAGCCGTCGGGCTGAAGCTGACGAGAAATATGTTCACCCCACCGCGCGCCATCAAACGGTAGACCTCTTGCTCGACGAGAGGCTTATGCGCCTCGTTTTCGATCTCCAGCCGAATAAACGCCAGCTTTCCCGTGTGGGTCACACCGGTGATCCTGCGCCGGATGCCTTCCGGAACATCGGCCTCGGCGGCGATGCGTGTACCGGGATGGTCGGTGAATGTCGATTTGACCCAGAGCGGTATCCCATGGTCCATCGCGATCTCGGCGGCTCTTGGATGCACTACCTTGGCGCCTTGATGGGCGATCTCGGCAACTTCCTCGTAGGTGCAGAGCTCGAGCGTACGCGCTTCCGGCACCATGTCGGGGTCGGCAGTCTTTACGCCGTCTACGTCCGTATAAATTTCCACCGCGCATGCGTCGAGCGCCACGCCGAGCGCGGATGCCGTCGTATCGCTCCCCCCGCGGCCGAGTGTGGTTATGCTGCCGTGCTCGCTCTCCTCTGTGACGCTCGTCACTCCCTGGAAGCCGCAAACGACCGGCGTCTGCCCGCGTTCGATCGCCTTGCGGATGGAGTGCGGGTGGATACTAAGGATCCGGGCGTTGCCGTACTCGCCGTCCGTGATTATTCCCGCCTGGCCGCCGGAAAGGGCGATTGCCGGACAGCCCATCGCCTGGAGAGTCGTGGCCATGACGGCCGTGGAGATGATCTCGCCGCACGCCATCATCATGTCCATCTCACGCGGCTGCGGGGGCGAGGTCGGGTCGATCTTCTTCAGCTCCTGCACCAGCGTGTCCGTGGCGTATGGCGCGCCCAGCCTTCCGATAGCCGAAACCACGACGACCGGCGAATAGCCCGCCTCCTTGGCCGCGATCACCTTCTTCGCAGCGATGCGGCGATGCTCGTCACGATCGACGGACGTGCCGCCGAACTTCTGGACGACGATCTTGTTGGGGCGTGGCGGCGCGGTCAAGCGTTTTCCCCGACACCGAACGCTTCACGAAGCTCTCGCACAGCGTCGTCCGTATTTGGGCCATCGATCAAGCACTGTACGGAGTTGTGGGAGTCGCCCACTCCGTACAGCCGCGCCCCGGCCGCCTGGATCGAATCGGCGATGTCGACCATGATTCCGGTCAAGTCGCGCATGCTGCTTGCGACAATCGAGATCTGAGCAAGGTCGGGGCGCACTTTGCAGGTAAGCGAAAGCGGACTTAGACACTGCTCGACGTCCGGCACACGGGATTCCTCGACCGCAAATGTAACCGCGCGCGAGTGGAGCTTGATCAGGAAGATCGGCACGCCGCCGCCGGCCAGGGCGTGAAACACCTGCCGAATGCATTGGCTGCGATCCGCAGCTTCGTCGAAACGCGCGACCGTATGCGCAAGGCCGCGCGTGGCGCGGATATCGTATACGCCGCGCTCGCGCTCGAATGAGACGGGCCTGGTGGTTGGGGGGGATACGGGCATCTTTCGTAAGGTGGCGGATTCGGACGCCGGAGTACCAAGAGTGAGTGGTGAGTAGTGACTGGTGAGTGGTGCGGAATAAGCGATTCACCACTAACCACTAACCACTCACCAATATCCTCAGAAGTATGGCACAAGCACGAATTGCGGGTCAACGTAGGTTCGGTGTGGTGTTCAACATTCGGACTGATCGTACAACGTGTTGCATTCGGGGAGAAATCGGCGTATATTTGAAGTGGTGAGTTGTCGCGAGGCGTGGAATGGCATTTAAGCGTGAGAGAGAACAGCCGCCCCTGGCCAAGAGGTTGATGGCAGAGATAATCATCGTCGTCTGCCTCTTCCCCATCCTCCTGGGCGCCATAAGCAACATGCAGACCCGGTACCGTGTTATGTGGGACAATATGAGGCGGGAGCATCGCGAGGCGTTGGCGCGGCAGGAAGCCCATCGCCACATGCGGGAATCTCCGTCCTCGACCGGGGTCCGATGAGATCACGCTTCCCCTTGTGGCTGGCGCTCATGCTGCTTGTGCCGGTCGTTGTAATGGGGCTGGGCGTCTGGTTCCTCGTTGTCGTCGTTCAGAGGTCTTCTGAATACGCAAAGGTCGCTCGAACTCTTCCGGCTGAGCTCGCAGCTGCCAGGCAGGAAGGCCTTCCCCTGACCCCGGCCGACCTCCGACCCAATCCGCCTGTCCCGGACTCGCAGAACGCCGCCCCGATCTATGTGCAGATCGATCAAAAGTTCCGATCCCTACCGAAGGCGGAGGAGTCCGAAGACAAAAATGTTATGGAGTTCATAACGAAGCCGAAGTCGCCGAACGACCTGGATGCAGCCAAGCGAATCCTCGCACGTCGCGCGCCCGACCTCGTACTCGTAGAGCGTGCATCGCGCTTGGCGCATTCTGACTTCAAGCGTCACATGGAACAGGGCCCTAACCTGACGCTTCCGGAGTATGCAAGCTGTCGCCAGCTTGCCCGCTTGTTATCTGCGCGCGCATTGCTGGCAAGTCGGGAAGGCCGCCCAATAGCAGCCCTCAACGACATCGCAACCGGCGCGCGAATGGGCCGCCACCTCGATGAGGAGCCGATCTTGATCAGCATGCTGGTCGCTGTTGCCGTGCGAGCTATCATGGACAAGACGTTTCTGGAGATCGTCATAGCGCACGGCAATGAACCTGGCGTGCTGGACGCCGCCGCCCGCACAGCCAGAGAGTTTCGGCCTACGCCGGATATCGAGCGTGCATTCCGGGGCGAGGTAATCATGTGCCAGGTTTGCGTTGATATGTTGCGAAATGGTTCAGATCTTGGGGAGCTTGAACAGCTCTTCGGTCGGAAGCCCCTGAGCGGCGCCGGACCCCCCCGACGCCAGGCGTGTGACGCCTGGCAGGCCCGCATGATGAGCTACTGGCGGCGCAATTTCGTCGCCATGCGCCGGCACCGTGGGGATACCATCGCGACATATCGCGCCTTGAAACAGATCGGGGATGAAGAAGAGGCAAATGACAAGAAGCCGACGTATGAATTGAGCGCGCTTTTGATGCCTGTTTTCTCGCAAGCGGAGCTAAAGGTTGCCATTTGCGAAGAGCAGGCGCGTCTGAGGGACACACTCATTGATGTAGTCTCATATCGCAAACGCACCGGAAGCTACCCTATGTCACTTGCCAATCTCGGACGAGCTGTCGCTCCCGACATCTTCACCGGCAAACCGCCGATCTACCGGAAAGCGGCCAAAGGATTCATCCTCTATAGCGTGGGGCAAGACTTCAAAGACGACGGAGGGAAGGCCAAAGGCCCGGACGGGAAAGGAATGCCGGATATCGTGGTGCAGGATCCCATCCGATGATCACGGATTCGGTTTCACCAGGACCGCAAGTCATGGGAATAAGTCCAGCAGCATCCATCGTTTTCGTGATTCTATCTGTTTTGGGCGGTTCATCCGCAGGCGTTCCACCGCGGCTCGTCCGATCGCCGTCTTACCATTGATTTTAGCGGTTTGGGTGTCCACCTCAAAGTGATCGGTCCATCGGTCACGGCGAGGATCGAACAGCCGGACTCTTACGCTCGTCTCGGGATCCTGTGCCGCTTCAAAGTCGGACTTAAAGAGATTACACGCGTGGCATGAAAGCGCCAGATTCTGCACTTCATCGGCAGCGAGTTTGGATCGAGGGATTACGTGATCCACCTCAAACGGGAAGTTGAAGATAATCTCGGGAGCACGGCAGTACTCGCATCGATGATCCGCACGATTAGCGACCGTTTCATACGAGGGATTCACTTCTTGCGCACTGGATTAAGGCCGTCAGTGCGAGCAATCGTAGCGTCCAGTTCAGCATCGATGAGTCCTTCTAACTCCTCCCGCTCGTTGGGGGTTAGCAGACCCCGTCGACCCAGAAGATCCTGCATGCGAGAGTGCTGAGATTCGGTAAAAAACGAATCCGGGCGAAATCGCTGGATCAGTACCGCCGCGTCGTGTACGTCTTCGGTCCAACCCGCGGTGAGCGCATCAAGCGCCTCACCCATTGTCGACCCAACACTCTCCTCGCTCCCAGCCACAGCACGAAATTGCGACTTTCCGGATTTCTGTTTTTCTTTAACAATGGTGATTGCAGTCATTGTCCTGATTCCAAATTATCCCCGCGTTCTAAAGGGAATTATAACACGCGGACTGTTGATGTACTGTCGGTCTCCGCCCGCAGACAATCTGCCTGGAAAGGTATCCCTTACATTGTTTGCCGAAATTCAATCCAAACCAAGTCGAAAAAATGAACGATACCTCAATGGCCGACAAAGTCGACATCCTCGCCATCGGTGCACATGCCGGGGACGCGGAGATATCCGCCGGAATGGCCCTCTGCCATCACGTGCGGATGGGCAAGCGGGTTGCGATGCTCCATTGCACGCTCGGCGAGCGCGGGCACCCGACCCTCTCCGCCGAAGAATATGCCGAAAACAAGCGCGAAGAGGCGCGGAAGGCGGCGGCGGTTCTAGACGCGCCGGTCTACTTCCTGCCTTACCCGGATGGTGAGCTGCCGTGCGACGACGAAGTCAAGTTCGCGATCAGCGATGTCATTCGCGAGTGCCGGCCCGACCTCATCCTCACCCATTGGCGCGGCTCTATGCACAAGGACCATACCAACACCGCGCTTGCCGTGCCGGACGCGGTATTCTACGCCGCTCTCCGCACGATCGAACGCCCGCTGCCGGCCCATCGGACGAAAACCGTGCTGTACGCCGAGAACTGGGAAGATCCATACGGATTTGTACCGGAATTGTATTTGGATCTGACCGAAGACGACTTGAAACTCTGGGAGCAAATGGTCACGCAGTACGGACTGTTCCGCGGCGAGTGGCCGACGTTCCGCTATGTGGAGTACTATAAGAACCTGGCGAGGGTGCGCGGCCTGGAGGTTTTCACGGAGTACGCGACCGCTTTTGCGGTCCCGGAAAACTCTCGCCGGCGTAAGCTGACAACCCTGCTGTGAATCGAGAGGAGGAGCGAACCTGAAGAGCGTGCATCCCCGTTCGTTCATCCTAGCCCTTTTGATCTGGCAGGCGAACCAAGTCCAGCCGACACCTCGCTTCGTGGACTTACACCTTCTTGGGATCGATCTTCTGCATGACGGACCTGAGTCGGTCCAAAACCGCTTCGGTCCACCGGCGGAAAAGAGCTCCACTGCCGCTGGAATGGCGTACCGATACCGTGATTCGACGCAGGGCATTCTAATGGAGATAGTGTTTGACGAAGAGAGCAGCTCCGTGCGGTTCGCGCGACTCCTCGCAATTCCCCGTACGCCCGGTACTGCCCTTAGTCGATTCTTCCCGACCAGGCCCCATTCCGGGAAAGGGATATCCCTCGGTGATGAAAGGGCTTCGTTGGTGCATGCCCTGGGACCGCCGATCAGTAAGGAGTTCCCGTCGAAACTGCGAACGGACTTCCTCTACAGCGCCGCCGCGTCCTCGGACGGACGCCTGCCCCGATACCGCGCCCGATACTCATTGACTGGCGGCAAATTAGCAGCCATCGCCGTCCGGATCGGAGAATGAAAGGAGCCTTCTCGTTTGAACGCCCTATTTCTTAGCATAATAATGACCTTTCCCGATCCGGCGCCCCCCGCCATGACTCCGGTCGATCTCACCTGCGAATACATCTCGAACCCATTGGGTATCGACACATTGCGGCCGCGCTTGTGCTGGAACCTGGAATCGAATCGGCGCGCCGAGAAGCAGACCGGTTTCCAGATTCTCGCTGCGTCTTCCGAGTCCGCGTTGAAAGCGAACCACGGAGACCTTTGGGACAGCGGTAAAGTGGCGTCGGATGAGTCGCTGCACTTCGAGTATGCAGGCAAACCTCTCGTGTCCGGGCAGCGCTGCCTCTGGAAGGTGAGGGTTTGGAATCGCGACGGTAAGCCATCCGCGTACAGCGCGCCGACATCGTGGGAAATGGGCCTGCTCCAGCCGGGTGACTGGCATGGAAAATGGATTGGCCGCACTGCGGATACCGCCTATCAGCCCGCTCCGCTCCTGCGACGGGCGTTCACGATTAACGGCAAGGTCCGGCGCGCTCGGCTTTACATTTGCGGTCTCGGGTACTGCGACGTACGGCTGAACGGACTGAAGGTCGGCGACCATGAGCTCGACCCGGGCTATACGCGGTACGACCGCAGGGATCTCTATGTTACGCATGACGTCACCGGCCTGCTGCACCAGGGTAAGAATGCGCTGGGAGTGATGCTCGGGACCGGCTGGCAAAACGTCCATACGCGTGCGGTCTGGTATTTCGACAAAGCGCCCTGGCGCGCCGCGCCAAAACTGCTGGCAGAATTGCGGATCGAATATACGGACGGACGGACCGAGGTCGTGGCCAGCGATGAGACCTGGAAAACTGCCACCGGCCCCATAATCTTCGACTCCATCTACGGCGGAGAGACTTACGACGCTCAGCAGGAGCGGCCTGCCTGGGACCTGCCGGGATTCGATGACTCCTCCTGGACGCCCGCCATCGCCGTTGAGGCGCCCAAAGGACTGCTCCGCGCACAGCAGAGTCCGCCGATTCGTATCAAGCAGACCCTTAAACCTGTCCGGGTGACCGAACCGAAGCCCGGCGTTTTCTTATTCGACCTGGGCCAGAACTTGGCAGGCTGGGCGGAGCTTCGCGTCAAGGGTCCGGCCGGCACGAACGTAATCATGAAGTACGGCGAAAAACTGCACGCCGACGGAACGCTCGATCAATCCAATCTCAACCCACACCTTATCAAGACCGATCCGCCCCAGCGGTTCCAAACGGACGAGTATATTCTCAAGGGCGAGGGAGAAGAGGTCTGGCACGCGCGGTTCTGCTACCACGGATTTCAGTACGTGGAGGTCACAGGTTTTCCGGGAACGCCGACCGTCGACAACCTGCGCGGCCTCTTCATCCACACGGACGTGCAGCCGGTCGGCGAGTTCTCATGCTCCAATCCCCTGCTTAACCGGATTCAGGAAGCCACCCACTGGTCGTACCTGAGCAATATGCAGGGAATCCCCACGGACTGTCCTCATCGTGAGAAGAACGGATGGACCGGAGACGCCCATCTGGCCGCGGAGCAGGGCCTCTTCAATTTCGCGAGCGCCGCGTTCTATACGAAATGGCTCAACGACCTGAAGGATGAGATGCGCGAGACAGGCGAGCTGCCGGGCATCGTGCCGAGCAGCGGCTGGGGATACGAATGGGGCAACGGCCCGGCGTGGGACAGCGCCTATCCGCTCATCGCCTGGTATCTCTATGAGTACTGCGGAGACAAGCGGATCTTGGAGGTCCACTACGACCATTTGAAGCGATACGTCGACTACCTGACAAGTAGGGCGAGCGACGGGATTGTGTCGATCGGGCTCGGCGACTGGGTACCGTACAAAACGGAAACGCCCGTCGAGGTCACGTCGACCGGTTACTACTACCGCGACGCTCTCATCGTCGCGAAGGCCGCCGATCTCCTGGGCAAGAAGGAGGACGGCTCGAAATATGCCAGGCTTGCCGAAACCATTCAGTCGGCATTCAATGCCAAGTTCCGCCACCCCGAAAACGGTCTCTATTCCAATGGCGGCCAGACTGCCCTTGGATGCTCGCTGTATCAGGGACTGGCGCCGGTGGAGAAACGCGGGGAAGTACTGGATCGGCTGGTTACCGCGGTCGACAAGAACAACGGCCACATCGATACCGGTATCCTCGGCGCCAAGTATGTGCTGAATGCGCTGACCGACATGGGCCGTGCCGACGTCGCCTATCGGATCGCAACTCAAAAGACGCTGCCGGGCTGGGGCTACTGGTTCGAACGGGGCGCAACCACCCTCTGGGAGAGCTGGGGCGGCGAGGGCGATTCGCGAAATCACATCATGTTCGGGGACATCAGCGCCTGGATGTACAAAGCGCTCGCCGGCATCAATCCGGACCCCAATGCTCCCGGTTTCAAACATTTCATTATCAAGCCGAACATCGTCGGCGATCTCACCCACGCGCAGGCAGCTTACCGATCCATTCGCGGATTAATCGTCAGCGACTGGAAGCTGGAAGGCGGCAAACTGCGTCTCTCAATCCAGATCCCAGCCAACGCGACCGCAACTGTATTCATACCGACAAAGCCCGGGGCCGTCGTAACGGAATCGGGGAAGTCGATTGACAAGGCCGTTGGGGTTCGGTTCCTGAGGAATGAACCGGGATGGTCCATATACAATGTGGGCTCCGGAAAGTACGAATTCGCGGCTGAGCGTTAAATCTGAGTGAGCTATAATTACTCGTATCGAGCCCGTTCAAGGAGAAACACCATGATCACGCGACGCTACTTCCTGATGTCGGCCGGCGCCGGTCTGTCCGCCGCGGCATCGGCCCGTCCCCGAATCAGCCCGAACGAGAAGATCGTGCTCGGATTCATGGGGGTCAACGGACGCGGATCCGACCTCGCCGGGGGATTTGTCAACCAGCCCAACGTGGAAGTCGCCTATATCTGCGACGTAGACGACCGGGCAATCGGCAAGTGCATGACGATCGTCGGCAAAAAACAATCGCAGCCCCCGAAGGGCATCAAGGATTTTCGCAAAGCGCTTGAAGACAAGTCGGTCGATGCGCTGGTCATCGCCGCGCCGGATCACTGGCCCGGGCCCGCGACGATCTTGGCCTGTGCGGCCGGCAAGCACGTTTATGTGGAGAAGCCTGCCTGCCACAATCCGCACGAGGGAGAGTTAATGATTGCCGCTGCGCGCAAGTACAAACGAGTAGTTCAGCTTGGCACACAGCGCCGCTCGATGGCGGGCGTCCAGGAGGCGATCCAGCGCGTGAAATCCGGTGAGATCGGTCGCGTACTCTTCTCCCGAGGCTGGTACAACAACACCCGCCCGTCGATCGGTCACGGCAGCCCCGCGTCCGTGCCTTCCTGGCTGGATTACACGCTCTGGCAGGGCCCGGCGCCCGAGCGGGAGTACCGGGATAACCTCATCCACTACAACTGGCACTGGTTTTGGAACTGGGGAACCGGCGAGCTGGGCAACAACGGCATCCACGCGCTGGACGTCTGCCGATGGGGTCTTGGTGTGGACTATCCAAACCGCGTGACGGCCGGTGGCGGGAAATATATGCACGATGACGACCAGGAGACGCCGGACACGCTGGTCGTTACGTACGATTTCGGCGACAAAGGGCTCACCTGGGAGGGCAGGAGCTGGCACCCGCGCGGCTTCGAGGACTCTATGTTTGGCGTCGCCTTTTACGGAGATAAAGGGACCATAACGAGCGATGGCGGCTCATATCGAGTACTCGATTCCAAGGGCAAAGAGCTTGCCGCCGTAAAGGGTTCGTCGAGCGACGCCCCGCACCAGAAGAACTTTCTGGACTGCATCCGCTCCGGGGCACGGCCAAACGCCGACATCGAGGAGGGCCACAAGTCTACACTCCTCTGCCATCTCGGCAATATCGCCTATCGAACCGGTCACACGATTAATCTCGATCCCAAGTCCCATCGGATCATCGGTGACTCCTCGGCCTCCGCTCTCTGGCGGCGGGAGTACCGGCCGGGTTGGGAACCGAAGGTATGAGGGTCTGTGTGGGTGTGATTTTATTTGGGTGGGTGGGGGTTGGCGGACAATTACTCTCACCCACATACCTTCACACCCATACACCCGCACAACAGAAATCTGTGCCCCGTATGCAGTCCGTGCCCCAGCCGTACCACCAGATCTCGTTCCAGCGGGATGGAGTGGAGATCGCAAGATACCACTACTCGCCGGAGCTGAACCGGCCCTTTTTCTTTCCCATCATCGGACCATCGGGACGGCCGCTCACCCGGATGGGCCATCCCCACGATCCCGACAGCCACAGTCATCACAACTCCGTCTGGATATCTCACAACGACGTGAACGGTGTGAGTTTTTGGGACGACAAGGGCAAAGGTAGGATCATCCAGCGCCGGTTCTCGATTGATGGAGCCAGTGAATCGGATCGCGAACTCTACGAAAGCATGGTTAATGAATGGATCACTGATCGCGGGGAATTCCTTGTGGAAGAGACGCGGGGCGTACAAATCCAGGCACGCCCAGGAAAAGAGTGGCTGATGCACTTAGATATCAATTTGACGGCACGAGATAGGGCTGTCACATTCGGAAAGACCCCCTTTGGACTACTTGGCGTAAGGATGGCGAAGACCATCGGGGTGAAGGATGGTGGAGGCGAAATCCGTAATTCCGAAGGCGGTGTAAATGAGAAGGGTGTGCTGTGGAAAGTCGCCAGGTGGGTCGATTACTCCGGTCCGATCATGAACACGGCCGTTGAGGGTATCACGATTCTTGCCAGCGATCCGACCTTTTTTCACGTCCGTGACGACGGATGGATGGGCGCCTGTTTGACGTACGGAGGCCCAATTACAATACCTCCACATGGCAGCAAGTTCATCCATTACGCATTGTACATTCATTCCGGAAAGCCGAGTCCAACCCTCATCGAAAAGGTCTGGCGATCCGCCCAGGGTCCTAGACCTTGAAGATGAGTGTAAAGTCAATCTTCTACCTTTGGTTCCCCCTCGCACTCAGTTTCGAGCTCATGATGCTGGAGGGTCCCTCTGTACAGGCGGCCATGGGTCGCCTGCCCCAGGCACAGATTAATCTGGCGGCATGGGGGCTAACGATGTCGCTGTCGCTCCTGGTCGAGAGCCCCATCATCATGCTGCTGGCGACCGCGATCGCTCTGGTAAAGAATGCGGATACCTTCCACGCCCTGCGCCGTTTTATGCTCGAATTGATCGCGTTCTGTACAGCGCTCACTTTCCTCGTCGCCTATACGCCCCTATTCGATTTCGTGGCAGGGCGGCTTATGGGCCAGCCGCGCGCGATCGTGGAGGCGGCCCGGCCCGCGATGCGGATCATGCTGTTCTGGACAGCGGCAATCGGCTGGCGGAGGTTTTATCAGGGGATGCTGGTGGGCCACGGCCATACGCGAATGGTGACCTTTGGAACGGTGTTTCGCCTCGTGGCTACCGTGGTCGTGGCCGTTTCTCTCACTCGTATGGGGTCGGTACCGGGAGTACAGGTCGGGGCCTGGGCGCTGATGGTCGCGGTTGTGACGGAAGCGATCGCAACGACGCTTTTCGCCCGTCCGGTGTTACGCGATGATGTTTTCCCGATTGCGGACACAGGTGTGGAACCGCTCACCCAGCGCGCCATCCTGAAGTTCCATGCGCCCCTGGCCGCGACGACACTGCTCACTCTGCTCGCGATGCCGATGGCGTCCGCCGCCTTGGCGCGTCTGCCCAATGCCGAGATAACCCTTGCCGCCGCGCCGGTCGCGTTCATGCTGCTGCTCGTCATGCGCGGATGGGCGTTCGCGCTTCAGGAAATCACGGTCGCCCAATCTAGAGATCCCAAAGCCCGGCCCGTCCTGGCCCGCTTCTCGATACTCGTCGGGCTGGTCACTTCGGCCGTCACAGCCGTTATCGCTTTCACCCCATTCCTTGAGCTTTACCTCGGCGCCGTCATCCACTCACCCACCGGACTTTGGAGTCACGTTCGCATTGCAGTCGGGATCGGCTGTCTTCTGCCGCTCATCACGGCCCTTGGATCGTGGGCACGGGGCCTGCTGGTCGCGGCCGGAAACACGAAGGCGGTCTACCGTGGAATGGCTATCAATCTCGCCACACACGGTATCCTGCTCTACTCCGGAGTGCTGCTCCACCTCCCCGGGATGTGGGTGGCCGCGGGGTCGTTTACCGTTGCGGCAATAGTGGAGTTCGGATATCTTTACCGACGGGTGCTGGAAGTTGGACCACTTTTCGAAAGCCATGCCAAAGGTAAACAGCCGAATCCGATCGAAGCTGAGGTTGCACAAGAGGAGGCTCTATGCGCGGCCGAGGGACGGTAGGTCGAGAATTTCGGCATGAAGTTCGAAAGTCTGACTTCCAGTTTTCATGGTAAACGGTCGACTGTAGGGATTATTTCGAGCAACAATTACGCCGACCGAACGATTTCGGCCAACTCCTTGACCCCCTCCGCGATCTTGACATAGGGCGGACTGGCGAAGTTCAGCCGAATGGTGTTCCCACCAGTGCCGTCCGGATGGAAACCCGCGCCGGGGACGAAGAGGATCCCTCGATCTATTGCGCTCTTCAGCAGCGAAGCGCTGTCCATCCCCTCGGGGAGCGTCAACCAGAGGAACATACCTCCCTCCGGCTCCGTCCAGGTCACGCCGGTGGGCATCGTTTCATGGAGGGCCGCCAGCGTGGCGTCACGCTTGCTGCGGTAGGCCGCGCGGATGCGGTCGATGTGATCGGACAAGTCGCCGGTCAAGACATACTTATAGACCAGCCGTTGGGCAAACGACCCCGTGTGCAGATCGGCGATCTGCTTGAGCTGCGTCAGCCGCTCGACGATCTCCACCGGACCGTGCACATATCCCACCCGAAGGCCAGGCGCGATGATCTTGCTGAACGTGCTCAGGTAGAGCGACCGTTCGGGAATCAGGCTGGAGAGGGGAGATAAGTCCTCTCCGTCGTATCGCAGGTCGAAGTACGCGTCGTCCTCGATCAACACGGCGCCGGAATCGGAGACCGCGGCTGCCAACCGTCGACGCCGATCCGACGCAAGGGTGCGGCCGCTGGGGTTCTGGAAGTTCGGGAGAGCGTATATGAGCTTCGCTCCGAGCAGCTCTCGATCGGCATGCTCCACGTCCAACCCTTCTTCGTCGTGTGGAATCGGTGTGTAATTCGCGCCGAAGCTGTTGAAAGTTTCGAGTGCGGCGGAGTACGTGGGGCTTTCGATGCAGACCCGGTCGCCAGGATCGACGAACGCGCCGGCGCAGAGATCCAGGGCCTGTTCCGACCCGCTCGTGATCAGCACGCTCTCCGGCGTGGCCGGCAGACCGCGCCCTCGCAGCCGTTCCGCGATCCAAGCCCGCAGCGGTTTGTATCCATCAGATGGACCGTACTGAAGAGCCCCGGTAGCGTCCTCGCGAAGGATCTCTCTCGCCGCGCTAGTGAGCTCCTCCACCGGAAACAACGTCGGATCCGGCAGCCCACTGGCAAAGTTGACGAAGTCGCCGTCCCCGGCCATTTTCAACAATCCCATGATGGCTGACGGCCGGACGCGAGACATACGGGACGATAGGGCACGCGTCAGGTCAATGCGCAGGGGATCGGCTAGTTCAAGCACGTTTAGCCACTAACTCTCTCACGAACTTCCGGTTCCGACCCATGTCTGCTTCCACATTCTTGGTAGGCGAATCCGTCTCCAAATGTGCCCATCCATGGAAACCGATCTCGGCGATGGCGTCGATTACCGCCGGGAAGTTGATCGTTCCCTCGCCCATGTAGTGGGGGTTATCTTTCAGGTGGAACTCACAGATGCGTTCCCTGCCAAGCCACTTGATTTCCTTGATTATGTCGAATCCGTTCCGAGTCGAGTTGCCCACGTCGTAGAAGACCTTGACGGCATGGCACTTGGCGCGGTCCAGTATCCGGACGTTATCTTCGGCCGAGATCGTATCTTCAAGCCCTAAGATCACTCCCGTTTTCAGCGCCTCCGGCCCGATCTCTTTCAGGAAATCGCCCACGTAATCCATCTCGTCGTGCGTCTTCAGCGCGCCGTTGCCGAAAAACGGAAGCAGGATCACGCGTCCTCCCAGCGCTTTGGTGATCGGTATTGAATCGGCCACCCACTTCTGCCCGAGCTTGTCGTTTTTCAGGTAGTTTCGATGGAGTATATTAAGGCAGGTACCGGCGATCGCGACCTTGTTCTTCTTCGCCTCCTTGCGGTACTGCTCTTGCACCTCTTTGTCGTCGAGAGGAAGCTTGGGATCACTCACGCCCAGACTGACCTCGACCCCGTCGAAGCCGATCCTCTTTGCCAGCTCGATGGCGCCGATCTTACACTCCTGGCGAAGGTTCCAATCGGTCGCGCCGATTTTGAGCTTGAGCCCTCGCGCACGGAACATCTCTGCGATCGCGGCCGTGGAGCTTATGCCCGCGAGTCCCGCCGCGCCGGCGCCGATGAATTTTCTTCTGCTCACTTCCATTTCAAATTCCTCCCGTCGCAATAGGTCGACTGTCGGTCACTCACTTAAGAGCCCTGATCTTGATGCTTCGAAACTCCACCGGGTCGTCATGGCTCTGCAGGCCGATACATCCTCTGCGAGGACGCTTCGCGAGCGGAGTTTCTGCTCCATCAGCGGTCGTGAAGTCGTCCAAGTTGACGTGCTGAATCTCAACTCCATTTAGCTTGACCGTGATCCAGGGATCTTTGCAGATCACATCCATCCGGTTCCACTCGCCCGGAGGTTTCGCGGCTTTTCGAAGCGGGGGCGCGAATTTGTAGATAGATCCGTTATACTGCGCCGGCTTCAACCCTCTATGCTTGGGCGCATTATCGTCGAGTATCTGGATCTCGAAGCCGGTTGTTGAGGGATGGCCGCCGGGTGGATAGTGGACTCCGATGCCGCTGTTGCCGCCGGCCTGAATCTTGTATTCCAGTTTGAGCTCGAAGTCTCCATACTGGTCGTCCATGGTTAGGAACCCGCCCCTGCCGGCAGTGCAGGAAATGACCTTGCCGTCGAATCGCCAAACATCGGGCGATCCCTCCTGGACGTGCCATCCGGAGAGGCCCGAAACCCTGTCCGCGGGGCGGATAGCGTTCTGAGCGATTCCACACTCTGTCGCGATGATGCAGATGAATGTGAGGATCGACATCACATGTTGTCGTCGCATGGGCTTGTGCTTCACTTCCAGCTTCTCATTTCCCTGCTTCCAATAAATCTTCCGGCTTCTTATTCAGGGCGTCAAAACTGAACTTCCCGAGCTCGAAAACCGCATTTGGGGAGTCCGAGCCGCGCGCATAGTAATCGCCCTTGGGGCCTTTCTTTCCCAGGAAGAGCTGCTTGTTGGCTCCGCCCTTAAGAGTAACCGTAGCGGTGATTTGGGGCTTGTCGAGTCCATATCTCGACAGGTCTTTGGCATTCTCTTCCACGTGCCGAATTGCTGTCGCAGCTGCTTCGCGGACGGCATCTTCCACCTTGAATCTGTCCGCCTTCTTGCCCTTGAACGGATTTGCGAACGTCCAATCGTCGCTCTTCTTTTCGGCTTCCCACGAACCCTTTGGGGACGTGACGGCGAACCTGTCCACGCTCGATTCTTGAAAGTCGACGAGCTTGCGGTTTCGCAGGTCGCCGGCCGACTTGTCGAAACTGCGAAAAGTGCTTTCGGACAGGGTAACGACTTCAGTACGGTCGGTGCCGCGAACGGCATAGACTTCGTTCTTGTCCTTGGCCTTGCTCCCGATCTCCAGAACGTGCGACTTGCTCCCTTTTTCGGTAATGCCCACCCTCAGTCGTGGAGCATCGAGGCCATATTTCTTCATGTCCTTGGCGCCGGCCTCGATATACCGCTCGCATTTGAGTGACTTTAGCGTGTCGACCAATGAATTGACCGAGCTGTCGTCGGCCGGGGCCTCCCAGGGCTTCGTGATACGCCACTTTGCGCCGGCCCGTTCCAGATCCACTTCTCCCACCGGCCTTTTCAGAGTCACGGACACGATGTTGTCTGCCGCCACCGTCAGGATCGTCTTGTCGCGAAGCTCACCGGCATCCTTGCGCAGGGAGTCCACGTCGGAGCTCCCGACCAGGAACACCTTCTTGCTTGCTACATCGCGGGCATAAACCGAGGACTTGCCGGGGTCTTTGTCGCCGAACTGAATTACGCGCTTGCGACCGGTTTTGTCCTGGAAGGTCGCCGAAACGTCAGGCTTGTCCAGCTTGTACTGAGCTATCTCCTTTGCGTCCGGTTCATCGCGGATGTAATCCGTTGTCCGGTCCAGAACCCCGTCAACGATCCGTTTGACCACGTCGGAATCGGCCGCCGCACGATACGGCTGTTCAATGGTCCAGTTCGAGCCGGCTTTTGCCAGAACAATCGTCCGGCCCTGGTTGTTGATTTCGATGCGAGTAACGTCCGCCGGGGCAATACCCACAATGTCCGAGATCTTGGGGTTCTCGCCGGGCTCGTGGACGGGTCGTTTGAGGTCCAGCAGCATCAAGCCGCCGAGGAGTGCCGCCAGGGCCAGCGCGATCCAGACGCTATTCTGCCTGATCCGCTTTGCCATCGTCATCGACCGCTATCTCCGCTTCCACCAGACAAAGACCGCCATGAAAAGGCACACGGCCGGCATCAATAACAGATTCAGGAACAGAGTTTGAAGTCGCTGCTGGGAGGTAAGTGTGATCTGATCCGGGGGCGTTTCCTTGGGAGGAATGTCCACGAGGACATCCTCTTCAGCCAGCCAGTTGATCGCATTTGTGATAAGGTACCGGTCGCTGTTTTCCGGGTTGTCTGTTAGGAAGTCGATGGCGCAGTCCGCGGAGCCGATTGCGATCACGCGCGATTTCTTGCCGGTGTTCTTCTCGCCGACCGCCGCAAGAGTGAATGGTCCCTTGGGATCGTTCGGTTTCGGCGTGGGGTCGATCTGTCTTGCACCACGCGCGAGCGGTTTCGCAATCGTCTCAGTGGATGTCTTGAGTATCGGGGTGACTGTTACTCCCGCGGGAGCAGGTGTGATGGAATAGATCGACCGAGCCGCGGGGAATACGACGCGGGTAAGCCCTCGATCCACGTCGTGCGACTCGAACTTGCTGACTACCACGCTGCGGCTGATTCCAAGCATTCCGCCGCCGAAGTCTACAAGCTGGACGACGTAGTTGTCGCCCCCTTTGAGTCCCCAGTCCTTCAGGAGCCCAGCGAGACTGGGGCCGGTTATCCGAAGCATGACAAGAGCCTTGCCGCCATTATTGAGATAGTCAGCAACGGATTTGATCTCTTCCGCCTGGAAATCGACCTGCGGTCCGGCAATTACGAGGACGGAACAGTCGGCTGGGATCTTCCGTTCTTTACCCATCAGGTTGACCGCCGAAACCTCGTGCTGTTGTTCCGTGAGGACCTGTTTAATAACGCCAGCGGAGTTCTGTCCGCCCGTACCGTTCGGGTCGATTTCGCCGTGGCCTTCAGTGAAGTAGATATGCCGTTTTTGCTTCCGCGTCAACTTGATCAGTGCGCCGGTGAAGTCCTTTTCCGTGGCGCCCTTAACCTCTTCCTTGCCGCCGTCCGTGGTGGTGAATACGGTGACCGGCGGTTCTGTGGTAAGCCGGACGGCCATAACCGCTGAACGCCATTTCTCCGGTTCGCGGCGGTAGTCCACCATCTGATATTTGAAGTTTCCCGACTTATCCGCGTATTGATCCAGGAGATCGCGGACCTGCTGCGTCTCCTGTTGTTCGAACCGGCGCTGAGCGCCGTTGGAATAGAAGGCGGTGACGGTCACCTTCTTGTCGAGATGCTGGAGGATGCGGACCGTCATGGGGGACAGAGAAAGCCGGCGGTTGCCGGTGAGGTCCCACTGGTAATGCCGCCGGTATGCGAGCACATTGGCGATTGAAAGGATGGCCAGAATGGCGGCAATCAGTACCGTTGAACGGATTGAGCGCTTTCCCTCGGGAGATCGGAATCCCGCGATTATTGCCGATCCCATACCCCAAATGAAATACAGAAGCAGGGCGGCGCCAACCCACAAACCGCTGTTTGCGATCCAGTTCCGGTTCTGTTCGATGCCCGTTAAGTAGAGCCAGTACAACAGGGTGGCCATCAAGATCGCCACGCCGGCCCATCCTGCATACGAGGCTGTTCTCTGCCGAACGCTATATACTTTCTTCGGAGCTAGTCTAGGCATGATAATTCAGGGAGTAGTGGAGTGATGGAGGTATTGGAGTATTGCAAAAACGCGCCACCCATTACTCCATCACTCGATCACGCCATTCCGTCATCGCCACTTCCAGGCCGATAACGCGCGGACCGATAGAAACAGCGCGCCGCCGATGAAGGAGAGATAGAAAAACACGTCACGGGTATCGATTAAGCCCTTCCCGAAGCTCTCCAGATGAGTCGGCAGTGCGATGTAACTGAGCAGACGCTGCCACCATGCCTCGCCCTGGCTTGCCCACACCAGCAGCCAGAGAAACAGCAGGATAAACAGAGTAGCCACATAGGCAATCACCTGGCTTCGTGTCGTGGTCGATATCAGAAGTCCAATGGCCAGGAACGTTCCGCCAAACAGCAGCATCCCGACATAACCCGCATAAATCGGCCCCTTGTCCGGCGTGCCCAGGCGCGAAAGGGCCAGCGGGAACTGAAGCGTAAGTGCGAGCATAGCTCCATAGAACAATAGGGCGCCGATGTACTTTCCGATGATCGCCTGCGTGTCCGTGATTGGAGACGTCATTAGGATCTCGATCGTCCCGCGCTGTCTCTCCTCGGCCACGAGCCGCATGGTAATCGCGGGTATGAGAATGATCAGCATGATCGTAGAGTTGTTGAACCAGCCGCGGAGATCGCCGACTCCGGCAAGAGAGAGTGGCGCCCAGAAAAAGTACCCGGTAAATGCCAGGAAGACTGCAATCACCACCCAACCCATCGGGGCCGCAAAGTAAGACCTCACCTCGCGCTCGGCGACCGTAACAATCGGTTTCAATCCGCATCCCCCTTGTCCGCGGATGTAAGCCGGATAAATATGTCTTCCAGCGACATCACCATACTATTCATCTCCCGCAGTCCCCACCCGCCTTTCACGACGGTTGCCGCCAGGGACTCTCGGACGTCGGCGTCGGCGGCGCTCTCGACCACAAATCGGCAGACGCCATCGCGGACCTCTTCTTCGCGCACGCTCCGCACGCCGGCCGTCTTCTTGAGGGCAGCGACCACCTGCTTAGCCGGCCCCCTCACTTCAAGTCGGACTTCCTCACCACCCTGCAGGTGCGTAGTCAGCGCTTCGGGCGTATCAATCGCGGCAATACGACCTTCGTTGATAATGACGATGCGGTCGCAGAGCGTCTGCACTTCCGGCAGGATGTGGGTACTCAAAATGACGGTATGGCTGCCTCGCAGACCGCGGATGAGCTCGCGCACCTCTACAATCTGACGAGGATCCAGCCCAACCGTCGGCTCGTCGAGTATCAGAATATCCGGATCGTGCACCATCGCCTGGGCGATGCCGACCCGCTGCCTGAATCCTTTGGAGAGCTTCGTGATAAGTGAGTCCGCATATTCTGTCACGCGCGTGGATTCCATGACGCTCTCCACTCGCTCGGCGATCTTGGACTTTGACACACCGCGAAGCTTTCCGCAGAAGGTGAGGTATTCCGCGACCTGCATCTCTTCGTATAGCGGTACCTGCTCCGGAAGATAGCCGATTCGCCGGCGGGCTTCCACGGAATCGCGCACCACGTCGAAACCGGCCACAGTCGCCGTCCCGGAGGTAGGAGGCATGAAGCCCGTGATGATCCGCATCGTTGTGGTCTTCCCGGCGGCATTCGGCCCGAGGAAACCGAGGATCTCGCCCTCGTTGACCTGGAACGTAACCCCTTCGATCGCGGCGTAATCCCCGTAGTATTTGGTGAGATCGTCTACTTCGATCATATATGCGGCGCTTTTCGCATTTGAGCGATGGGTGTTGAGCGTGAATGGAATTGAAATCGCGCGCTAAATGATGAGTCCGACAGAAGCCCGCGCGCTCAAGCAGGACCGTGCGGAGATGAACGATCCGGTCACTCAATACGGATTTACATTTTACCTTTGTTCCCAAGGCGAGTCTATATGGGATTTAGTCCATCGATGCTTGCGGGCCAGCACACAGGGAATCAGGTCAATGGATCCTCTCGTATTCGTTCGGATAGCATGATGCTCAGAGAATTCACGCCGAGCTCTGGCACGGGGCCCTAACCCTCACGCTTCCCAAGGCGGAGGCCTCGAAGCCAAAACGCATCGAGGTCAGTGTAGCTTAGGCGAGTGGTCGTCTCCCAACCTCCTGCGGCCTCCGGATGCGCCGATCCGGAGGCCGCAACTTTGTGACACAACCCCTCAAGCGGGCTTTTCTAATGCCTGCTCCTTTGCACGGAAATCCGCGAGTCTGCATCTAATCAGTGCAGGCCCGGATGCCGGCGACGGATACCGGCAGCCACAGACAATACTATCGGAGGGGAGGGGACCGCGTTATTGGACTTAAAGAGCGCCCATACGCGATCCCATCGACACATCTGTCCGATCTGACATCCTACAACGCCTCGGCTGGACGTCGTGTACTTTACGCACGAATGACTGCCAAATCAGGCAACCAAAGGTAGTACCGCGAACAATGCTTAATCTCAGTCGATTTAAGTCAATATGGAGCGATAACGTAGAAACTCATGCGGAGCGAACGGAAGAGCCGAGCGAGGCGCGTTTTCGTGCATGGGCGCTTGCCTTATTGATATTGGTGGGTCCCGCATTCCTATTCTTCCTTTATTACAAGCTCCGGTTTTTCGGACTGGCAAATTCGGACGCTCTGGATTTCGCACAGATCGGCCGGAATCTCGCGAACGGCAAAGGATTTGTCACGAGTGTTATCAGGCCTTTGGCAATCACCGGCCCGGTCACCGGCAATGTACAAGAGACCATACATGGACCGGTCTATCCCATACTGCTGGCGCTGGCCTTCAACCTGCGCGGAGCGAGTGACTATACGGCGGCTCAGGTGTCCGGCCTTCTGTACATCCTGACGGTACCGATGGTTTATGTCCTCGGTTCCAGAATCTTTAACCGCAAGGTGGGCCTCCTTGCTGCCGGCGCATTCGCCGTGAACGCGATGATGCTGGAATACGCGATATCGGGCATGCACATAACCCTCTGTGTTTTCCTGGCCACGTGGATGCTGATCGTACTTCATAGCCTGCTGGTTAAAGGAGACGCGACGGGAGATGGCTCTGCGGCTCCCATGCCAAGAGGCCGGTTGATCCAGCTCGGCATTCTCGCCTCGCTGCTATATCTCACAGAGCCGGTCTTCGTCTGGTTGGTTCCCGTCATTGTCGCTTCCGTGGTGTTCTACGGCGGACAGTATCGCTGGAAGAATATGCTGTGGGCGCTGATTCCTGTTCTGGTACTTGTGGTCCCCTGGATGGTCCGCAACACAATCATTGCCCAGGACCCCGTTTACGGTCTCCGCGGTAATGAGTTTTGGATGCACACACCGGGCTTTTACACGAAAGACGCCGGATATCGACTAGATCCGAGCGAGGTTGCCGGAAGCGCCCCGCTGCTCAAGGCCATCGTCCGAAAGTTCTTCGTGGGCATGGGTAAGATCGTACAAACCGTCCCGCAGTTTTCCGGAAGTTGGCTGTTGGCATTCTTCTTGCCTGCGCTGTTCGTGAATTTTCAGGCGCAGTCGTCCAATCACGTGCGGAAAACGGTCCTTTGGTGCGCCGGATTCCTTACTCTTGGAATGGTGCTGCTAGGGGCTGAAAGCTTAATGCCGCTCTATCTTATACTTGTCCCGGCCATCCTAACTTATTCCCTTTGCTATGCCGCTCATCTCCTACAGCAGGCTAACCCGGAACGAGTGGTTCGCCAGAGTGCGGCAATGATAATGCTGGCCATCGTCTGTTATCCATTGCTTGTGAACCTGATTTCCGAACAGGATAACCCGCGGCCGCTGGGATACAGGGTTGCGACGATTCTTGCCAAGTCGACCGGACAGAACGACGCTTGCCTCACCGATCAGCCGTGTACCGTTGCGTGGTATGGAAACCTTCGGGCTGTATGGCTGCCTGGGACCATCAATACGACGAAAAAGGTGAGGGAACAGGTGGCCGGACTTCGCTGGCTAATCCTCACGGCAAACACTCGCGGATACTCGCAGGACTGGCGGAAAGTCTACCAAGGCATGTACTACTGGAGCGTTCAGGCAATGAACGCGAAGAGAGCAAACCCCGGCCAGACTGTGCAACCGCTGCCGCTTAAGGTAGATAAGGCCGGAGCTGAAAAATACCCGCTTGTTCCCGTTCTCGACGGATTCGTGGCGGAACCGCCGCTGGACGAAAAGGAGCCCTCGACAGTCGTCGCAAGAGTTTCTTCAAACAGCCAGAAAGTCGGGATGTCCCCCGCGGGTTGACGGACGTGGGAATCGAACGAAGGACACGGGCGTGAGTCCGTCGTGCGGGGGCTAGGGTTGGAGCCAAAGACTGGCCGAATTGTCAGCCCCTAGTTCTACAGAGGACACGTGATTGCTTCGGAGTGCATGCATTTAATTCGGAGGCCATGCTTTTGGAGCGGTGGTCATGCACAGGGTTGGTCATCACAACCCGATAACCGGAAGCGGCGACCAACCATTAACCATGTGAGTTGTTTCATATGGGGCCTATTCGTTTCTATCGATGTGTATCGGGACCTATCGAGGTTCCGATATGCGCGGGATGGCCGGTATGAGCGAATACCGCATACCCGGTTGTTCCGTTGATCCATACGCGAAAGGAGGTGAATAAATGCAGAGAATAAAACAGCTCTTCAACCGAAGAGCCAGGCTTGTTCGCAACTTAGCGATCGCAAGCGCAATAACGATCTTCGCGGTCGGTACGGCGATGGCGACCCTTAAGATGAGGCTAAGTGACGGGACAACGACCGTCGATATCGTGGACAACGGAGTTGGAGACTTGTCTCCGGGTATCACCGGATTGATCACGGCAAGCGTTTCGTTCCCGAACTACCTGGTCGACGTCCAAGTCGGCTCGACCAAGCCTGTCCTCGGTAACAGCCTGCAGCCGGAGATGGATCTGGGTTCCACTGTCATTCCGAGTGGGACGGCTATTCCCAGTCTGACGATCGACGTAAGCGACACCGGCTACTTAGGCGCCGGTACCGTGTTCCTGAAGGCCAGTAATACCCAGACAGCGCTCGGTAGCGTGACGTTCAAAGCCTGGGCAGACCCGGCCAACGTGGACTTCGGCACCGGTGGAATCGCCGGTTCAATCGGACCTGTCGGTTCGGGAACCTTCCTGAGCACGGCCGGTGTTATCTCGACTGTGCCGTTCTCGCTTCACGAGCGGGTGATATTCAGCCCGACGGGAGCCGGCGGAGTATTCTCGACGGACTTTGATACCAAAGTCTCGCCGGAAGGTTCGTCGCTTGCAATGCTGCTGCCGGGTCTCGCCCCACTGGGCTTGATCCTGCGACGGCGAATGAAAAAGGCGTAATCGTACATTCTGAGACCTGTGACATGCGCAACCCGGAGACGGAGGGCGCTGGATCCCAGGACCACAGGAACTGGCGATTGCCCTTCTGCCATTCAGACAGTGCTGAAGCAGAGTGGTCCAGAGATGTGTATCGCCAATGTTGGCGGGCCCCATCTCTGGACATTTTTTTGCCTATCCGCCGGAGATTGCGGGGGCGAAGTAAATCTCTGATTGCTCACCGATCCTTGCCGAAAGGCCGCCGGTGACCTGAACGCCGTCCACGAAAACGGCAAGGCCGGCGCGAAGCCGGCCTTCCTCTACCAATCTAGACTTCAAACCTGGATGGGCGCCCTGGAGTGAATCGATCACCGCGCCCAGCGTATTCCCCGTCGCCGAGACTTCCTCTACCCCGCCGGTTAACACACGCATAGCCGCCGGAATATGCACCTTAGCCACATATACTCCTTATGAACACGTCTCGCGAATATCCCGGTCCGACCCCCCGCGCCTCAGCACGAGGCGAACGCCCCGCCGTTCTTGGATATCTCCACCGTAGGCGCAAGCCCCGTCCCATACGGGCAAGGTGCCCCGTCGATATGGTTCGCGGACGTGACCATCAGGAACGGGATTACCTTATCGGTGGCGTTCTGGTTGAGTTCGACCATGGGTTGATTCGGGTCTAACGCCAAGGTTTGGCTGATAGCTCGCGGTCTTCGGTAACTCGACGCATCTCTGGAGTTGGTGGATTCCCTAGCTGTTTTTGCCTTCGGTCATCATTTGCTGAATCGCGGCAGCAATCTGATTCCAATCCCACTTGATGGTTCGGTTTCGCGGCAATCTAACAGGGAGGTCACTGTTGGCATTTGCGCGACCAACATAGATTCCGAAGACGGGTACGTCCTGGTCCTTGGCCATGCCGATTTCCTGTACGACACTGTAGACACCTGCCGTCTGCTTTCCGACTAGCACGATTAGGATATTGCATGCGTTGATCTTGTCCCTAACTATCGCTTCCCATTCAGACTGCGGAAGTGTTGACCTAGCCGACCAGTCCTGGATAGTGAACGGCGTTTTTGAGTTCTTGGACTGACGAACAAACAGAGTCTTGTCCCCATCGTTATGAGCACAGTCGAAACTAATGAAAGCTCGTGGATCAGCCATCACTGGGCTCCTTTCCTGCTTCCCGATCAATCAAGACTTCTGAGATGGTTGCGTTGCCTAATTCTGTGCACTCCGGGCCACATATGGACGACCAGCGCGCCCGTAGTATCCGTGTCCGCCGCCACCCCCGCAGGCGCCGCGAACGCCCCGCCGTTCTTGGAAATCTCCACGCTCGGCGCAAGCCCGTCGCCCCGTCGATGTGGTTTGCGGAAACGACTAGCAGGAACGGGATGACTTTATCGGTGGCGGATTGTCTGAGTTCGAGCATGGATTGACTCGCGTCTAACGCTGGGGCGGTGAGCGTCCGCCCGAACGGTAGTGAGCCAGCCTAGACGCGGAGCACACGTATACTCACTGACTCACTTTTGCCCTTTAGTTCGAGTTGGCGCTGTTCCAGAGTTCCAAGGTTCAAGCCTGCGGCGGCGTAGGCGGCATCGCTTATCAGGGCTTCACCTGCCCCCGCCTGAGACGCGAGGCGCGCGGTGATGTTGACGTTATCACCTAGGGCGGTAATATCACTTACCGTATGTTCTGCCCCTTTAACCGTGCCTACGAATGCGATCCCGGTGTGAACGCCAACGCCGACTGGAAGCCAAGGCCCCTTCTTGTCGCTATGCCCTGTAACACGTAACAATTCTTGAGCGGCTTGCACCGCCGCGCGTGCATGGTTCGGCCCGGTAAAAAGGGGAACATAAAGCCCTATGACTTCATCGCCAACCAATTTGTCAATGAAGGCGTCGGTCTTGATGAGCACTTCGGTTGCCGCCGTGTAAAACCGATTCATCAGTCGGCTGAATTCGGTGGCGCTCATCTGCTCGGCTAGAGTCGTTGATCCCCGCGCATCAACAAAGAGCATGGACAGTTCTATTTCAGTACCCCCCGGTACTTGTGAGCAAAGCTCATTCAAAAGTCGCAAAACCGGGGGTTTCTTTTATAGCGGCCCCTGCCGATGAAACGCATAAACACTGCCCCGAGACCTGTGAGAGGCGCGTGGCAGTTCTTACAGCGTTGGTGCGCAGGAATCAACTTAAATCGGCGGCGGTCGCGTACCCAGCTAAACTGACCACTCAACAGTGCGCGCCAAACCTCGTCTGCGGTTGGTTCTGTTGCCATATGGCTCCCCCCCTTTGCAATGGCGATAAGCTTGTTGCCTGACGCGATGGTGAAGGCAGGCTAACTACTGACTATACCGCAGTCCGCGGGATAGCGGCGGTATTGATCGGCAAACACCGCATTCCTCCTCAATCCTATCCCGGTCTCGTCACCGACGCCGTGTTGCTCCCGCTCCCATGGTTCGCGGAAGAGACCATCAGGAACTGGATGACTTTATCGGTGGCGTTCTGTTTCAGTTCGAGCATGCGAAACTATAGCTGAGGGTCCCATACGAGTTCTGGGCCAGACACAGGGGAGCTTGTTCGTCCGAGATCGTAGGCTTTCTGCAGGCCCAATTCGATTCGGCCGCGATGCAGCTGAAAAGTCGCGTAATCGTGTTTACCGAATGTGTCGTCCAAGTGCTCGTATGCGACAATGCATCTTATCCGCCGCTGCCCCTCAGAGGCGTAAAAAACGTGCGAGCCGATATTCTTCTCATAATTGAACGGGCGTGCAAAGTGAAGTATCGCCATTGAATTACCTCTATTGGAGTGATACCGATGTGCTAGTGAGCGTCGCCCCGAACGCCCCGCCGTTCTTGGAGATCTCCACACTCGGCGCAAGCACCGTCGCCCCGTCGATATGGTCCGCGGAAGAGACCATCAGGAACGGGATGACTTTATCGGTGGCGGATTGTTTTAGTTCGATCATGAGATTTCGTGAATTGGCAGCTCATTTTAGAACTCAGAAGCTGACTCTAAGAGTTGGATAGTATGTGCTCACCGGATTATCGACAGAGTCAGGATCCTTCAATGCCGCGCGCACCTGAGTAGCAATCTCGGCTTTGTAGACCTGTAAGTTTGGTACCATCGTGAATATGCTCGCAGTATCCACTTGGATTGTACGAAATTGATCCAGGTCAAATGGAATTGGGTCGCACTTCCTAATAACCTGCACTGTTGGTAAGCGACAAACGTGTCGAAGGGAGAGTTCATAGAAAACGTTCGGATTGTGGTAAGAAAGATCTGCAATGACGAGCTTGGATTTGAGTATGTACTCTAAGACTTGCGAGGTTATCATTCCCGGCTTACCAATTTTGTCCGCTCTCACGACCTTTAGACCAAATTCTTCCAGGGCGGGCTCGACAATGGAGCCTAGGAAGAGGTCTGCATGGTTCCTGCGTTTGGTTCCCTCTTCCCCAATGGGTGAGATGTAGAAGCAGATCTTGTCCCAGTCACTTTCAACAATCGAACGCGGCTCGCTCGCAGATTTTCCTGAACTGACGGTTGCTTGACCGTCGTCTGTGTCAGTCTTTGACGCGACAACAGGAAGCTCTTCGAGAGCTTGCTCAAGCGGGATGAAACGTTCCGCCCCAGCCATAGACTTGAGTATGCCGAGGTACTTTGCATTGACAATGAACGTCTGCACACACTCCTTTGCGTCCTCCGCTGGCACTTCGTTTTCCTTCGCTAAGTCCTCTAACACTGAACTTGCCGGGAGCTTGCTTCCCTTTTGACTCTCGTAAAGTTTCTTAAAGGGCTGAATCTTATCTATCGCGAGCTTGAATCGTGCGGTGAGCTTTTCACGTGGGGAGGCTTCGCTGCTCGTCGCGATCCTGCCATCTGGAGTCAGTTCCAGATGCTCTGCAGAATAGCTCCCTTTCATCAGTCCGTATTTGTTCGCGTTCACTATTGCCTGTCGGCTGCCCCCGCTATCGGGAGACTTTCCAATCTGGTCAAAAAGAGTCAACCGTCGAATCTTCTGACCAGCTGCGTGCTTCTGAATAGCGAGGGGAATAGTGAGTGCGTCTTCGAAAGTGGACGCTGGGAATAGCGAGGTGCGCCGGACACGCTTGGAACTCGGCTCCTTCTTAGCTACTTTTGATGTGTTCGCATTCTTAGGCTGCTCACTCAATCTCATGTCCTCCTAACACCCAGCCACAATAGTCTCTTCCATTCTCAGTTACCAGAAGGAATTCCCTGCCCGACCGCCGAAATCCTGCAACGATTGCTAAAATCAACAGACGGAGTGGAGCGAGGGCTCCTGGGAGCGGATGCAGTATCACTTGGAGCCGTGTCACCATTCCTGGGGGCAGCGTGATTATTCCCTGGAGCGGTGTCGCCGCTCCAGGGAGCGGAGGCAGTATTCCTTGGAGCCGGGTCACCGCTCCGGGGAGCGGAGCCTTCGCTCCGGGGACCAGCGCGAGCGCTCAGGGGAGCGCGCCGCCCGCTCCAGCCCTCCGCAAAATGGAACTTCAGAAATTCTTGTGGCTGATGGGCCTTCGACTCGGGCCCCCGGGGCCGGGAGGACCACTGCCGCCACCCGGCAAGCAGCAAAAGCAAGTGGCTGGCTACTAGTAGTAGAGGTGACCTTAGTATCCCTCGGAATTCGCGTCGCAGGACTCCGAGTGCGCTCGCCGCGATCAATGTGGCTGTAACCGCGGTTCGGTACGCCCTGGCCGGGACGGTGTGAGGTAGGTCATGTTTAATACATTGACGTGGGCTCGTAACGCGCCTATAATGGGGCATAGGAACCGAGAAGTTCCAGGAAGGGAGCGTCGCGTCATGGAAACCATACAACGGCTTTGCGACGATGCACGTGAGCGGGAACAGGTCGACCCAGACGGCACTGCAGACCCTTTTCAGATAGAACTCTTTAACGCTCAACTGGACGAGGCCAGGCAGCGTTATCCGCACGATGGTTATATCGGCGCCATCCCCAGAGTTCTTGGCGAGATCTCGAATCAGCTGATGTTCATTCGTGCCCGAAACTTGCGCGCTGCGCTGTTGACCGTGCTGGCGGAAACACCAGATGCTGCCTGAGCGGGATCAGCTCTCAATAATGGCTACAATCCCCCCCAACTGGATTGACAACGTATTCGTCCTCCCCGCTGCGACCGCGGTCTGGAACGCGCCGGCGGGCACCGTATAGTGTCTTTCCTCACTGTAACATGGGAAGGTCACCCAGTTGGCACTATGACTGAGCCGAGCTTCGAGAATTGGAACGTGCACGGCGGATGGACTCCCGAGGCCTCGGCTTCGACAACGGCTTTCATCGATGCGCTGAAGCATGGACTAGAGTTAAGTGTGACGATGGCCATGTTCAAGGGATACGTCACGGAAGTGCCGACTCAGACGATCGTGGTTAATCTCCATAGTCGTTCGGGCCAGGCATCCTAATGGCTACCGTCACTCCTGTCTGGACCGATTACGTCTCCGTCATGAATGTCGCGACCCTTGCGGTGGGGAGTAAGACCGGCGGGACCATCGATCTGCGCTCCAAGTTCGGGGCGTTTCCTTTTGTGCGACTGGGGCGGAATGGGAGCACGGCCCTAAAGTGAAAACCGTAGCGATAAAGGACGATCCGACCGATCCCGCGCAGAGGGTGTGAGTTCAGATTGACAATTGGCGACCAATCCGAGGTGGAGGGTGACTATTCCTTGGGCTGCCAGGTATCTCAGCGGTCCGTCTGTAGAAGCTCCGCGCACACGCGATCCGGCGACATGGGCAGCGCCCGGAGGCGAACCCCGACGGCATCGTAGATGGCGTTGGCGATGGCCGCGGGCGGAGGGACGATGGGAACTTCGCCCGCGCCCCGCACGCCGTAGGGATGGCCCGGGTTTGGGACCTCTACGATGATCGTCTCGATCATGGGCGTGTCGAGGGGGGTCGGCATCCGGTAGTCCAAGAGGGACGCGTTCCTCAGCCGGCCCTGCTCGTCGTGCCAGATTCCCTCG
>ORMF010851017.1_pt1 | contig 29365 bp, 22 predicted proteins | sample 1779871 | NCBI WGS metagenome assembly ORMF01 (sample SAMEA104232316, study PRJEB22302) | groundwater metagenome | biome: forest; feature: aquifer; material: groundwater | place: USA | collected 2011-08-07 | depth 5.4 m | reverse complement strand
GCTGGCGCACTCCGCAGCGAGGCGAACGCAGCCCCGGGCGATCCGCGGCCGAAGACCGCCGCGAGGTTCGGCGAGGAACGAGCCGAACCGGTACTTTTCGGCCGGGCCTCTAGGCCCTGGCCTATAATCGCTCGTGCCGCCGACACCCCTCGCACGAGCCACGACATGAGCGCGTACGCCGGCTTCGAGCCGCCCGAGTCCTTCAACATCGCCGACTACTTCCTGTTCGACCGCCTGCGCGAGGGGCGCGGCGAGCGCGTCGCGATCCGTTGCGCCGACGTGCGCTGGACGTACGCCCAGGTCGCCCAGCTCGCGCGGCGCTATGCCCACGGCTTGCGCGCGCACGGGGTCGAGCAGGAGCACCGCGTGATCGTCGCGCTTCCCGATGGGCCGGACTTCGCGGCCGCGCTGTTCGGGGCGCTCGCGATGGGCGCAGTGGGCGTGATGGTGAACCCGCACCTGTCGGCCGATGAGGTCGCCTACTTCCTCGCCTACACGCGCGCGCGTGCCGCGTTCGTCCACGCGTCGTGCGCGGAGTCGTTTCGCGAGGCCGCGGCCCAGGGCGGTCATCACCTGAAGGCGCTCTTCGCGTTGGGCGGGGAGGTCGCGGGTGCCGTGTCGTTCGACCCGCTCCGCTACTCGGACGCGCCCATGGAGGCGGCGGTTCACCGCGACGACGCTGCGCTGTGGCTGTTCAGCGGCGGCACGACCGGGCGTCCCAAGGCCGTCGTGCAGACCCACACGAGCTTCGCCAATACCACCGAGTGCTATGCCAAGCGCGCCCTCGGCTATCGCGAGGACGACGTCACGGTGTCGGTGCCGAAGCTGTTCTTCGGCTATGCGACGGGCTCGAACCTGTTCTTTCCGTTCGCCGTCGGTGCGACGAGCGTGCTGTTCCCCGAGCGGGCCACGCCCGAGGAGCTGTTCCGCCAGATCGAGCGCCATCGGCCGACGATCCTCGTGAACGTGCCGACGATGGTGTCGCAGATGCTCGCACACGACCCTGGGGCGAAGCGCGATCTGTCGAGCCTGCGGTTCGCGACCTCGGCCGGCGAGGCGCTGCCGGTCTCCCTCCACGAGCGCTGGGACGCGGCCTATGGAGTCGATCTGCTCGATGGCCTCGGCACGGCAGAGATGTGGCACATCTTCATCACGAATCGCCCGGGCCGCGTGCGCCGCGGCACGTTGGGCACGGTGGTCGAGGGCTTCGAGGTGCTGCTGTGCGGCGACGACGGTCGCGACGTCGGGCAGGGCGAGGCCGGCGCGCTGTGGGTCAAGGGCAACTCGCGCGCGATCGGCTATTGGCAGCAGCACGCCAAGGGGACCAAGCAGTTCCTGGGCGAGTGGTACGTCTCGGGCGATTTGCTCGCGCGCGACGCGGACGGGAACTACACGTACTGCGGTCGCAACGACGACATGCTCAAGATCAAGGGGAAGTGGTTCGCGCCCAAGGAGGTCGAGGACTGCTTGTCGCGTCACCCGGCCGTGGGCGAGTGCGTGGTCGTGGGCGTGACGGCGGCCGACGGGCTCGTGCGTCCCGTCGCGTTCGTGCGCGCCACCGATTCGACGGGCGACCTCGAGTCGCTCCTCAAGGTCTACGCGGCGGCGCAGCTGGCGAGCTACAAGGTCCCCGAGCGCTTCGTCATCACCACCGAGGCGCTGCCGCGCACGCACCTGGGCAAGGTCGACCGGGGTCGCTTGCGCCGCGAGCTCGAGGGCGCGTGATGGCGGGCGCGGGCCCGTTTCGAATCGACCTGCCCGTGCGCTTCGCCGATGTCGACTACGCGCGCGTGATGTACTTCCCACGGATGCTCGACCTCACGCACGTCGCGATGGAGGAGTTCTTCGCGCGCGGTGTGGGCAAGAGCTACGCCGTGATGGTGGTCGACGAGCGCATCGGCTTTCCGACGGTGCACCTCGAGTGCGACTTCGTCCGGCCGCTGCGCTTCGGCGACGTGGCCGAGGTCGCGATCGACGTGCTCGAGGTGGGCGCGCGCAAGGTCGTGTTCCGTTACGCCGTGGCGAACCGCGGCGCGCCGTCGTTCTCCGTGCGCCAGACCGCGGTGGCGATCGATCCGGTCGAGTTCCGCTCGATCGACATACCGCCGTTCTATCGAGACGCGTTCGCGCGGTACCGCGCCGCCGAGCTCGCGTCGTGAGCGTTCCGTACCTCCCGGACCTCGCGTGGGAGCGGGCGGGCGCGCTCATCGGTGCGGGCGCGATCGGGCTCCTGCCCGTCGGCGCGACCGAGTCGCATGGGCCGCACCTGCCGCTATGGACCGACGTGTACCTGTCGCTCGAGCTGTCGTTCCGCATCGGTGAGGCGCTCAGCCGTGCCGGCGGACAGGCGCTCGTGCTCGCGCCGGTGACGCTTGCCGTGACTCGCTACGCGAGCGCCTTCGCGGGCACGCTGTCGATCTCGGCCGCGACGGAGCGCGCGGTGCTGGACGAGGTGCTCGCGCACCTCGCGCGCCACGGGATGCGGCGCGTGGCGCTCGTGAACAGCCACCTCGAGCCCGAGCACGTCGCGATCCTCGCGGCGACCGCGTCGCAGGACGATGCGATCGCGGTGTTCGTCGACCACTGTCGCAAGCCCTGGGCGCTCGAGCTGGGCAGCGAATTCCGCTCGGGCGACGCGCACGCCGGCTGTTACGAGACGTCGCTCCTGCTCGCGAGTCGCTACGCGGATCGGGTCGACCTCACGGCGATGGCGAGCTTGCCGCCGTGCAATGCCGGCCTCGTGAAGGCGATGCGCGCCGGCGTGGGCGGGTTCGCGGAGATGGGCGCCGCGCGCTCGTACTTCGGGGACCCGGCGCGCGCGACGCGCGCGGAGGGCGAGGCTTTGTGGGCCGTGCTCGTGCGAATGTGGGTCGAGCGACTGTCGGAGCGTTCGACGGGCGGGTAGTGGGCCACGGTGCCTTCGTCACCTTGTGCGTCCCCGCGCGCCGCCGTATCCTGCCCCTTCGCTCCCGTCGCCCGCGCGCAGCCGCGACCCGCATCGTTCCACCGGAGCCCACGATGGAGGCGCTCGACCCGCAGCGGTACCGCGACGTCCGGTGCATCCACGACGGACGCCACTCGACGGTGTTCCGCGCGCATTGCCTCACGCGCGACGTCTCGGTGGTAGTGAAGCAGCCGCGCGGCACGCACCGCACGGCGCGCGCCGAAGGGCGCTTCGCCCGCGAGTTCGAGATCACACGCCAGGTCGAGGGCGACGGCGTGGTGCGGGCGCTCGAGCTCGTCACCGATCGCGGTGCTCCGGCGATCGTGCTCGAGGACGGCGGCCGCTCGCTCGCGTCGGTGTATGCCGACGAGCGTCCCCCGCTCGCGCTCGCGTTGCGCATCGCGGTACAGGTAACGACCGCGCTGGCGCGCATCCACCGGAAGGGCATCGTCCACAAGGACGTGAACCCCGCCAACATCGTGTGGGACTCCGTGACCGCCACGGCGCGGCTGATCGACTTCGGCCTCGCCCAGGTGCTCGATCGCGAGCAGGTCGGCGCGCGGCCGATCGCGACGTTCGAGGGCACCGCCGCGTACGCGTCGCCCGAGCAGACGGGTCGCATGAACCGCCAGGTCGACCGCCGCAGCGACCTGTACTCGCTCGGCGCGACGCTGTACCGGCTGGTCGTCGGGCGGCCCCCCTTCGAGTCCACGGACCGGCTCGAGCTCGTGCATGCGCACCTGGCGAAGACGGCAATCGCACCGCGTGCCGTCGACCTGGCGATCCCGGAGGCGATCTCGGACATCGTGATGGCGTTGCTCGAAAAGCGTGCCGAGGACCGCTATCAGAGCGCCGACGGACTGCTGTTCGACCTCGAGGCTTGCCGCCGCGCCCTCGAGACGGGCGGCTTCGCCGATCGCCTCGTGCTTCGCGGACGAGACGTCGACCTGCACCTGCGGATTCCCGAGAAGCTGTACGGGCGCGCCGATGCCGTGGCCCGCCTCCTTCGCGCCTTCGCCGAGGCCGCGGCAGGACGCACGCGCGCGCTGCTCGTGTCGGGTGAGCCTGGGATCGGCAAGACCTCCCTCGTGCGCGAGCTCCTCCGCGCGCCGGCGGGGCGGGGGGCGGTGTTCGCCGAAGGGAAGTTCGACCAGTTCGACCGCGCGACGCCCTACGACGGCGTCATCCAGGCTCTGCGCGGCGCCGTGCGCGCGATTCTCGCGGAGGACGAGAGCCTCGTGGCTCGCGCCCGCGAGCGGATCCTGGCGGCCGCGCGGGGCAACGGTCGCGTCCTCACGGACGTGATTCCCGAGCTCGACCACGTGGTCGGGCACCAACCCGCCGTCGAGCCGCTGCCGCCCGCCGAGGCGCGCAATCGATTCCGCCTCGCGATGGCCGGCCTGGTTCCCGCGCTCGCCGCGCCGGACCACCCGTTGGTCGTGTTCTTGGACGACCTCCAGTGGGCCGACTTGCCGTCGATCGAGCTCGTCCAGTCGCTCGTGACCGACCCCGAGAGTCGTCACGTGTTCGTGGTGGGCGCCTTCCGCGACGGCGAGGTCGGACCCGACCATCCGCTCGCGCATGCGATCGCGCAACTGCGCGCCCGGAGTTCCGCGTTGGACGAGATCGCGCTCGGGCCGCTCGGCGAGGACGATGTGCTCGAGCTCGTCACCGACACCGTCGGAACGGCGCCGGGACGCGTGCGGCTGGCGGTCGCGTGCCACGCCAAGACGCGGGGCAACGCGTTCTTCCTGAAGCGCTTCCTCGAGGCCTTGTTCGACGCGGGCCTCCTCACCTACGATGCGGCCGAGCGCCGTTGGAGCTGGGATCAGGCGGCGATCCAGGCGCGGCCGATGACCGACAACGTCGTCGACTTCCTCGCGGCCGAGATCGGGCGGCTCGCACCCGAGGATCGTCGCACGCTGCAGGTGGCCTCCTGCCTGGGCGACCACTTCGACCTCGCCACCCTCGCCGATGCCACGGGTGCGTCCTGCGTCGCGACGGCGGAGCGCCTGCGCAGCGCCTTCACGGCCGAGTTCGTGCGCCCCCTCGAGGAGGGATTCTGGTTCGCCCCGACGGCCGAGCTCGCGACTGCCGACCTGCGCTGTGCGTTCGTCCACGACCGCGTCCGCCAGGCAGCGCGCGCCGGCCTCGACGAGGCGACGGCCGCGAGCGTCCATCTACGCGCCGGCCGCCGTCTGCTCTCGACGCTCGGCGAGACCGAGCGGCGCGCGCGCCTGTTCGAGATCGTCGAGCACTTCGGCCGAGCGGCCGCGCTACTGCGGGATCCCGCGGAGATCCAGGCCGTCGCGGCGCTCGACCTCGAGGCCGCGCGTCGCGCCACCGCCGCCGCCGCGTTCGCTGCGGCCCGCGACTTCTACCGCCGGGCTCGTGCCGCGCTGGCCTCCGACCGTTGGGAGCGCGACTACCCTCTCGCGCTCGCGCTCCACGTGGAGGGGGCGCGCGCCGAGTGGCTCGCCGGCGACCACGAGGCGATGGAGGCGCTCGTCGCGACCGCGACGGTCCGCGCGCGCTCGGTCCTCGACCGCGTCACGGCAGAGGAGGTGCGCATCCAGGCGCTCGTGAGCCGGCAGCGGTTCGGCGAGGCCGTGGCGCGCACCCTCGCTGCGCTCGCCGCGCTCGGCGTTCGACTGAACGCCACGCCCTCGGTCGCCGAGGTGGGCGCGGAGGTCCTCGCCACCAAGGCCGAGCTCGATCGCCTGGGGCCCGCGGCTCTCGCCGCGCTTCCGGCCAACGCCGACCCCACGGTCGCCGCGGTGCTCCGCATCGAGAACGGCGTGATGTCCTCGGTGTACCTGTCGGCGCCGCTCCTGCTGCCCCTGGTTGCCTGCAGCATCGTGCGCCAGACGATCGCTCACGGCGTGTGCGCGGAGTCCCCGTACGGCTTCGTCGTGCTCGGGCTGGTCCTGAACGCGATGAACCGCTGTGACGAGGGCCATGCGACCGGACAGATCGCCCTCGCGATGCTCGAGGCGCTCGATGCCCGGGCCGTGGCGCCGCGCACCCTCCACGTCCTGAACTGCCACGTCAACCCGTTCGTCGCCCTCCTGCGCGCCTCGCTCGACGGCGCGCGTCGGGTCCACCAGCTCGGCATGGAGGTCGGCGACCTCGAGTACGCGGCGTGGGGCTTGCACATGTCCGTGTGCTACGGCTTCTACGCGGGCGTGCCGCTCGCCGAGCTCGGCGACACGGCAGCGCGACACCTGGCGACGATGCGGCGGCACGAGCAGATGCCCCCGCACGCGTGCACGGCACAGTACGCGCAAGCGATCGCGTGCTTGGCCGGGCGCGCGCGCGATCCGGCCCGGCTCGCGGGCCCGGACTACGACGAGGACCAGGAGCTTGCCACCTTGGGCGCGGTCGGCTTCAAGGGCGCGGCGTTCATCACCGCCCTGGTCGGTGCTTACGTCCGCTACCTGTTCCGCGATCTCGCGGGGGCCACCGAGCGCGCCGCGCGCGCGGCTCCGTTCGCCGACGGCGCGACCTCCACGTACCATCCGGTGTGGTGGCGGCAGTACCGCGCACTGGCGCGGCTTGCGCTGATCGACGGGGTGAATGCCGCTCCGGAGGCGGCCGCCGCCGCGCGGAACGACGTCGATGCCGACCTCGCGCAGCTCCGCGTGTGGCACGGCTTCGCACCGGCGAACCACGCGCACCGCCTGAACCTCGTGCTCGCCGAGCTCGCGCGCGTGGAGGGCCGCCGGGGTGACGCCGCGGACCTGTACGACCGCGCGATCGCCGATGCCGGGGCGAACGGTTTCACTCACGAGGAGGCGCTCGGCAACGAGCTCGCTGGACGTTTCCACCTCGCTCGCGGTGCGAAGACCGCGGCGCGCGCGTACCTGTCGCGCGCCGGCTACGACTACGAGCGTTGGGGCGCGTCGGCCAAGGTCGCTCAGCTCGAGGCGGAGTTCGCGGGGTTGCTCACCGGCGTCGAGCGCGCGCCCGTCCGCGACCCCGGGGCGTCGACCAGCAGCCATGGCTCGAGCGCCGGGGACGAGTCGAGCGACATCGGGCTCGACCTCGCGACCTTGTTCAAGGCCGCGCACTCGATCTCGAGCGAGGTCCGGCTACCGGCGCTCTTGGCGCGCGTGCTCGAGGTGGCGATCGAGAATGCCGGGGCCACGCGCGGCTACCTCGTGGTCGAGCGCGCGGGCGCGCTGTTCGTGGAGGCCGCGCGCGACGCGCAGGGACACGCCGAGGTCGCCCCCGGCGTGCCGGTCGAGGCGTGCGAGGGCTTGCCCGTTGGCGTCGTGGCGTACGTGGCGCGCACGGGAGAGTCGCTCGTGCTCGCCGACGTGCGCGAGGATCCGCGCTGGCGCGGCGATCCGCGCGTCGCCCGCCGCGGGCCAACGTCGATCTTGTGCGCGCCGATGTCGCACCGCGGTGCGCGCAGCGGCATCGTCTACCTCGAGAACGACCTGACCGCGGGGGCGTTCACGCGAGCGCGGACGCGCTTGGTCGAGCTGCTCGCGACGCAGGCGGCAATCTCGATCGAGAACGTCACGCAGACCGACGAGCTGCGGTCGCACCGTGACCGGCTCGAGGATCTGGTGCGCGAGCGCACGCGGGAGCTGGACCACGCGCTGGCCCGACTGACCGAGACCAACGTGGCCCTGGACCGGCTGTCGCTGACGGACGCGCTGACCGGCCTGCCCAATCGCCGCGACTTCGACCGCACGCTGGAGGGCGAGTGGTCACGTGCGCGGCGCGAGCGGCGCGAGCTGAGCCTCGTGATGATCGACGTCGACTGCTTCAAGCGCTACAACGATCATCACGGTCACGCGCAAGGCGACGAGTGCCTGCGGCAGGTCGCGCGGCGGATCGGCGGCGCGGTGGCGCGCGCGACGGACCATGTGTCGCGCTACGGTGGCGAGGAGTTCGCGGCGATCCTGCCGGGAACGGGCGCCGTGGGTGCCCGCGACGTGGCACAGGCGATGATCGCGGCGGTTGCCGCGCTGGGGCTGCCCCACGCCGCATCGACCGTCGCGGCGCACGTGACGATCAGCTGTGGCTGCGCCACGCTGGTGCCGAACGGGGACCTCGAGGCGAGGCGCTTGGTCGAGCTCGCCGACCGCGGTCTGTACCGCGCCAAGGAGGCTGGCCGGAATCGGCTGGGCATTGGGGAGTGACGGGCTGCCCCGCGACGGGCTACTTCGGTGCGGCGGCCATCTTTTGCACGCGGGCCTTGATGAGCTCGAAGCGCTGCCGGGCGGTGGGGCTCGCGCCGAGGAGCCACTCCGTATTCAAGAACGCGTTGGGCGACATCTCGCGGCGGAAGCGCTCGATGTAGGGCTGCACCTTGGCAAACAGGAACAGCCCCTCGCCCGCGTTCTCGGCCAGGAAGTCGGGGTGAATCACCCCGTGCTTGGCGAACCCGTAGGCCATCTCCCAATAGCTCGACACCTGGCGCCAGGCCGCGTTGTGCGGATGGGACATCTCGGTGACGGCCACGAGCTCCTCCCACGAGCGAGGTAACCAGCGCATCATCGCGTCGCGGGACTGGCGCATCACCGCCTCGCGGCGCAGGTCGTACAGCTTGAGGACGAGGTCGGCGTCATGGTGGTCGGGTGCGGATTTGGGCATGGTGGTCGGATCTTGTGAGGGCCCGGAGTGAACCGCCGATCGCGCGAACGGCGGTGGGGCGTTAGGCTACAGTCCGCGCGTTCGTGGAGCAACCGCGAGATCCGCCGAGCGTGCACGACTCCGAATCTCCACACACCCGAGGTGCGCAATGCCCCAGGTTGCCTTCGATGGTCTGCCTGACGACGCCCGGGTCTGGGTGTTCGGTGCGAGCCACGCCTTGGACGACCAGGCCTCGGCTGCGCTGCTGCGTGAGGTCGACCTCGTGCTCGCGGATTGGCAGGCCCATGGGGTGCCGCTGACCTGTGCGCGGGAGTGGCGCGACCGGCGGTTCCTCGCCGTCGGGGTGGACGAGTCGGTCGCGGCGGCCTCGGGGTGCTCGGTCGACGCCCTGTTCGCCGTGCTGCGAGACGTGGAGCGACGGTTGGGCACCACGCTCGTGGCCGGCGGCCGGCTGTTCTACCGCGATGCCGACCGGCACGTGCAGTGTGTGGATCGCGAGACCTACGCCGCGCGCGTGCGCGCTGGCGTGGTGCGCGACGACACGCCGGTGTTCGACACCACGCTCACGCGCGCTCGCCACTACCGCAGCGGCTTCGAGCGCGCCGCGTCGTCGTCGTGGCACGCCCGGATCTGACGCGCTTTCCTGGCCTGTCGCGCTCGCCCGTCAACGTCCATCGCTACGGGTCGTCGATGCTCCAGCCCTGGGCGAGCTCGCGCGCATGGACCGCCTCGAGGGCGACCGCGGTCGCAAGCGGCCGCATCGCATCCACGACGGGCTCGCCCTCGGACCAGCGCTCGGCGTTGAGCGCGATGAAGTCGCGATAGGGCTCGGGGACCTCGTCCTCCGGGTAGATCGCTTGCACGGGGCACGCAGGGAGGCATGCGCCGCAGCAGATGCAGGCGTCGGGTTCGATCACCAGCATCGCGGGCGACTCGATCCGGTAGAAGCAGTTGCAGGGGCAGACCGACACGCAGTCGGTGTAGCAGCAGTCGATGCAGCGTCCCGTCACGACGTAGGCCATGTCCGATCTCCTCGAGTGGGTTGCTCGCCGGAGATGCACGTCCCGTGCCGGTCGCCTTCCGCGCTCGCGAACGCCGATCGGCGTCCCATCGAACGGAAATCCGGTACAGTGGCACCGGAATAGTGGTGGTACACCGGAGTTACGGTGGAGCGTCCATGCGAGACGACGAGACCCTCGAGATGACGAGTGCGCTGGCCGTCCTGGCGGCGCGATCGACCACGATTCCCCGGCTCGTGCGTCGCCTGGCGGAGCGCATCGCCGAGACGCTCGCGCTGGTCGAGCTCGAGCTCGGAGTGGGCGAGGCGGACGTGTACCGATCGCGCAAGCGGGACGGCTGGGAGGCGGTGCTCGTCGACCCCAAGCCTCGCGTCCGGTCCGGTGCGGCGACGCGGCCGTGCGCGCGTGTGGAGCTCGAGGGGGGCGACGGTCACCTCGCGTTGACCACGGAGGGGGTGGAGCTGTCGCCGGCCGTCGTGCGCGCGGTGGCCCGCGTGGCGGAGGCGGGGGTGATCCACTGCCGCTTGCTCGAGCGCGTCGCCCAATCGGCGCGCGGCGCGCACGAGAACGGCAGTCGCCTGCGCCGCGCGCTCCACGACGCGTCGACGGCCGAGGACCCGATCGCGGCGAGCCCCGCGATGCGCGCGTTGCTGACCCAGCTCGACGCCGTCGCCGGCCACGACGCGACGGTGTTGCTGGTGGGGGAGACCGGGACCGGCAAGGAGGTGCTGGCGCGCCGGCTGCATCGCCTGTCGGGTCGTACCGGAGCGTTCGTGAAGCTCAACTGCGGGGCGCTGCCCGAGGGCCTGGTCGAGAGCGAGCTCTTCGGCCACGAGCCCGGTGCGTTCACCGGTGCGCACAGGGTCCATCACGGACGGTTCGAGCGCGCGAACGGCGGCACCCTGTTGCTCGACGAGGTGGGGGAGCTACCGCTTGCCGCGCAGGTCAAGCTGCTGCGAACGCTCCAGGAGCAGGAGGTCGAGCGCGTCGGTGGGGAACACGCGATCGCGGTCGACGTGCGGGTCGTCGCGGCGACGCACCGCGATCTCGCGGCGATGGTCGCGGCCGGTCGGTTTCGAGAGGACCTGTACTACCGGCTGAGCGTGATCGGCTTCGCCGTGCCCCCGCTGCGCCAACGGGCGGAGGACGTGGCGCCTCTCGCCCGCGCGCTTGCCCGCCGGCTGGCGGAGCGCCTCGGCGTCCCCGAGCCCGAGCTCGACGCGAGGGTGCTCGGGCTCCTTGCCCGGTATCCGTGGCCGGGCAACGTCCGCCAGCTCGCCAACGCACTGGAGCGCGCGATGATCCTGGCGCCGGCCGATCCGGGGCGAGAGCTGGAGTTGCATCTGAACCCTGGAGTTGGGCCGGGCGGCCCCCAGGCGGCGGCGGGCCCGACCTCGACCGGCCTGCGCGAGCTCACGGCCGAGCTCGCGCGCACGCAGATCCGTGCCGCGTTGGTCGAGTGCCGCGGGCGGGTCTATGGTGAGCGCGGGGCGGCCTCGAAGCTGGGCCTCAAGCCCTCGACTCTACAGGACCAGATCCGCCGCCTCGGCCTCGCAGCGGACGCAGCTCGTGCGCGGCGCGGGTGAGCTCGGCTCGAGGCGAGACGCGGGGCGACGTGAGTCGCGCTCCGGCTCACCCTGGATCGCGGAGATCCAGCGGCCTGGGTGATGACGCAGGCGCAGGTAGCTGAGTCGCCCATGGGTCCAGCGTTCGACGACCAGCGCCGGCACGCTCGCCTCCACCTGCGCCTGATCGCGATGCTGCTCCTCGGCGAACACCACGACGGGGAACGGCTCCCGCGCCACGGCCGCGCGGCCGCGGGCTTCGCGGGCGAACGCCCCGTCGTAGCACGTGAGCTGGATGCGCTCGTCGGCGAAGTAGGTCGCCAGGTACGCCGTGTCGTGGTCGGCGTACCCGTGCGTCGCGCCCCGCACGCGCATGCCATCCTCGTGCTCCCGGTAGCGAGAACGCAGGTCCACGGATCGGCACTCGCGGGCCACACCGTGGAAGTCGCGTCCGTAGTGGAGCGCGACCAGGACCAACAGCGCCGCAGGAGCGCGACGTCCGACCCGCCCGAGGAGCCTGGCCGAGGCGGCGAGGCCCGCGGCGAACGGTAGCCACAGCGCGATGAAGTACCGCTCCTGCAACGGCTCGCCGCTGGCGTAGAGGAGCGCGGCGGTCGTCGTTACGAGCGCTTGGACGGCGAGCATTGTCGGGTCGGATTCGGTTGGGATCGGCAAGGTCACGTTGCCGAGATCGGGATCGCGCTGTCGACTCTCACCTCGTCGGGGCACGACGAGCGCGCCAGCTGCGGTAGCCCGTGGCGAGGCCCGCGAGGGCGGTGAGGACGAGCGATCCTGGCTCCGGAACCACCGCTGGATCCAGGGTCACGGCGTCGAAACCCTGCACCTCGGCCAAAGCGAGGATGTCGATACCGGTCAGCATCTTCCGCTCACCGAGGACGATCGATGCGGACATGTTGGCGGTCGAGGTCGACAGGTGCGAGCCCGACACGCCAATGGCCGTGCCGGGCAGCGGGCGCGGAGAGTCGATATCGATGTCGCCGTCGGAATCCTCACTGGCGTACACGGAGAACCCGGTCGAAATCCCGAGGGCGTGGCCCATTTCGTGCATCGCAACGGAGAGCATGTCGGCCTTACCCGCTGGAGCGCTGGACGCGCCGGTGTAGACGCGGCCCGTATTGACCGTGCCGCCACCGAGATCCGCGCTCGATGCCGTGAACGTCGACCACTCGGTGTTCGTCGTCGGTGTCGGATCCATGTAGAACAGAGACGAGCCGTCCGCGTCGAAGTAGATGTACGTCTTCTTCGTGCCGAGCCCTTCGTACTCGGACACCGCGAGCACGCCCGCGGTCGTGAGCGGGGCGCCGATGTACCAGCCGTAGACGATCTCCATCGAGAGCGACGTGCTGCTTCCGGCGAAGGCCGCCTCCCAGTAGTCGGCGGCCGTGCCGACGATGGAGTCGAGACTGCCGCCACCGGTCAGGCTGGCGGTCGGCTCGGACGCCGTCGAGCCCGGCGTGAGCGTAATGATCAGGTCGCCGGTTGCCGCTACACAGCCGAACCAGCCCAGGACAACCCACGTACGCCACTGCGACATCGCCCGCTCCTTCCGAGTGCCGCGGTCAGTGTCCATGGAGTCCTGGTCAAATCCACAACGTTCCTCCGACCGCGTCCACCTACTCGTTGTACAGCCCAGCGGCGGGCGCCGGCGTGTGACAATCGTCGGGCACGCCGTGGAGAGGTTTGCATGAATCACCTCGAGGTCGGACGCTACTGGGACGAGAACGCGAACGCGTGGACCCGGCTGGCTCGAGCCGGCTACGACGTCTACCGGGACTGTGTCAACACGCCGGCGTTCTTCGCCATGCTTCCGGACGTCCGCGGGATGGTCGGGCTCGACATCGGCTGCGGCGAGGGCCACAACACGCGCCTCCTCGCGGGGCGCGGAGCGCAGGTGACGGCGGTGGACGTCTCGCCGACCTTCCTGGGTCACGCCCAGGACGAGGAGGGGCGCGCTCCGCTGGGGATCGACTATCGCCATGCGAGTGCCGTCGCGCTGCCCTTTCCCGACTCGAGCTACGACTTCGCGACGGCGTTCATGTGCTTCATGGACATTCCCGAGGTGGAGCTCGTGGTCGCCGAGGCGTTCCGGGTGTTGCGGCCCGGGGGATTCCTCCAGTTCTCGATCACGCATCCGTGCTTCGACACGCCGCACCGGCGCAACCTGCGCGGTCCCGACGGCCGGACGTACGCGATCGAGGTCGGTCGCTACTTCGAGAACCTGCGGGGCGAGGTGGCCGAGTGGACGTTCGCGTCCGCCCCGCCCGAGGCGCGCGCCGGACTGGCGAAGTTCCGGACGCCGCGATTCACGCGCACGCTGAGCCAATGGGTCGACCTGCTCGTGGCCGCGGGGTTCGTCCTCGAGCGCCTGGGCGAGCCCCGACCGGACGACCGGGCCGTGCGCGAGCACCCCTGCGTGCAGGACGCACAGGTCGTCGCGTATTTCCTGCACGTCCGCGTGCGGCGACCGGGAGCGCTCCCTCAGAAGTGATGGGCGACACGCCGGACGGGGATGCGGCAGGCACACGCCGCGAATAGGGGGGCACACGCGACAAGGAGGAGCCGCAATGCACCGCACGATCCTGGTTGGCCTGCTCGCCTTCGGCCTGGGTTGCGCTACGAACGCCGACACCACCGAGCACGTCCTCGAGCACGGCGGACGGCGGCGCACCTACGCCCTACATCTCCCCAAGGGGTACGCGACGAGCACGGCCGCATGTCCCCTCGTGCTCGTGTTTCACGGCGGCGGAGGCAACGCCGGCCACGCCGAGAAGTCGACGCGCTACTCTCAGCTCGCCGATGAGGGCGGTTTCATCGTGGTGTATCCGAACGGAACGGGCCCGCTGTCGAATGCGCTCCTGACCTGGAACTCGGCCGGGATCCCGGTGTACGCGGTCGAGCACCAGGTCGACGACGTCGGTTTCGCTCGGGCCCTCGTGGCGACGATCGCCCGCACGCACAGGGTCGACCTGCGCCGGGTCTACGCGGCCGGGATGTCCAACGGCGGGATGATGGTGCACCGCCTCGCCCGCGAGGCCTCCGACGTGTTCGCTGCCGTCTGCGACGTCTCCGGCGCGATGAACTTCACGGCGGCGGACCCCAAGCACCCGATCGGCGTGATGATGATCCACGGCCGCGCCGACCAGCATGTGCCCTACGCGGGCGGACGCCCCTCCGTCGAGGTGCGCGGCGACGCGAGTGAGCGCACCGACACCAGTGTCGACACCGCCATCGCGTACTACGTGGGGCACAACCAGCTCGCCGGGACCCCGGAGCGAAAGATCGACGGCGCGGTCGCGATCGACCGCTACGCGCGAACAGGCGCCGGAGAGCCAGCGCGGTTCGAGGTGGTGCTCGTAGCCATCGAGGGCGAAGGCCACACGTGGCCGGGCGGCGAGCGCATGCGGCTCAAGGCCGATCGGCCGACACAGGACGTCGACGCCACCCGCGCATCGTGGGAGTTCTTCGCGCGGCACACCCGCTGATTCGGGAGAGTTGACGAGGCGCTCGCGTGACCCCAGAGAGGCGCGAGGCTATCCTGACTCACTCCATGTCGACTGAACCGGCCGCGCTCGTCGAACGGTGCCGACCGACCGCGCCGCGCCCTGCGGATGCGCTGCGCGTGCTGATCGATTGGTGGCACGAGCGCGGTGATCCGGCGGGACAGACGTACCAACGCGCCCTCGACGAGCCGGACCTTGCATTCCTCGGGGTCGAGACCTTCCGCTGCCCGAACGACGTCGAGGGCGAGAAGCGCTACGACGTGGCGGTGTTCCGTTTCGAGCCGTTCGCACGGGCGATCGGGCTCGCCCCGTACGAGCGCGCGATCGATACCGAATTCGTGCTGCTTCCGCCCGGTGGTCGCTCGGCGCGCGCGCTGATCGGTTCGCCACCGGACGAGCCGGGCCGCGGCGACGACGAGGACCGGCGCACCGTCGTGCTCGAGCCGTTTCTGATCGCCCGGACGGCGGTCACGCTGCGGGTGTGCGAGGGGGCCGGCGGCCGGCACGAGGATCTGGAGCGACGCGCGCTCCGTCCGGTGGGCATGGAGTTCGACCAGGCCGCGCGGTTGTGCTGGCGGAACGGCCTCCGGTTTCCGAGCGAAGTCGAGTGGGAGTACGCGTGCCGCGCCGGAACTTCGACGGCCTTCTACTTCGGCTCGGCTCTCACGACCGCGTGGGTCCAGTACATGGAGGACCACGACGATCCGGATCACATTCGCGGGTACGGCACGGTCGAGGTGGGGTCGTTGCCGGGCAACGCGTTTGGCCTCCACGAGATGCTCGGCAACGTCTCCGAGTGGTGCAGCGACGAGCCCGCGGAGATGCATCGGCGACAGCACGCTGCCGAGTACCGCGCCCATCGCCGGACCTCGGGCGCTTCGGGGCCGTCGGGCCGGACCTTCGTGTGTCGCGGCGGACACTGGTACCAGGAGCCGCTGTCTCGCTACCGGGCCGCCAGCCGCGTCGAAGGTGACCGACACCACGGCTACGGGGGGCTTGGCTTTCTACCGGGATTCCGCCCCGCGCTGTCGTTGCCTGCGCCGCGTCGCGTTGCGCCGGTTCGCCGAGTCTCGGGATCGGGCACGCCATCGGCACTGATCGAGAGCTGCCGCCCCATCGTGAGGCGGTGGATCGATCGCACCGGCGCCCTGCGAGACCTGATCGACCGCTGGATTGAGCGCGGCGATCTCGCCGGCTTCTCATTCCGCCGGGCGCTGGACGATCCGGAGCTCGCGTTCCTCGGGATCGAGTTGTTCCGCTGCGCCAACCCCACTGACGGCGACACGTCGTTCGATGTCGCCGTGTTCCGCTTCGAGCCGTTCGCGCGCGCCATCGGAATCGGGTCCGGAAAGCGCGAGCTCGACACCGAGTTCGTGCTGCTACCGCCGGACGGCCGCACGGCGCACCTGCCGCTGGGATCGCCACCGGAGGGGCGGGACCGTGGCTGTACCGAGGACGAGCGAGGCACGGACATCGAGCCGTTCCTCGTTGCCCGCACCGTCGTGAGCCAGCGAGTCTTCATGAACGCCCTGTCCCGCCGGCGCGTCCTCCCCGGCTTCGATCCGACATCGCGTCTCCCCGCCGAGCTCGAGTGGGAAGAGTCGATGACCGTGTGCGGGCGCGTCGGCCTGCGCCTCCCGAGCGAGGCCGAGTGGCGGTACGCGAGCCACGGCGGGGCCGCGACAACCCGATGTGTCGAGCAGGTCCCCCGGGTCCCTCACCCTGCCGGCTCGCTCAGCCCCGTCGGCTTGGGTCGACCCAACGCGTACGGATTGTGCGACGCGCCCGGCGCCGTGGCCGAGTGGCGCAGCGAGGACGGCTCCCCACCATCCGTCACCCAGCGCCGCGCTCCCGTCCGCCCGGCGCGGCGCGGAGGACGGAGCTTGCGCCCGGCGCGCTCGCTCCGGACGTGACCGGCAGGTCGGGCACCGTGCGTTGGGACGAGGACGGCCTCCGCCCGGCCGGCGGCCCCGCCACGGTCGCGCCTCGCACACGCGACCCGCGCGTGTGTCGCTAGCGATCGAGCCACGCGCCGAGGGCATGGTCCAGCTCGAGTCGCGCCGTGAGCTCACGACGCAACGTCGCCATCGCCGCCGGCGTATAGGGAATCTCGCCCCGCTCGCCCTGGGCGATCGCCTGCTCGAGCCAGGCGATGAGGGTCGCCTGGTCCACACCGCCGTGCTCGTGGTGGTCCATCCCGCGGAGAGTGAGGATCCTCCGGGCGCTGGTCGCGTTGCTTGCCGGACAGAACATCAGCAAGGCGTTGCGCCGGCGCGCGAGCACGACCGGCAAGGAATCGCCGACCCAGACGTAGGGAGTGCTCCACGGCTCCGACGAGCCCGGGCAGCAGTGATCGTCCGTGTCGAGACCGGCCGGAAGACTCACGCGATACCGCAGGATTCCCGCGTCGTCGTACCACATACCCTCGTAGAGGTGCGCGATCACCCGCCGGATGTTCATGTGGCACCCTGCGCCGCGTTCGTGGATCCACAGCGACTCGCGCCACGAGCGGTATCGCCAATGGTCCACGCCGAGCCATCCAAGGCACGCGACCGTGCCGCCGACGAGGTGACCCACCACGAGCCTCGCAAGCAGGGCTCGTCCGCGTGGCCCCTCGACTCCGAGCCACATGGCGATCGCGCTCAGCAATGCAATGCCGCCGAGGGCGACCCAGCCCGCGGGTGTGCGCGCGCCTGGTCCGCCGATCCACGCCCCGGCCGCGACGATGCCCAGGGGCATCGCGACCCAAGTCGCCCACACCGCCCGCGGTGCGCTCCACGCCTTCACGCGGGAAGGATGGGACACGTGTCCGCGGCAGGCGAGTGCTCGCCCCCCCGGGCGGGAGGTGTCCCATGCTATACGGCCGATGGACCAGACCGCTCCCACCCTGACGGCCCGTGATCCGACCGGACCCCGGCTTCGGCGACTGGGGGCGACGTTCATCGCCGTCGAGCTCACTCTTGGCCTTGCGCTGCGCGCGACATGGCCCGCGCGTGACCCCCACAGGTACCGTCCGCCGCCCACGCTGCAGCTCTCCCACTGGGAGCGGGCCGAGATCGAAGAGGCGCAGCGGAAGGCAGAGGCGCAGCTCCGCCTACCCGTCACACGCGCCGCCGACGCGGCGCGCGAGGCGGTCTGGCTGCGCGTCCTGGACGGGCGGTCGCGTGCGGCGATCGAGGACTTCCGCCGCCGATACGACGCCGCCAGCGGTCAACGCATTGCGGAGACTCCGCTCTCCCGGCGGGTCGGGGTCGAGCACCTCGAGCGCGCCCTGGCCGCATTCGAGGCGCTGGTGGGGCTGTTCGAACGCAACGGCGAGGCGGTGCCGCCGCGCACGCGCTTCGAGCGCGGCACCCTGCGCCTGGCGGTGGGCGAGCTCGACGGGGCTCGACAGGACTTCATCGCCGTCTACGCGCGGTGCGACTACCACTACGACGCGGACTGGTTCGACGCGGTGTCGCGCCTCGAGTGGGCGTTCGTGGCGCTCCAGCTGGGCGACACGATGGAGGCGACATCGATCGCACGCCAGGCGTCTCGTGTCGACGAGACCGACGCCAACGGCCAGGCCTACAATGGCCGGTGCTCATGGTGGGCCGGCGAGGGCGGGAGCTTCGACGACGCGCTGTACTTCGACCCGCGATCGAGCCTCGCGTACTACTCGCGGGCGCTGATGGTGCAGGAGCACGGAATCGCGTCCGCGGCGCGGGTCGATCTCGATCGGGCCGTGGCGGCGAATCCGCGCAACGTCGATGCGCGCTTCCATCGCGCCGTGGCGCGACTCGACGCGGCGGACTTGACCGGCATGGTCGCCGACGCCGATCAGATCCTCGAGGTCGACTCCAGCCACACCGGCGCGCGTGTCTTTCGCGCGATCGCGCGGCTGGCCGGCGGCGACCGTGCGGGGGCGATCGCGGAATGCGCCGCAATCGACGGGCGGCGGTGGCGCTTTGCCACGCTGATCTCGGGCGTGCAACCCCAGGAGATTCCCTGGGACCCCGCGCTGCGGCTCCTGCGCAATCTGTGCGAGCCCGGTGCCCCGCCACCGCCAGGCGGCCTGGCCCAACTGCTGCGCGCAATGGAGGCGAGCCCGATCCGCCGCGTTCCACTGCGACGGTAGGTGCGCGACTGCTGGGCTCGCTCGTCTACCGGTAGGCCGGGATCCCCGTGATCACCTCGCCCAGCACCAGCGTGTGGATGTTGTACGTGCCCTCGTAGGTGTTCACGGTCTCGAGGTTCGCCATGTGGCGGAAGCACTGGTACTCGTCGAGGATGCCGTTCGCGCCGAGGATGTCGCGCGCCTGACGGGCGATGTCGAGCGCGATCTGCACGTTGTTGCGCTTGGCGAGCGAGACGTGGTGATGCTTGGCCTTGCCCGCCTCCTTCATCCGCCCCAGGCGCCACGCCACGAGCTGGGCCTTCGTCATCTCGGTCAGCATGTCGGCGAGCCGAGCCTGCACGAGCTGGAAGCTCGCGATCGGCTTGTCGAACTGGATCCGGCTCTTGCTGTACTGCACCGCCTCGTCGAAACACGCCATCGCCGCGCCGATCGCGCCCCACGCGATGCCGAACCGCGCCTGGGTCAGGCACGACAGCGCGCTCTTGATGCCCTCCGTCTTCGGCAGCAGGTTCTCGAGCGGGATCCGGCAGTCCGTGAAGTACAGCTCGCTCGTGTCGCTCGCGCGGAGGCTGTGCTTGCCCTTCGTCATCTGCGCGCTGAACCCGGGCGTGCCCTTCTCGACCAGGAACCCGCGCACCGTGCCGTCCTCGATCTTCGCCCACACCACCGCGACGTCCGCGACCGAGCCGTTGGTGATCCACATCTTCGAGCCATCGAGCACCCAGTGCTTCCCGTCGCGCCGCGCCTTGGTGAGCATCCCGCTCGGGTTCGAGCCGAAGTCCGGCTCGGTGAGGCCGAAGCACCCGAGCTTCTCGCCCGTCGCCATCGCCGGCAGCCACTTGTCCTTCTGCGCGTCCGAGCCGAAGGCGTGGATCGGGTACATCACGAGCGAGCCCTGCACCGAGCAGAAGCTGCGGATCCCACTGTCGCCGCGCTCGAGCTCCTGCAGCGCGAGCCCGTAGGCCACGGGGCCCAACCCCGCGCATCCGTAGCCCTCGATGTTGGCACCCAAGAGGCCCATCTCCGCGATGGGCTTGATCACCTGCCGCGGAAAGTACCCTTCGCGCGCGGCCTCGGCGATGATCGGGATGATCTCCCGGCTCACCATCTCGCGGACGCTGTCGCGGATCATCCGCTCTTCGTCCGTGAACAGCTCGTCGGTGTCGTAGAAGTCCCAGCCCTGGAACGCGTCGCTCATCGGAGGCCCCCTCAGTTCGGTCGGTCGAGAACGGGAGATCCTAACCGCGGCCCGGGCTACTTGCCCGTCCCGGCGCGGCTCGTCGCGGTGTCGATCAGCGCGCGCCACGGGCGCGGCAGGTCGGCGATCGAGTAGGTGTAGCCGAACGCGTTGCCGCTGCCGTCGCTCATCGTCATCGACGGGACACCCACGAGCGCGCCCCGCGCGTCGAGCGCCGCGCCGCCGGAGTTGCCCCCCGAGATCAGGCCGTCGCTGCGGATCCTCTGCCGCCCGTCGTGCGACGCCTCGAAGCCGCTCACGATCCCGCGCGTGAGGGTGGCCGTCGGGCGGGTGCGCAGGCTCGCGATCGTGGGGAAGCCGAGGAAGCGCAGCTCGTCGCCGTGGCGCAGCGCGCCCGGGTCGCCGAGCGGCACCCACGGGAACACGTAGCCCGCGGGAAGCGGCTGGCCGTAGAAGCCCGTGGTGATACGCACGAGCGCGAGGTCGCCCTCCTCGTCGTAGGCCAGCAGCTGGCCGCGGAACAGCTCGACCGCCGGGCGTCGAGGGTCGAGCGTCGCGCCGAGCACGAGCTCGTCGAGCGCCTCGGGGTCCGCGGGCCGGAGGGACTGGACCACGTCGCGCGAGGCGAACGCGCGCCCCTCGCGCGCGAGCATCGCGATCACCGCCTGCACGACATGGTGGTTCGTGAGCACGAGCCCATCGGGCGAGACGATCGTGCCCGAGCCGCCCTGGATGCCGGTCGACACCTCGACGGTCGCGCCGATGGCGCGCTCGAGCGGGGTCGCGCCCACGGGAATCGCTGGAATCGCGCACAGCGCCGGCGGCGGCGAGCGGTCGAAGGTCACGTGCAGCGCGTAGGTCGCGGTCTCCTCGCCGGTGGGCTCGTAGACCATCACGCACCAGCGTCCGGGCGCGAGCGGGGGGTCGCTCGCCTTGTCGATCACGAGCCAGTCGCGCGAGGCCGTCGTCGAGGCGGCGTGGTCGGCGTCGTCCGTCGTGACCATCACCTCGCCCTGGCGCACATAGAGGTCCAGATCCGCCACGGTCGCGTCGAGGTCCAGGCGCAGCGCACGGGCGTCGGCAGGGACCTCGACCGCATACGTCCGCATCCGCCCCTCGGTCGCCACGATTCGACCTTCCGTCCACGTGCCCGGACGCAGCTCCCCGTCGACCTTGGGTACGACGAGCGTCGCGAGAATCGTGTACGGGGCGAGCGAAAGCCGTCGGCCGCGGTAGTACGGGGCACCGCCCACGTAGTCGACGGTCACGACGTACCGCCCCGTCGCGAGCGGTGTGTCGTCGGCGCGAGAGATCGACAGGGCGTTGTCGGCGCCGGTCCACTCGTCGTCGGCGCCGTCGCGCTTGGCGGTGATCTCGAGGTCCAAGGGCGTGTCCGTGAGCCGGACGTGGAGGGCGAACGCGCCGTCCGGCACCGCGATCGCGAACGCGCGCGCGGTTTCACCGGCGAGCTCCAGCTTCTCCTCGTGCGGGCGTCCCGGCGCGAGCGCGATGGGGGTGGGATCGGCGGCGACGGCGACGGTCCAGGTCAGGCACAGGATGAGGGCGAGCGAGCGCATGGGCGGCTCCAGCGGGCGAGGTCGGAGGGTGGGCAGCGTGGGGGACGAGGCGCGCTGCGTCAAGGGCGCGACGGTGCGAGCGTTCTTGACATTCGCGGAGGCAAGCGAGCTAATCTCCCGACTCCAGCCGGCGCGTGGATGGGCGTCCGCGGCCGGAACCGGGACGCAAGGGAGATCGCATGGACACTCAGGCGGCCGAGCCGGGCCACGGCGGCGAGCACGAGGGCAGCAATGGTGTCGGGCTCGGGTATTGCGCCGCGATCCTCGTGGCGTGTGGCGTCGGGGCCGCGCTTCCCGTCCCCGAGGGTGCGAGGGGGCCGGTGCTCGCCGGGATCCCGTTCGAGTTCCTGCTGTTCGGAATGACGGTCCTGGGGGTCGCGCTGTTCCACCGCATCACGCTGCAGGTCGCCGTCGCGGGGATGCTCTCGATCGCGACGTTCAAGGTGACGTTCACGACCGTGATCGCGTCCGACGGCATGATCGAAGCGTTCGGGCTCGCCCACCACATGCACCATGAGTGGGTCGTGCTCGCGAACCTCCTGTGCCTGCTTCTTGGCTTCACGCTGCTCTCGAACCACTTCGAGCAGTCGAAGATCCCGGAGCTCTTGCCGAAGTGGCTCCCCAACGGCTGGATGGGCGGGTTCGTCCTGCTCGTCCTCGTGTTCTTCCTGTCGTCGTTCCTCGACAACATTGCCGCGGCGATGATCGGCGCGACGATCGCCAAGATCGTGTTCAAGGGACGCGTCCACATCGGCTACCTCGCCGGGATCGTCGCCGCGAGCAACGCCGGTGGCTCGGGGTCCGTCGTCGGCGACACGACCACGACGATGATGTGGATCGCGGGCGTCAGCCCGGTCGAGGTCCTGCACGCCTACGCGGCGGCGTTCCCCGCGCTGTTCGCGTGCGGCCTGATCGCCGCCAAGCAGCAGGATGCCCATCAGCGCATCCAGGCCGACGAAACGCCCGACCTGCGGATCGACTGGGGCCGCGTGCTCATCGTCGCGATCGTGCTGATCTTCGCGATCACGGTGAACGTAGTCGTCAATCTCAAGTACAGCGAGGTTTCGGAGAGATTCCCGTTCATCGGGGTCGCGATCGCGCTCTCGATCCTCGTCACGGCGCCGATCCGCAAGCCGAGCTGGAGTCTTCTGCCGTCCGCGTTCAAGGGCTCGTGCTTCCTGCTCTCGCTCGTCGTGTGCGCGTCGCTCATGCCGGTGAAGGAGCTGCCCGTGCCGTCGTGGAAGTCCGCGATGGGGCTCGGGTTCCTGTCGGCGATCTTCGACAACATCCCGCTCACCGCGCTCGCGATCACCCAGGGCGGCTACGACTGGGGGATGCTCGCCTACACCGTGGGCTTCGGCGGGTCGATGATCTGGTTCGGCTCGTCCGCGGGCGTGGCCGTGTCGAACACGTTCCCCGAGGCGAAGTCCGCCGTGAACTGGCTGCGGCACGGGTGGCATGTGACCCTCGCCTACGTCGTCGGGTTCGCCGTGCTGCTCGGAACCGTCGGCTGGCATCCCACGGCCAAGCGCGGGGACCAGGCGCCGCCGGTGGCCCACGGGTCCGAGCTCGTCGTTCCCGGGAAGTAACCCTCGCTCGACTATCGAACGGCGCGCGCGGCCCCGCTGCGCGCGCGCGGCAGCGTGAGCGCGATGGTGCCGTCCAGGCCGTGGAGGCGCACGGCCATCGTTCGGCGCGCGCGCGGGCCGTGCAGCTCGTACCACCCGCGGTCGAGTCGCGTGACCCGGCCGCGCCCGCCACTGACCTCGCCCTGGTGCGCGAGGTAGTGCGTGCGGTGGTCCGCGATCCGCCTCGCCCGCGTCGCACGGTCGCCGGGCGGTCCGTCGAGCCGCCAGGTCCAGCACGTGCCGGCCGCCCGGTTCTCGAGCAGCAGGTCCATGTGGTCGCCTCCCGGCGCGTCATGGTGGGCGAGGAGCGCGAAGCGCGGGCGCGCGAGCTCACAGGCGAAGGCGCGCAGCTGCGCGACGAGGTCGCTCAGCGTGGCGTGGGCGTTGCGACCCGACGGCGAGGACACGATCCACGTGCGCGTCTGGCCGATGCGCTCGGGCTGCGCGCCCGGGTCGCGCCGGCCGCGTACGCCGGTCGCGCCGCGAAAGGCCGTGACCCCCACGAACACGGCCCACTCGGGCGCGAGGGCGCGCAGCTTTCTCGCGAGCACGACCCGGCCGCGCGCGTGGTCCCGGGGGGTGAGCTCACTGGCCCCACGCGTCGCTCGCGCCACGACGTTCGTGAGCCCGAAGCCCAGCGCCACGAGCTCGTGGTCGCGCTCGTACCCCATGTCCTCCGGAACGAGCCCCGCGCCCCGCAGGGCCGGCCAGAAGCGGTTGCCCGGCCCCGCGTAGTGGTGTGCGGTCGAGGCGGAGCGTAGGGAGGGGTTGATCCCCACGAACACCGCGCGCAGGCCGGGGCCGAGCCGATCCGGAAGGGGCACGGACGCAAAGTAGCACGCCGTCCGAACCGCCGGTTGGCCTCGGGTGGGCGTGGGGGTAGAGTGCCCCCCCCATGGAGTCGACCCGCTTCCTCATCGCCGGGGCTGGCCTCGCCGGCGCGACGACGGCTCGCGCGCTCGCGCGGGCCGGCGCGCGGCACGTCGTGCTCGTCGAGCGCGAGAGCCGCCCGGGACTGCACGCGTCCGGCCAGAACGCGCGCATGATCCGCGCGTTGGTGGAGGACCCGCACCAGGGGAAGCTCGCGATCGAGGGCGCGGCTGCGCTCGCCGAGTATGCGGATGCGCGCGAGTTCACGTTCGACCGAGCCGGCTCGCTGCTCGTCGGCCGGGGTCCGTCGTGGGAGGCCCTACGCGCGTTGCTGGAGCGCGACCGGCCGCGTGGGCTTCGCGGCCGCGAGCTCTCGCCGACCGAGGCGCGTGCGCGCGTGAGCTTGCTCGCGCGGTCGGAGCTCGAGGGCGCGATCGCGTGCCCGGACGACGGCACGATCGATTCCCCGGGCGTGCTCGCCTACTACCTGCGCGACGCCCTCGCGCACGGGGTCCGGACGATCGTCCACCACGGCGTCGAGCGCGTGGATCGCGCTGCGCACGGCACGTGGCGCGTGGACCTGGTCGGCGGGGCGGTGGTGGAGGCCGACGTCTTGGTGGATGCGGGCGGCGCGTGGGCGACCGGGCTCGCCCGCGCGTGGGGGGGGCAGCGCATCGAGCTCGTGCCGCTGCGGCGCCACGTGATGGACCTGGGACCGCAGCCCGACGTCGACCCGGCATGGCCGTACGTGTGGGACGCCGATGGCGTGTACTTCCGCACCGACGGCAACGCCGTGCACGCGAGCCCGTGCGACGAGGATCCCGTCGCGCCGGGTGTCCCGGGGCTCGACCCTGCCCAGCTCGGAGCGCTCGAGGCGAAGCTCGCGCGGCGCTTTCCGGCGCTCGCCGGGAGACCCGTGTGGCGGATGTGGGCCGGCCTGCGCACCTTCGCCTCCGACAAGCAATTCGTGATCGGCTGGGATGGGTCGTGCGCCGGGTTGTTCTGGGTGGCGGGGCTCGGAGGGCACGGTCTCACGACCTCGCCAGCGGTCGGCGCGCTCGCCGCACGCCTGCTGCTCGCGGGGCCCGGCGCCCGGGAGGCGCCGTTCGACCCGGCGCGCTTCCTCCCAGCGTGACCGCGCGAAGATCCGAATGGCGATCTCGCGTGACTCGTGATAAGGACGGCGACCCCTAACTAGTGAACCTGAACGCAGGAAGAGGACTCATGACGGGCTCGAGGCATCGTGTGGCGGAGGCGAACGGACCGGGGTTCCAGGCGACCCATGACCTGGGGCACGGACACTCGGGGGGCGTGGATGTCGAGCGCGCATCTGACGATGCGCGCCACTTGCGGCGAATCGTCGCCCTGGGCGTGATCGCCCTCGTGGCGGTGGCCTGGCTCGCGCCGTACGCCACGGCGGACGGCGCACCGGCTCACAAGGGCGGCGGCGAGGCGAACCTCGTCCTGCCCGACCTGGACCAGGCTCACTTCTTGGGCGGGATCGGCGGTCGCACCCTGCTGATGGGCGGCCTGGTGGTCAGCGCGCTGGGCCTGCTGTTCGGCCTCGTGATCTACGCCCAGCTCAAGAACATGCCCGTGCACAAGTCGATGCTCGAGGTCGCCGAGCTCATCTACCAGACCTGCAAGGCGTACCTGGTCCAGCAGGGCAAGTTCCTGATGATCCTGTGGTTGTTCATCGGGGCGATCGTGCTCGTGTACTTCGGCAAGCTCGCGCATGCCGGGGAAGTCGACGGACACGCGGTCTATGGCTTCCCGCCGCTCAAGGTCGCCGTGATCCTCGCGTTCAGCTTGATCGGCATGGCCGGAAGCTACGGTGTCGCGTGGTTCGGGATCCGCGTCAACACGTTCGCGAATGCCCGCACCGCGTTCGCCAGCCTGCGGGGCAAGCCGTATCCGTGCTACGCGATCCCGCTCAAGGCCGGAATGAGCATCGGCATGGCGCTGATTTCGGTCGAGCTGTTGCTGATGCTCGTGATCCTGCTCTACGTGCCCGGAGACTACGCCGGACCGTGTTTCATCGGCTTCGCGATCGGGGAATCGCTCGGGGCCGCGGTGCTCCGTATCGCCGGCGGCATCTTCACGAAGATCGCCGACATCGGCTCGGACCTGATGAAGATCGTGTTCAAGATCAAAGAGGACGACGCCCGCAACCCGGGCGTCATCGCCGACTGCGTGGGTGACAACGCGGGTGACTCGGTGGGGCCCTCGGCGGACGGATTCGAGACGTACGGCGTGACCGGCGTGGCGCTGATCACGTTCATCCTGCTCGCCGTGAACAAGAACACGGAGGCGGCCACGGCCGCCGCGACGCAGGTCCAGCTCCTGGTGTGGATCTTCACGATGCGCATCGTGATGGTCATCGCGAGCGCGCTCTCGTACTTCATCAACGAGGCGATCGCCAAGGCGCGCTACGCCAGCGCCGACCACATGGACTACGAGGCGCCGCTCACGCTCCTCGTGTGGCTGACGTCGTTCGTCTCGGTGGGTCTCACCTACGCGGCCTCGTACCTGTTGATCCCGAGCCTGGGTGGCGACACGAGCATGTGGTGGAAGCTCTCGAGCATCATCACGTGCGGCACGATCGCCGGGGCGCTGATCCCCGAGCTCGTGAAGGTGTTCACGAGCACGCAGTCGGGCCACGTCAAGGAGATCGTGACCGCCTCGGATCAGGGCGGCGCGTCCCTCAATGTCCTGTCGGGCTTGGTCGCCGGGAACTTCTCCGCGTACTGGCTCGGCCTGGCGATCGTCGCGCTGATGGGCGTGGCCTACACGCTCAGCGGGCAGGGCCTCGATGTCCTGATGATCGCGCCGGCGGTGTTCGCGTTCGGCCTGGTCGCGTTCGGCTTCCTCGGAATGGGTCCGGTCACCATCGCGGTCGACTCGTATGGGCCGGTCACCGACAACGCCCAGTCGATCTACGAGCTGTCGACGATCGAGACGTTGCCCGGGATCAAGGAGGACATCCAGAAGGAGTTCGGCTTCGCGCCCGACTTCGACCGGGCCAAGCAGCACCTCGAGGAGAACGACGGCGCGGGCAACACGTTCAAGGCCACGGCCAAGCCCGTGCTGATCGGCACCGCGGTCGTCGGCGCCACGACGATGATCTTCGCGATCATCGTCACGCTCACCGGCGGCCAGGCCGCGGAGATGTTCAAGATCTCGATCATGCACCCGCCGTTCCTGCTCGGCCTGATCACGGGTGGGACGATCATCTACTGGTTCACGGGGGCGAGCATGCAGGCCGTGTCCACGGGCGCATATCGCGCGGTGGAGTTCATCAAGGCCAACATCAAGCTCGAGACCGCGGACAAGGCGAGCGTCGAGGACAGCCGTCGGGTCGTGGAGATCTGCACCAAGTACGCCCAGAAGGGGATGTTCAACATCTTCATGGGCGTGTTCTTCGCCACACTGGCCTATGCGTTCCTCGACCCGTTCTTCTTCATCGGCTACCTGATCTCGATCGCGATCTTCGGTTTGTTCCAGGCGATCTTCATGGCCAACGCCGGCGGGGCCTGGGACAACGCCAAGAAGTGTGTCGAGACCGAGCTCAAGGCCAAGGGCACGCCGCTCCACGATGCGTGCGTGGTGGGCGACACGGTCGGCGACCCGTTCAAGGACACCTCGAGCGTCGCGTTGAACCCCGTGATCAAGTTCACGACGATCTTCGGCCTGCTCGCGGTCGAGCTCGCGGTGAGCATGAAGGGCGAGGGCTACGCGCACACGACCCTGACGATGGCCCTCACGGCCGGCTTCGCGCTGATGTCGATGGTGTTCGTGTGGCGGTCCTTCTACGGGATGCGCATCGACACGAAGGGTCCGGCGCGCGCCGCCGCGTAAGCGTCCGCCGACCGCGACCGCGGGAAACGGGGCCTGCCCCCTTTTCCGCGGTCGTTTACGCCGGGCTCGTGACGCGCCGCAGCACCTCGTCGAGCCGGTCGACGATCGCGCTCCACGCATAGTGTTGCGCGACCCACACGCGCGCGTTCGCCCCGCACGCGGCCCACGCGGCCGGATCGGCGACCACGTGTGCCAGCGCTCCGGCGAGACCGTCTGGCGAGTCGTCGGTCACGAGCACGCCGCGCTCGCCATGCCCCACGAGCGCGTCCGCTCCTGGGAATCCCGTCGCCACGACGCCCAGCCCGCTCGCCATTGCCTCGAGCGCGACGAGCGGCAGCCCCTCGTGGCGCGACGGGAGGACCAGCGCGTGCGCTCGTCCGTAAGCGGTCGCCAGACCGTCGCCGTCGAGCTCTCCGAGGAGCTCGATCGCTCCGCGCGCGCTCGACCTCGCGGCGAGTCGCGCCAGCCGACCTCGTTCGGGCCCCGTCCCCGCGATCGCGAGCGTCGCATCGGTCCCGCGTGCGCGCAGCCGCTCGAGAGCGGCGATCGCCAGGTCGAAGCGCTTGAGCGCGATCAGCCGCCCCACGCACAACAGGCGGAACGGCGGTCCACCTTGGCGCGTGGCGGGCGGGGAGAAGCGCGTGAGGTCCACGCCTCCCGGAACCACGCGGACCCGGTCGTCCGGCACTGCGCCGCTTCGGACCACGTCGTGCGCCACGTGGTCGTTCACGCACACCGCCGCGGTACACGCCGCGAGCGCGGCGCGCTCGTGGGGCGCACCGAGGACGCGCCGCGCAAGCCGCTCCGCGATGCCGCGCGGCCCCCAGCCCGCGGCGTTCCCCAGGCCCCGCATCGTCGAGTGCACGATGATCACCACGGGCACGCCGACCACGTGGCGCGCGAGGAGCGGGTAGTTTGCGAGCACGACGTCCGGTGCGTCTCGCGCGAGCCGCGCGTTCACCCGGGTCGAAAGCTCGAGCGCCCGCAGCACCGGGATCCGCCCGACCTCCAGGCGCTCCACGCCGGGCGGGTCGCCGGCGGGGCGTGGCCCGTAGCACCACAACGTCGCGTCATGACCGCGCGCGCGGAGCGCCTTCCACGCCTCGATCGCGTAGCGCGCCGCGCCGCCGGCCGGCCGCGCGAAGTCGATCTCGGTGGCGAGGAGCGCGACGCGCATGTCGCCGCTACCCGGCGCGCTTGCCCACGACGTAGCGCACGATCTGGTCGCGTGATGCGAAGTTGGCGGGGACGAGCTCCGCGTCCGCCACGGTGATGTCGAAGCCGTCCTCGAGCGCCGCGGCGAGCTCGACGAGCGCCACGGAGTCGAGCAGCCCGAGCGCGAACAGCTGCGTATCGCCGGCGATGGCGATGCCCGGGCTCCGCGCCGCGACGAACGTGTCGACGACCTGGGCGACCGATGCGGCGTCCGGCTCGCTCACGGGCGCTGGCGCTCGAGGCGGC
>ORMF012374856.1_pt1 | contig 29368 bp, 25 predicted proteins | sample 1779871 | NCBI WGS metagenome assembly ORMF01 (sample SAMEA104232316, study PRJEB22302) | groundwater metagenome | biome: forest; feature: aquifer; material: groundwater | place: USA | collected 2011-08-07 | depth 5.4 m | reverse complement strand
TACACGCGCTATAATAATTTTAATAACTTTGTTGATATGATTAGTAGAATCTGTTTAGACGGAGTATTCTTAAGAATACTCCGTCTAAACAGATTCTACTAATCATATCAACAAAGTTATTAAAATTATTATAGCGCGTGTAAACACGCGCCTCATTATAAAGAGAAAATTTAGGTACACATCCATTGCATGTGTTTGATTTTTAACATACTGCCCAATTTAGAATTAATATTATATTGGTATATATAAATCTACATAGTTTAACAAATATTTATCATATAAAATATTTATTATATAAAATATTTATTATATAAAATATTTATTATATAAAATATTTATTATATAAAATATTTATTATATAATAAAATGTTTATTTATATCGTTCTTAATAAATGATTTATCTTTTTTTCAAGTTTTTTATTATTAATTACTATCACAATCGTAATAATTCTTAAACATTCTTTTTAAATTATAATTAAGACTTTAAAATATTTAAACATTTATTCTTCTATCCTATGTTTATACGTGGCACGTACCACACGACGCTGACTCTTCGCTACCAATCATAAAGATATTGGAATCTTGTACCTCATCCATGGTTTCACCATGGGCTTCATTGGTTTATTACTTAGTGTTCTAATTCGTCTTGAATTATCTCGTCCCGGCAATTTATTGCTTTGTGGCAATTATCAACTCTTTAACTCGGTTGTGACAGGACATGGTCTAGTTATGATTTTTTTCTTAGTCATGCCTGTTTTAATAGGTGCTCTTTCTAATTTTTTTTTACCAATGATGCTCGGCGCGGCCGATATGGCCTTTCCGAGATTAAATAATTTAAGTATTTGGTTATTTTCAGTCAGCTGATTATTATTTTTAGCCTCATTATTAACTGATGACGGAGTAGGAACTGGTTGAACTATTTATCCCCCTTTAAGTAGTTTAATTGGCCACGATGGTATGTCAGTTGATTTTGCTATTTTTAGTCTACATCTGAATGGCGCTGCTTCCATTATGGGTGCAATAAACATCATTGTCACTATTATAACCCTGCGTTGCCCTGGTATGACAGCCTATCGAATGCCGCTTTTCGCTTGGGCCTTACTAATTACAGCAGGATTACTCGTGGCTAGCTTACCAGTCTTAGCCGGTGCATTAACGATGTTACTTACGGATCGTAACTTCAATACGAGTTTCTTTGAAAGCTCATTGGGTGGGGATCCAGTACTCTTTCAGCACTTGTTTTGGTTTTTTGGCCATCCTGAAGTTTACATCTTAATATTACCAGCCTTTGGCATTGTGAGTCACGCTATCGAAAAAATCTCTGGGAAACCTCTCTTTGGTTATAATGGAATGGTCCATGCCATATGCGCAATCGGATTTTTAGGATTCGCCGTGTGAGCCCACCACATGTTTACGGTAGGCATGGACATTGATACAAGGGCATATTTTATGTCTGCTACTGTATTAATTGCAGTACCAACGGGTATAAAAGTCTTTAATTGAATTCTCAGTTTATGAGAAGGCTATGTTGTACTTAATGCCCTAACTTTGTATGTGTTAGGCTTTATCATCTTATTTACTTTGGGCGGCGTTACTGGAATAATTCTAGCCAACGCAGGTGTTGATATCATCTTACATGACACATATTTTGTAGTTGCACATTTCCATTATGTATTATCAATGGGTGCAATTTTTGGAATATTTGTTGCTATGTACTTATGATATGAAATACTATTCCAATTTAGATATGAAGAAGAAGCTGCACACTATCATTTTGGGTTATTTTTTATTGGCGCAAACCTAACATTTTTTCCTATGCATATGCTCGGAATAGCGGGGATGCCACGGCGTATAGCAGATTACGTAGAAGTGTTTCAAAGAGGGAATTGATGAGCAACAATTGGTAGTATTATGGGGATACTATCGTTTTGTTGATTCATGTATAAACTCTTTGAACATTCCTTACGGGATATGCTAGATGCTGTGTCCGATGACATGATAAGTCTTGTTGCTTATGGCGTAGGTGTGCTACTTTGGAATAAATGTTATGAAACTGGTTTGTTTGGTAAGGTCTACCGTAATATTACGCAGGTCTGTGTGTCGAAAGACCCTGTGATAGTACGCGATGGAGTACTCACTGCATTGTGTCTTTACCTCCTTGGATATATTATTTTCTCAATACTCGGGTTGTCTTTCTAACAAGCTTGCAACTATACTTCTAATTATCATTTAAAGTTCAATTATTTTTAATTTTAGTTTTGAAGCTATATAACGAATATAAAGAATCTAATTATGCTAAATTATAATATTATACAATAATTATATTTCTGATCATACTAATAATGATTGTTCATAATATTCTAGAAAAATTAAAATAAATTAGAATATGTTACAGTTTTGGGATTATTTCTTAGCAAGCACATGGAAGTATTATTTAAAGTAATAGTTTACATATAGATAGCAATTAAGATTAAACCAAAAAGTCAAGTTTTTATTTAAAAGGTTAATCGTGAGAGTGAACTATATAAACACTTAAAAATAAAGTTTAAAAATTTGTATTATTCTTTTATTTGTTGATAACGAACTCGTAGACGAGTAAAATTTCCACAAAAATATAAGTGCTGTGCACTAATCCAGTGTAGACTAATTTATATAATATAGGAGTACTTTATACGAAAGTATACTACAACTATTTTTATTTTAAACGTATACTTGCTAAATTTAAGTTTAATTCTTTCAAAAGTTAGATGCAGCGAAACTTTCTCGGTTGAAATATTTCAGATGAACTAAAATTGAAAGTTCTTTAGTTAATTTCGGACCACAGCATCCAGCAGCGCATGGAGTACTACGTGTCCAATTAGAAGTACGCGGTGAAACTATTATTGATGCTAATCCACAGATTGGACTACTTCATAGAGCGACTGAAAAATTAGTAGAACAAAAATCGTATCTTCAAGCATTACCGTATATGGATAGATTGGATTATGTTAGTATGATGGCTCAAGAAATTGCCTTTTCAACACTCGTAGAGAAAATATTAAACATCTCCATGCCTGAACGTTTGCTTCAAGTACGGACTCTTTTAGCGGAAATAACACGAATAATGAATCATCTATTAAGCATTACAACACATATTTTGGATGTAGGAGCTTTAACACCATTTCTGTGATTATTTGAAGAGCGTGAGATCCTGTTAGGCTTTTATGAAAAATTGTCTGGTGCACGTATGCATGCTGCATATATTTTGCCAGGAAGTTTACGAAAAGATATAGATACCAAAATATTAAATGAAATATATCTTTTTGTTAATCGTTTTCGGCATCGAATTAATGAATTAGAGTTTTTATTACAAAAAAATAGTATTATTCGACAACGATTAGCAAACATTGGTGTAATATCTCTTTTACAAGCGCGCATCTGAGCTTTCAGTGGAGTAATGATTCGTGGATCTGGACTGCCTTTAGATTTACGCCTCATAAAACCGTGGGATTGATATCAGGATTCCATGGGAAAAATACCTGTAGGTTTTCAAAATGACAGCTTTACACGTTTACTTCTTCGACTTAGTGAACTTGTAAAAAGTTCAGAAATAATTGTACGTAGTATCCAACGGCTTTTATCTGGACAAATTACTGATTTATATAATCCATTAAGTCAAGTAGAACGTAAATATAGCATGGAAGAAACAAGTCGTCAATATCAAGATCTCTATAGTGCTCGTGTCATTAATACATTTTTAACCTATAACAGTATTGAATCACCCAAGGGTGAGTTTGGCCTCCTTGGATATATTGCAGAACAAAGTCAATTTTCGCGTATAAAAATACGTGCACCAGGTTATAACCATTTACAACCACTAGCATGATTAAATCGAGGTTTGCAATTATCAGATTTGGTAACGAATATTGGGACAATGGATCTAGTATTAGGTGAAGTCGATCGATAGACGATGTATGTGAAAAAGAGATTGCTATATTGAACGAATTCTAGGATATTTGTTATAATAATTTTATTTAGAATATTAATCCTGAGAATGCGTTATAGAAATATATAGAATAAAGTTATAATCATACAATATAGACAGAAATCAAGATTAAACTAAAAGAGTTAAGTTGTCTTTAAGAATAAACTTTAAAGAAGACCGATTTTTGTTTGTGAACAATGGAAGTAATTTATTAAAATATTATCAAGATATTTGTTAAAATGATTTTATTTAGATATACTTTTACGCTGTAAGGTATTAGTTTATTATAAGTAACATTTACTCTTGTAAAAGAATGTTTAATAATTATTAAGCTTGTAATTATGAATAATAAGTTTGAAAAAAAGATAAAGTTAACCTTAATTACTTGGCCAGCCATAAACTACTATTCACACGAACACTCAAATCAGGTCAACAAAATGTCAATATCATGATGCGCAACCAAAATGAAGTCGTCTAGTACGAAAACCTAATCCTAGCAATATTCTAGTAAGTAAGCTGATAATGAAAATACTTCCAAATAAAACATGTAAACCATGTAAGCCAGTTAAAGTGAAAAATACACTTGGATAATATCCATCACGTATTGCAAATGGAGCCGCAGTATATTCACACATTTGTAAATAAGTAAATAATAAACCCAACAATAACGTTAATGTAGTATAAAAAATGCAAGATCAACGGAAACCTTTACGAAACAATTTCTGAGCGATATTTAAAGTATAACTACTCAAAATTAAAATTGCCACATTATAACCAGGTATACCTCATGGCGAAATTCTAGCAAAACCGGCACCTGGCGCAATGCCTCCAATAGTGTCACCAGGTCGAAAGTACAATGAAAATAATGCCCAAAAAAAACTTACAAATAACATAAATTCACTTAAAATAAAGAAAATAAAAGCAAATTTTGTAGCATTTTGATTTAATAAAGTCATCGTTCCTCCAAGATTAGTTTCAATTTGTAAATCTACAAACCATCGAAAGAGAATAAAAAGGATGGCGAGAAAACTCAGAATTGCATGTACAATATTCGTAACGCTAGTTCATAGGAAAATAGTACCTAACATTGCTTTTAAAACGGTAGCTAAAAAACTAGCTATAGCTAGTGCAAGAAGAACAGGTCATGGACTCACTGTTACTAACGCGAAACGTCCTATATTTGTCGATAAAAATTAAAATAAATTATAATATACTATAGTTTTGGGATTATTTCTTTGCAAGTACATGTAAGTATTATTTAAAGTAATAGTTTGCATATAGCAATTAAGATTAAACCAAAAAACCAAGTTTTTATTTAAAAGGTTAATTTTGTGAGTGGCGGTTGTATAAAACATCAATTCTATAAAATATTTAAAAAATATAACATGTTACTTTTCTACTTCACGTTGAAATCATCAATAATATTATCTTCTTACAGAGAATCTCTTTTAACGCATTGTTTTAATATTGTCATAATATCTGCATTGCTACGAATATTTTTAATTTGATAATTATAATCGCCCTTTTATAAACTGTCTTCGTCATAGTTAAACTTTCTAGCACACAATATCTTGTAAAATTAAAAATTGTATAAGTAAAAACGCGAGTACAATAGGTAATAAAACATTCCAACAAATATTCATTAACATATCATAACGGTACCGTGGGAGTACACCACGCACAATTATATATAAAGAAATAATAACACAAATTAAAAAAGACCAGAAATATTAGCATATAGAAGCAAACTTTTACTATTCGATTTACTTCTTTTATTTAAATTACATTAAAGTTTATGTACTTGGTACTTTTCTTTTGCCATTCTATATTTCATTTTAAAAAGCTCATCGGGATTATAACTCGCTATTGTTAAAATATCTTAAACGTTCTAAATAAAATGTATGTCGGCTAAAATTATAAACATAGCGAAGAAGAATTAATACACAGAACAGTGCTATTGTTGTATTATTTGTTACGTAAAAAAATTGTATCATAAATTGGTCCATTGGAGACATAAAGATATAAAATAGTGAAAATCATAATTATAGTTTAAAAAGAATGTTTAATAATTATTAAGCTTGCAATAGTAATTAATAATAATAAAAAACTTGAAAAAAAAATAAATCATTTATGAATGTGGAAAAGAGTATTGCTATATTGAACTAATTCTAGAATATTTGTTACAATAATTTTATTTAAAATGTTAATCTTGTGAGTGAACTATATAAATAACACTTAAAAATAAAGTTATAATAGCACCAATATAGATAGTAATTAAGATTAAACCAAAAAAGTCAAGTTGTATTAAAAATCAAGAAGTTGAAATGCAACAAACAAGACCAATAAATTGTAATAAGATATGAAGAATTTTAATTTGTTGGTTATTAATAAAACCAGGTAATAAAAATAGCCATAAATAGATCACATTGACCAAACTTCTATAGCAGTACTAGGAATATTTTTACAGATAGTCTCATGGCCGTGATTAACTTTGTTTAAATTAGCAGTAGTAGAATAATAAATATGTTAACAATGTTTAATGTAGTGATGTAGTGATGTAGTGATGTAGTGATGTAGTAATGTATTTCTTATCACGTACGTATTAACTATCACTTCGGTGGTCTATAATGTAATAACCAAAGAGTTTTATCTATTTGGTTTCAAAAATTTTGCGAGGAATTTTTGTCTAGAAGTTCAGATCTATCATATTAACATTAGAACTTTATATATTTATTTGCAATATAGTTCACAGGCCTTAGTAATTTATTATCGACTTCCTAGAAATCGTGTTTGTCTCAAAGTGTTTTACTGTGGGTTTTATGTGTGCTAAAACTTGAAACTACTAAAATTGGTATCAATTTCTATTATAAAGGGATTTTTATAAATTAACTGTTTAATTTGAAATCAATCAATTCTCTTTAGTTGATGCGTTGCTGAAAGTATATCTTGGAAATATTAATTATCCTTTTATAACTTCGATAGATACAATATAAGTCTCTATAAATTTTCGAGTATGATTGTTCGCTTGATGTGTCGTGACACTATCCTTAGAAGGTGGCGACTCCTAGGCCTACTTGCCAATTATATTAACAATAATATCTCTTTTGCTATGATTGTGCTTTTGAGATCTTAGGTTATAATCTGGGCTGTTTCCCTCTTGACCTAGGACCTTATCGCCCAAGGTCTAATTGCTAATAATTGTATACCGATATTCGTAGTTTCACCATGGGTAGCTCTACCTCCGATTAGATTATTAACACTCTACTTTAATAGATTTCGCAAAAAACCAGCTATTTCTAAGTTTGATTGGATTATCACCCCTATCTACAATTCCTCTCAGAATTTTGCAACAGTCATGAGTTCAGTCTCTTACTTGATCATAGATAGATCACTTAGTTTCGGGTATAATTTATATGACTTTTTAGTTTAAGGCTTCCAATATATTTTAACCTTGCAATATAAATTAACTCGCTAATCCATTATCCAAAAGGTACATTGCAACCGTAGAATTTACACTCTTTCTTTAGCAATTGCTTTTATTTTGTTTCAAATTTTATCACTAAAGCTTTGACTTGACAATAACAGATTTAATTTGCAATAAATTCTTACTGTATTCCCGCCTTCAGAAGTATTTTTTCATCGTTCCTTCACAGTACTTTTCACTATTGATTGAATATTTCTTTTTCTATTCGAGGGTGGAACCCCGTTATTCAAACATTCTTCATATCCTACTTCATTAATTGCACTTTATTAGAATAAATGACATATACCATCTATTGTCTTTTTTTCATAAAATTTATTTAATAAAATTTTTAATTCTAATTTCGATCGCCACTATTTTCAGAATATTTTATTTTGTCTTATTGGTACTTAGATGTTTCACTTTCCAATCTTTTCCTACAGTTTTTTGTGAAATAAGTATACTTTTTGAGGCGTAGTTCCGAGTAATACCTATATCGTGTTATACAACGTCCAATCCTATTCATCGAGATTTTCACACGTATATTTAGCTTTAAACTTAATTTATAACAAATTCATTTTTGCCATTTCTATCTAGTTTTTAAGTCAAGGTATATTATTTGCTATTTTCTAAGCAACACTTGCTGCTGTTGTGGTTCGAAGCATAATTAAACGCAACATACATACACCATATTGCGTTGTAATAGCTTGTTGAAATTGTATACTTATTTTATTAATGCGAAATAATTGTTGTCTATTTCCAATAATATTATAATATCGATTTTTAGTGCGTGTCAAACCAGTACCAGGTTTGCCACGAATTCCAAATCAAAAATGTATGTATTCATGGACATTTGTATATTTTAATCCCCGTTGTACGAGATAACGTAAAAAAATAAAAAACTGCTTTGTTCTATTTTTACCATATTCGATTGCTTTACAAATACTTTTTTTAATTTTCGAAAAAATAATTTGTAAACTTTTATTTCCGAAATAAAAATTTCAAGCTAAGGCTTTTACAAAAATTATTTGTTGTTTAAGAAATTCTTTTCGGTATACGTGTTTATGGTTAAGCCAATAAATTATTTGAAACTTTTGATTATATTTTCGTAATAATTGTAAACGGATAATTTTATTATAAAAAATTGTACTCGGGTGAAAGGCTGTATGCACAGCTATTGGGATCTGTGGATAACTTTTAATTTGTTCTGTTATATAAAAATTATAATATGTCGTGACAAAAAATTTATATTGTGGTAAATATTCTTGTAAATAAGTTTTTCTAGACATTTTAAAAAGAAATGCAGCTCAACTAAAAAAAATGCTACGTAAATAGTTTTGTTTCTTCCATTTAATGTCTGGTGACCAAGTACTTACCAAAGTAAAATAACTTTAAGTTGAAAAGTTAAGATTTAATAGTCTTCAATTAGGTAAATATAACTACGACGTTTATATAAATTTGAGTTTTGATTTATATATTTCTTTGGTTTTTATTTGATTTTGTAAGGCAAAATAGCCAATCTCTGTCATTTCACCAAAGGTATAAATTTTTCTCATTGGATAGATTGTTTGTTGATAATCAGTGAGAACTCGGGTTAGTTTAGATTTTGAAAATATCAGTCCAAACATTTCTCAGGCTTCCTGTTCCACTCATGTAATCCCGGGGAAATATTCGAAAATACTTTGAATTATATTATCTGTAGGTATTGTTATAAAAATATTTGGTATATTAAAAAGTAAATCAGTATAAACATAAATAACAAAAAGTTCTAAATTCGTATCTAGTACACTTAGTTCATTAATAGTGCCTGTAGTTTCTAATAAAATTAATTCTAAGATAGAGATTGAAGTTACCGTTGATATATTAAAAAGTTCATAATTATTTTCAAAGTCTAATCTCTTATTTAAAATTTGTACTTATATCTTTGAATTAAAATACTCTAGTAGAATATTTTATAATAAAGTCTCTGGTCCAAGAATATTTAAAAATGGAAATTTAAATAACGTAAATTAAACATCATCCAACGAACTTGACTGTCAAGATATTAAGTTTCAACCAATGTAAACGATTACTAATTTGATCTTTAAATATTTCTAATAAATTATTATTATTTTCCGAGGCATATGCGTATATGTCATAAATTTGTAGAGATACTATTTTATGTTTATATGATTGTGGCAGTCGTAAATTTTGTTGGATCTTAAAAATTCGGGAATAGATTTTCGTAGTAGATCTTTGTATTTCAGATAAGTTCATCGATCGTGGCATATAATTACGTAACTGTGAGTTGGTTTGTAATTTGTTAAAAATTTTAAACAATTCCAAGATCACTTTGTGCAAAAAGGTTTTGTTAATTCTATTTTTAAGTTTACAAAAATAATAAATTTTCTTTAAAACGTTTTCATGTGTAAAACCTTTTGAAAGCATCATAGCTTTTTTATTTCGTGCAATATTATTTCAAGTACTTTTTGAGTTCAAAAGTTCTATTAGGTTAATAGGAATCGAACCTATATTCCCGGATTCAAAGTCCGATGTCTTACCATTAGACTATAACCTAGGTTGTTCTCGCTGGAACTTGCATCCAGATCCTCACCTTGAAAGGGTGATGTTTTAGCTTTTAAACTACAAGAACAGGTAACATGTGAAGGGAATCGCACCCTTATTTTGGATTTTGAAGACCCATGTTTTACTATTAAACTACACATGCAATACTTTTTAAATCCTTTTTATAAAAGTAAAGTCATTGTCAAAAATCTTTTAATTTTCTTTACTCGGTATGTTTCAGTCTAATTATTACAATTTTATGCCCAACATCCGTTAAGTACTTGTCTTATACAAGATAGTTATAAAAACAAATCTACTTCTTATTTAGTTTTGTCAATAATTAGTCTTCCAAAGCGTAGCTACTTAACAATGCTTTTTTAAACAATTAATAAACCAGCGGCTTTTCCAATTAAGTCCTCTCGTACTAAAATAAGGATTCTTTTTTATATACTTTTACAATGGATAGGAACCAACCTGTTTCACAACGGTCTGAACTCAGCTCACGTACCACTTTATTCGGAGAACAGCCGAACCATTGCGACCTCCTACAGCCGCAGGATGTGATGAGCCAACATCGAGGTGCCAAACAACGTCGTCGCTTCGGACACTTAAACGTTATCAGCCTGTTATCCCCAGCGTACCTTTTATCCGATGAGCAATGTTCTGTCCACTTAAAAACATTGGTTCATTATGACCAACTTACGTTTCTGTTTAGCATGTTTGCTTCACAGTCAGGCAAATTTATACCATTAGGGCAACATTTTAGTGAATTTACCGTTGTACTTCCTCGTTACTATTTTGAAGAACGCCGCCCCAGCGAAACTATCTGTCTAATACTGTCTCGAGGGGACCCCTTTCATGTCTAAAATTTTAATATCGTTAACAGTATAAACGTTTAGTAACATTACCGAACCTTTATTTAAGAATTTAGGGTCGTCGATTAGATGATAATCGTCACTATTAAGTGGTTTTTCATTAACGGTTTTCCTCCCACATTCCTCTTTAATTGTGTATTATCTCCATATTAGATTATAGTAAAGGTGCATGGGGTCTTTCCGTCCTATTGCAATTATTCCGTATCTTCACGGAAATGCCAATTTCATCAAGTATGTTTCGGAGACAGTGAGAAAGTCGTTCCATCATTCATGCAAGTCAGTAATTAGCTGACAAGGTATCGCGCTACATTAAGATCCGAAGACCGCCGTTAGATGATAATTATATGCTTTATTGTAATAATGCTCTTTATCGCTCATCACATGGCAGATGCCAGACCCTATATTTCATTTTACAATTTTGCAGAGTCTTATGTTTTTGATAAACAGTCGCTCTCTCCTATTTTATATTACCAGTAAGGTTTCCCTTCTACTACTGTTACCAGTTGTCTATAGCTACAGGATTATTTTGCCGAGTTCCTTCGAAACACTTCTCTTTCGCCTTAGTACGTTTATACTAATTCACCTGTATCGGTTTAAGTACAGTTTATTCAAGTGGTTTTTCTTGCTATGATTTTATTATAGGTTTTAATTTATATTTGCTTTTAATTTATTTCTAAATTTCAAGTTATAATTTCCCTATTTAAAAATGCATATGTTCCAACTTGTAGTAATTATTCTTAAATACTACTATGAGATTTTCTTTTCAGATATTCCCTAAATTCTGACTAATTTTATTCCGGTTATCGTATCCAATAAAAATCTTCGAATATTCGGCGACGCAGTTTACTGCGTTGAACTACTCATATTATGCATTAACTTTTCTTCTTCGTTGACATTATCTTTCAATAATATCCTTATCGATTATAGAATATTTTGCTACCAAGAATATTAGAATGTAAGTTTAACGACTTCCAATGAATTTTATTATCGAATAATTTTTTAAGTTATAAGCAAAAACACATAGCTCGGCTTCGACACAAATATGGATACTATTATAGACGACAGCTACCAATTATTACTATTAATTTTGTAAAAAAGACATTTAAAAAAGTTATTCTGTTTACATAATAGGTATCAAATTTAAAAAAAGTGAAGACTTCACATATTTTATCTACGTTTAAATTATTTATGTCAAACCAATTTAAGTATAAAGTTTAGCGTTAAATGGACTCGAACCATTTCTTCAAGGTGATGAGCCTCATGTACTACCCTTATACGATAACGCTGAATTTTTGTTTCCATGATCTATATCTCTAAATACTTATAAAATATTAAAAAAATTTCTTATACTATTTTATCTACGTATCTAAAATATTACATCCTGAATATTTTATTTAGATATTTATTTTGATAGTTTAAACTGTTTTTATAATTCTCTATTTTTATCAATAGAATAGTATGCTCCGGCGACACATTCCCGTGCCACCACCTTGTTACGACTTCGTATCAGTGTCCTATAATATGTCCTAATAGTTTTTTTTAAATTGCTTTTGGCATAAAGTAAAAGTAAATATTCATAAGTATTATAAGATCCCAACCCGTGTCGGGCGGTGTGTACTAAGAGTTAGAACGTTTTCACCGTACCATCGTAATATACGATTACTGATGATTCCTAGTTTATATCTTTAAGTTTCAAAAGATAATTCCAACAATAAAACTATATATAAGAGAGTTTCTGAATACTTTATTTTATGATACATTTTGTTCATCTCTTTTTTGTCGCGTAAGAAAAGCCCGAAACTCAAGCATGCAATTTGTCGCTAGTCCAAAAGTATATTAGTTTCATATAAATATACTTGGGTTGCGTCCGTTTAATGGAATTACCCTTACACCTCACGGCACGGACTTGTGACAACCATGCACTCTGGTCCATCATTAATATATATTTCTAACATATATATTCAAATATAATAATTTGTCTTAAAATCTAGTAATCAAAACTTTGATTGCTTACTTATAAGTTTACAATGATTTATGTCTCGGTAAGATTTTTGGTGTATTCTCCAATTAACTCCCAAGCGCCACCATCAGTTAACTCTTCCGCCAGTTCCCTTAAGTTTTAGTCTTGCAACCGTAGTTCCCAGGCGAGGTACTTACGTGTTAACTTAACTCTAATATAGAATTAGTACCTATCGTTGACTGCGTAGACTACTGGGGTACCAAATCCCATTGATTAAATTACGCTCTAGTATCTCAATGTTTGTTTTAGTTTGTAAGATGTTCTCACCATTGGTCGACCCCAAATATATTGCTAGATTAAACTCTTACTTATTAAGATCGTCCTACATTACTAAACACAAGTAAAGTTTTTATTATATTTTCTAAGTTTTTTCTTAGATTTAATATCGTTGAACATTTCCCATCTACATACCCTTCACGCCCAATAATGTAGAACACTGTTTGCCTCACAGGTATTACCGCAGCTGCTGGCACGAGTTGTAGCCGAGACTTTGGCTAGTAAATTCTTTTCCATTATCTTTACTAACGATGATATTATCATTTGAAATGCGACGAGGTTACGCTTTAGCACATTGCCTACGATTCCCTACTGATGCCTCTTTACGGAGTATGGACCATTTTCAATTCCATTGCGGAGGATTTACCTTCAAGCTCCCCTAGGGGTCATTGGCATTTTCCAAATTACCTGATCCCGGTATAGTATGTCTACTCTTGTATCTCGTTCTATTAACATTTTACTCTCTGGTATTTTATTCCAAACTAGTAGGTTATTCTATACTCTTATTCGCCAATACGCTACTGGTATTTCAATTGAAATTTTTCTTACACGTGTGCATTTTGCCTTTGTGAAGAACCAGTTAACTCACATGTATTAGGTCCATTCCTTATCACAGTCGCTCCGAGCTTGGATCAAACCCAAGATTTTGTTTTTAAAATTTGTCTACTGACAGATTCTCCTATATTATTTACATTTTGTATCTTTTATTGACGAAGTTATTTAATGATTTATTTATTTAATTTTGGCTAAACCAATAATATTTGTAAGCTGTAGAATAATTACAACTTAATATGAAAAGTTACAAAATTTATAAAAATACATGCAAGAAGGTAAACCAAATCAAGTTAGTGTTAAGAATTATAAGTGACTATATATGCTACAATAATTTGTAATATTTCCCAACAACTTAAAATGTTAAAAAGTGTGGATTAATATAGTATATGTCCGACAAGTGTTAACATCAAACTTGTCAACTTCGGCAACGTTGCGCAAAGCGTTACTGCGATTATTTAGTCTAATTGCACCCGTTATTCTTGTATTTAATTGATTGAGTTTAATCCCCAAAATATTTGCAATAACGGCAACAATAATATTTCCATATTTTTTAGGCGTGTCTTTCTTTTTGACAATAATTTTACTAATTTGACGTCGGCATTCCTGAAAATGAATTGAACATTTTATTTCAGAATCTTTGAATATTATACTAAAAGTTGCCATTGTTGCTATCGAGACGTTAGCTACTATGGTTAAACCAATAGCCTTATCAACCCGATTGATGGCTAATATGACTGCAGGTCATATTTTATTAGCTGTAATTGGCAGTAGTCTAATGTCCTTATCTATTTCGCTAGTATTATTATTTGCTTTAATTGCATTAGGTGCGATTTATGGTTTAGAAATTCTAGTTGGCGCATTACAATGTGTTGTATTTTTAACACTCTTAGGAGTCTATTTAAATGATTTACCGTATTGTTTTGAGCCTGAGTACTTAAAGTTAACATTTTTAATAGTTACCTTAATCTAGGAGTCTATAATTTTGTCTATTGTTTTCTTGACATAAAACGCTGGATAATCTTATGTACAAAAAGAGCTCAATTATTGCACTATTAATAGTATTAGTCCTTTGTATTTTTGTTGTTTTTTTTATGGCCAATTTACTTTGTACTTTTATTTGTGTTGAATTAACTTCGATTATTGGATATATTTTTATAATCATTATTGATACAATTAGTGAAAAAGAAGCTAAAATAGAAGCCGGCTTAAAATATTTTTTTAGTAATTTTTTTGGCACTTTATGTTTTATTTTAGCTCTAACAGATTTAAGTAACACAACCATTTTAGATATTAATACATTTAATTATAGTAATCTTAAAGAAATGTCGCTAGATAATTTAATATTTTTAACAATTGCTTTTATTTTAAAATTAAATTTATTTCCTATATTTTTTTGAGGACCAGAAATATACGCAGGTTGTGCAATTCAAACGGTTCTCATACTATCTACAATTATTAAACCACTTTATATTTTCGCCTATGCTATTTTTATTCAAAATATGTTAATAAGTACTTTTATTAGTTATTTGAATATTTTTTGTGGATTAGGCAGTGTCTTTATAGGATTAAGTATTGCACAATATACAACATATATAAAACGATTCTTTGCTGGTTCAGCCTTAATTATATTTGGTTTTTTATTTATACTTATTAGCATTATTTCTCCTTTGACGATAATAGTACTAATAAGCACCTTGGGTGCTTATATTTACGGGAGTTATTTTGTTTTAGCAAGTTATTTTAATATTAAAAATTTAAATTGGACAACAAACTTGTTACAGATAAAAGAGCTTTCGGATATAATATTTGGACTCAGATTTTTAGCAGGTTTACCTCCATATCCATTATTTTTATTAAAGATATTACTATGTTTAATGATTGGAAATCTATTAGATCTATGAATATTTTTTATTATAAGTCCACTCATTATTTTTTCACCCGCAGTATATCTTAAAATTGATAATAAATTACTACGATAATTTTATTATAAACTTGACTAATTGTAGCAGTCATACAGTTCGTCATAAATCTTTTATATTAAAATACTATTCTATTAAACAAGTATATATACTTATATTATGGGAAGTAATTCCATATAAATTGCATAAAATAGACAAATTGTTATATACGGGAAAAGTTAATCCAATTATAAAAATAGATATGTATTTATTAAAATAACTTCAATAATTATAACTACGATAGAGCCAAAATATTCTTTAAAATCTGCACTACATATTACCATGAAATATATAGATTAATTCGAGTGTATTCATTTTTAAAATATTACTTGTTGATTTCAGTAACGCTGATAAAAATACTTGGCGTTTTGGACGTCGTCTTACTGCGAAATATAGAGGTCTAGTTAAGTGCATACACAATTTTTTTCTAGGTTTCCATTTTGTAATTTTAAACAGAGACGCGTGTATATGTTTGGAAGTTGTTAAATAATATTCTTGTTTTTTACGTCAGGAGTATCAGTTATACTGATCTTTTCGTTGTAAACGTTTCTGGACTTTTTTATAGAAATATATTTTAGTGGTAAATTTGTTTTGCATTTGTTTTCAATAAGATAATCGTTTCTGTATTTTATTCTTAAGAAGATATTCTCTGAGGTATTTCTTATATGCCGTTCGTCGTATATTTTTCATGTTCTGTCATATCACTGGTTGATTTAGTATTTTAAAATTATGTTAAATAGATAGTAATTTTATATTGTTTCAGTATAGGCGTTTAAATAATTTCAAGTTGAAAGTGCAAAAATTATTGGTGCTGGTCTTAGTGCCATTAGTATTTTAGGTTCTGGTGCCGGGATTGGTATTGTTTTTGCTGGTTTAATTCTTGGAGTTGCACGTAATCCTAAAATTTCTAGACAATTATTTGTTTATGGAATTTTAGGATTTGCCTTCTCGGAAGCAATTGCGTTATTTGGCTTGATGATAACATTTTTAATTTTATTTGGTTTACTAAATATTGGATTTTTCAAATTTACCACTAATTAGTAATAAAAAATGACTAAAATTATAAGAAGTTTTTTATATAGAAAATATATAAATTACAAGACTCTATTTTTTTGACAAAGTTTGTTATGAATAACGGATTTAGATGACACGAATTGATTCGACTCAGTTCAGAAAGGTTATCCAATATTCCAGCTAGCTATTCGTCGGCCAAAAGCTATTCAAAAACCTTTTACACAAAATAGTACGCTAAAAACAATAGATCAAATAAAAAAAGAAATTCCAACAATATATTCCAAACAAATTGGGTGATATAATTGGAGACAAATAGACGCTTTTCGTGTGACGTTGAAGCGTCTAATTCATAGACAAGCGCTACCCTTAATAGTCATACATACTAAACCAAATTTACCAATTACGCGAAAAGCTTTAGGCATACGTATGGGAAAAGGACGTGGGCAAATAAAATGTTTTGTACAAAGCATAAAAATAAATAAGGCGTTATTTAGTATTGAGGGCACTTATTTAGAACACTTTGTTAAAAAAGCACTTTATAAAATCCCATTTAAAACTTCTATTACGAATTTTACTCGTCTCCGAATTCGTTATCAATAAATAAAAGAAGAATACAAATTTTTAATTTTATTTTTAAGTATTATATAGTTCACTCACAAGATTAACATTTTAAATAAAATTATTCAAACATTTATTCTTCTATTCTATGTTTATACGTGGCACGTACCACGCAACGTTGGCTTTTAGCCACCAACCATAAAGACATTGGAATTTTGTACCTAATTCACGGGCTCACTATGGGCTTCATTGGTTTATTACTTAGTGTCCTAATTCGTCTTGAATTATCACGTCCCGGCAATTTATTGCTTTGTGGAAATTATCAACTCTTTAACTCTGTTGTCACGGGACATGGTTTGGTCATGATTTTTTTTTAGTCATGCCTGTTTTAATAGGTGCTCTTTCTAATTTTTTTTTACCTATTATGCTCGGCGCAGCCGATATGGCCTTTCCGAGATTAAATAATTTAAGTATTTGGTTATTTTCAGTAAGCTGGTTATTATTTTTAGCTTCGTTATTAACTGATGACGGAGTAGGAACTGGTTGAACTATTTATCCCCCTTTAAGTAGTTTAATTGGCCATGATGGTATGTCAGTTGATTTTGCTATTTTTAGTCTACATCTTAATGGTGCCGCTTCCATTATGGGTGCAATAAACATAATTGTCACTATTATAACCCTGCGTTGTCCTGGTATGACAGCGTATCGCATGCCACTATTCGCTTGGGCCTTACTAATTACAGCAGGATTACTTGTGGCTAGCTTACCAGTTCTAGCCGGTGCATTAACAATGTTATTGACGGACCGTAATTTCAATACAAGTTTCTTTGAAAGCTCACTTGGTGGCGACCCTGTACTCTTTCAGCACTTATTTTGATTTTTTGGACATCCGGAAGTATATATCTTAATATTACCGGCTTTTGGTATTGTTAGTCACGCTATCGAAAAAATCTCTGGCAAACCACTCTTTGGCTACAATGGAATGGTACATGCCATTTGTGCCATTGGATTCTTAGGATTTGCAGTTTGAGCCCATCACATGTTTACTGTAGGTATGGATATTGATACAAGGGCATATTTTATGTCTGCTACTGTATTAATTGCAGTACCAACTGGTATAAAAGTCTTCAATTGAATTCTCAGTTTATGAGAAGGATATGTTGTACTTAATGCCCTAACCTTTTATGTGTTAGGCTTTATCATCTTATTTACTTTGGGTGGTGTTACTGGAATAATTCTAGCGAATGCAGGTGTTGATATCATACTACATGATACATATTTTGTAGTTGCACATTTTCATTATGTATTATCAATGGGTGCAATTTTTGGAATATTTGTTGCTATGTATTTATGATATGAAATACTTTTCCAAAGTAGATATGAAGAAGAAGCTGCACACTATCATTTTGGGCTATTTTTTATAGGAGCAAACCTTACATTCTTTCCAATGCATATGCTAGGGATAGCAGGGATGCCACGTCGGATAGCCGATTATGCCGAAATATTTCAGGGAGGGAATTGATGGGCAACAATTGGTAGTATTATAGGTATATTATCGTTTGGTTTATTTATATACCAATTGATAAAACAGTTCTATAGTAGTATCTTCTCCGCTGTAGATATTGTCGTTATAACAATGTTTATACTAAGTGTATGCCTGTTGTGGGAATATACTACTGAAAGAAATGTCAAGGCACAGCAAATAGAAAGTCAAAAACGAGAGATAGCACGCCTTGAGGGCGTGCTATCTTCTCAAAAAGCCGAGCTTAAAAAATAGCCGCGCAGATAACAAGAAACTGAAAAATAAATCGGAAGGCTTCGGAATCTGCAAAACCTAGTAGCATAATAAAAATATTTCTAAATTATTTCTAACGTGTACTTGTGAAAATAAAATAGATTGTAAACTTTTTAAAATATATTTAAGTTTATAAGAAATTATAATATTATATATTTTTGCGATTATTTCTTGTGGTAATATATTATTACTTTCAATGCTATCTGTTATTACAGATAAAGTTTCGCAGATAGTTAATAATCGTTTCTCGGTAGTGATGACTTCATTAACATTTATTTGATCTAAATAGCCAAATAATCCAAGATACATCAAGATTAATTGATTTTCAACAGATAACGGGACATATCGTGGTTGTTTTAACATCTCTACTAATCTTAATCCCTTTTCTAAGATCCCTTTCGTTACTGCATCTAAGTCGGAAGCAAAGGACATAAAAGCTTCGACCTCTCTAAATTGTGCTAATTCAAGTTTCAATCGTCCAGCTATTTGTTTCATCGTTAATGTTTGTGCATTTGAACCAACTCGTGAAACCGATAAACCGACATTTATAGCTGGGAGTATACCACGATTAAATAATGTTTTTTCTAAGAAAATTTGTCCATCAGTAATCGAAATAACATTCGTAGGAATATAAGCACTAACATCCCCCTCTAAAGTCTCAACAATAGGTAATGCTGTCAAACTACCAGCTCCATAAAGAGTAGATAATTTAGCGGCACGTTCTAACAATCGACTATGTAAATAAAAAACATCACCCGGATAAGCTTCACGACTTGGTGGACGGCGCAATACCAAACATACTTGTCTATACGCTGTTGCTTGTTTACTTAAATCATCATAAATAATGACAGCGTGTAAGCCATTATCTCTAAAATATTCACCTTGTGTTGCTCCACTATAGGGTGCTAAAAATTGCAATGCGGCAGAATCGGATGACGTTGCCGCAACAATTGTTGTATATTTTAACGCATCAAACGTATTCAATTTATGTACAAGTTGTGCAACAGAAGCTCGTTTTTGTCCAATTGCTACATAAATTGCATAGACAGCTTCATTTGTTTGTTGAAATAAAATATTCTGTTGATTTAAAATAGTATCAATAGCTATGGCTGTTTTGCCTGTTTGACGGTCACCAATAATTAATTCCCGTTGTCCTTTTCCTACAGGAATCATACTATCAATTCCTTTTATTCCAGTAAGTAATGGTTCTTTAACACTTTCACGAGGCATAATTCCTGGGGCTTTTGACTCTATTAAATACAACTCTTGACGTGCAATGTCTTGGTATCCATCAATGGCATCCCCAAGAGTATCAATAACGCGACCTAATAAATCTTGACCGGCTGGAATAGAAATTATCTCGTCAGTTGCTTCAGCAAGTGCTCCTTCGCTACATAAAGATGGGTCTGTTAATAAAACGGCAATAATACCATCTTCTAACACATTCATAGTAAGCCCTGTACCAACATGTTGGCCATTTTCTCATAATTGAATAAGAGAATTAATCTTTGAATCTAAATTGGAGATGTGTAAGATACCATCACCCGTAGCAATTACAGTCTTAAAATAAAAAATACTACTAAAAATTATCTAACTTATTAGTTTTATAAAATCATCAAATGTTTTTGATTTGGTATAAAGTGACCACTAGTTAACTATTATAAAATATTTTTAAATAAAATATGTATTTTTATTGTGATACAATAGTATAACTAAAACCTTATTTCGATATAGATTTAGAAGTTTAAAGATTATTAAGGATCTTAATCTTTTAATGTATGTAGAACTATGTTTCAAAACCCAGTTACAAATATTTGTATTGGAATTATATGTTTGCATAATGATCTAATTACTTTACTCATTAGTATTAGTTTACTTGTTATATTTTTAATTTATATAATGTTATGCGAATTTACTTTTTTAAGCGATACAAGACAACGTTCTCGTAAATTGTATACGAAATTTGGTCGATTTGAAAAAGCGATTATTGGAATACCATATATAATCTTATTATGTTTAATGATTCCCTCGATGCTAGTACTTTATACGGGCACACTAACATCAAACCTACATACTCGAAATTTATTAACACTTAATGTTATTGGACACCAATGATATTGAAGTTATGAATTTAAATATTATCACGATGGGTTACGCACAGAAATCCTTTTTGATAGTTATATGTTAGATGATGAAATATCTGAGCATCGTTTATTAGATACAGATACACGTCTTTATTTATCAAAAAGTAAATTAATACGTGTTTATATTACAGCTGCGGATGTTATTCATAGTTGAGCAATGCCAAGTTTTGGAGTAAAAGTTGATGCAATACCTGGACGATTAAATAAAATAAATCTTAAACCATTGGTCCGTGGAAGTTTTTTTGGCCAATGTTCCGAATTATGTGGATTTGGGCATAGTGTAATGCCAATTGTCATTACTATTTTACAACGTAAAATTAATTTCTTTTTTTAATATTTATCCTTTAAACATTTTAATAAAACATAGCCTGAAATATCCAACTACGCAAACGTTAACGTATACATGAAATTTTGGCTCATTAGGTCTCGCTTGTCTTGTTATTCAAATAATTAGTGGTATCTTACTTGTAATGTATTATTGCCCACATATAGAATATGCATTTGAAAGTGTTGCATATTTAATGCGTGAAGTTAATGAGGGCTGATTTCTGCGATTTATGCATGCTAATACAGTCTCTTTATTTTTTTTAGTTATTTTTGCGCATATTTTACGTGGTCTGTATTGACGATCATATAAATATAAAGTAAAAGTTTGACGAACTGGGATACTGATATTCTTTCTTTTAATGGGAACTGCATTTATTGGTTATGTATTGCCTTGGGGTCAAATGAGCTTTTGAGGAGCTACTGTAATTACAAATTTAGTAACAGTTATTCCTTTAATTGGTAGTCATGTAGCAGTATGAATTTGAGGTGGTTTTGCTGTTGATAATGCAACGTTAACCCGATTTTTTTCATTGCATTACCTCCTTCCATTTTTAATTTTAGGCATAACAATTTTACATCTCTTTTATTTACACCAAGTTGGTTCGACACCGACGATTGGTACACGAACCGTATATAATGCCTCGAGTTTTCAACCGGTGTATGTTCTAAAAGATTTTTTAAGTGTATTGATGCTTTTAACAATTTTAATCTATATTTGCTGCTTAGCTCCGGATTACCTCTTACATGCAGATAATTATATTCCAGCAAATCCACTAGTTACACCATCGCACATAGTACCAGAGTGATATTTTTTACCTTTTTATGCAATTTTACGTGCGTGTCCTAGTAAGTGAGGTGGCGTTGTTGGTATGTTAGGAGCGATTTTAGTATTAGCATGATTACCTAGTCTTGATACTTCATTTGTGTCTACAGATAATGACCATTTAGATATTAATGAATGAGCTTTAATTTTATGAGGTTGTCCATTTTTAACACTCGAAGTGGTCGGTAGTTTACCAGCTAGCCAACCCTTCATATTTTGTGCAAAAATTCAAACAATATTTTATTGATTTTGTATATTTTTAAATTTATTTTAAGTAAAGCTTTGTGAAATTTAATTTGATGAGGACCATTTACCAATTTATTTTCTAAGTATTTTAGAATCTAAATTTTTAAGTAGCCTATTTAGAAAGACCTGTAAAAAGTGATACTAGGTTGTAAAACTGCTAATTTTAACGTAATAAAGAAATTACAACTTGCAGTTGTAGAGCGCAGTTGTTTATTCTAATTCTTCAGTCTGAGGAACTTATAGAAATCATCTTGCGTGTGTAATAATCTTTCTGTAACGAATATCTTTTCAACTACCACGAATTTCTTTACAAACAGGTCCAAAAACTAAACTTGCTTTAAAGTCACCAGTATTTCGTCGCATTACAATACCACGATTTTTATTAAACCGAATAAGACTTCCATCTATTCTGTTAGTTGGTTGTTTTAATGCTATCAAAAGACATTTATGTATATGTCGTTGAAAACGATAATTTTGCGTACGCTCTAATTTTTCACGGGGATATAATTTATCAAAGAGTTGACGACGATGTTGTATTTTTTTAGCATAGACTCCAACAACGCGACCTAGACGTCCAATATTGTCTCGGATTCGAACAATTCGTCAAATTAATGCCCCACTATTATCGGATCGTTGTACCACTGAACCGCGCTGTATCTAAATAGAAATACGATTAAAGGCAAAAATTACTAATGTTTTTGTTACACTAAAAGCGCGTACTAAAAAACTTAACCCAAGCGCTGCATCTGTCGCTGCTAATAATAGTATAAAAAAAGCTAATATCGAAAAGAGTACATGATTAGTATAAATAGCATATAGACTAATCTTAATTGTTAAAATTAAAAAAATATATTCAAAACTTAAAATCAGGCGAAGTAAATTACCATGTAATTTACTCATGTAAACAAGAATTATTAAAATATACATATAAAATTTTTAATCTTAGATTATAAACTTTTGTTATTATTTTTAGTATTCTGAGGACTTATAATAAGTATTTTAATGACTAGTTATCAACATCTTCATTTACGAAGTAAAATATTGCTTATTAGTAATATACATATTGCACGTTTTAGTATTCCATGGTTCGCGGAATCATACTCAGCATTTATAAAACGACAGGATGCTTATGAATGCGGTTTTGAAGCTTTTATACAACATGTTCTTAATTCTGATTTAAGTTTTTTTATGGTTTCTATTATTTTCTTATTATTTGATATTGAGATTTTATTCTTAATTCCAACGACTAAAACATTTGATATTTTTGGTATTTGTCCATTTTTTGAAATATTCTATTTATGTATTTTTTTAGGACTATTAGCTGAAATACGGTTTGGTATAATATGTTGATACAAACAAATATTATTAGAAATATAATATGTTGATACAAGCAAATGTTACTAGAAATATAATAATTTAAAAAAAATTGCTGATAATAACATCGCGGAATATTCACTTAAAAAAAAAATAGCAAATAAAAACCCCGAATGTTCAACATGGTAGCCTGCGACAAGTTCAGCTTCCGCCTCGGGTAAGTCAAATGGTGTTCTATTCGCCTCTGCTAATAAAATTATAAAAAAAATAATTATTAGTGGAAGTGATTTATTAAAATATGAAACAATAACACTCACTGTATGTACATCAAAAATATCAATACTTGTTGTTAAAAACATAATTGGAATAAGACAAACGCCAAGTACAACATCGTAGGATAACATTTGGGCAGCAGCTCTAATTCCACCTAGCACTGAATAAAAAGAATTTCCAGCTCATGCGGTGAAAATTATTGCATAGACAGTTAGCGCAGAGATCATAAAAAAAAACATGATATTAAGAGAAATATGTGTTAGACTTATATTTATATTAATACAACCTCAGAGAGTACCGATTAATATTAAACCAAACATTGGAGCTTGGCGAAATATTGTACTTTCGCTTTTATTTGGAATTGTTAACGGTTTAGCAAGGGCTTTTATTGCATCAGCGATTGCTTGTAATAATCCAGCATATCCTATAATACTTGGTCCAGTACGCCGTTGAATAAATCCCAATAATTTACGTTCATATCACGTATAAAACGCGACCGTACCTAGGGCTAATAAGATTTGAAGAATAGCAAAAATAATTAAAACAATTTTAAAAATTAGCACTAAAAATTTTTGATCATAAAAGTAAACTAGGGCTCTTTATCTTTTTCCGCGATATCTTTAGTAGACTTTTCGGGTTCTACATATATGACATCGGGTAAGATAAGGCTCTCAGTTTTCTTTCTATTTTTTTTCGTAAAAGTAGGCTGGTGATTGGATTTTATTTTAGGTTTAGGTTTAGGTCAAATTAAATGAAACATTGCCCAAACTAATACTAAAATTATCCCTGCCGCGGTGAGAGCCACCACAACCTTCATTAATAAATAAAGAAACTTATTTAAAAGAATAAAGTTATTTAATAAAAATAAGGGTAGACAGTTTACACTTTTATTTGGAATTGTTAACGGTTTAGCAAGGGCTTTTATTGCATTAGCGATTGCTTGTAATAATCCAGCATATCCTATAATACTTGGTCTAGTACGTCGTTGAATAAATCCCAATAATTTGCGTTCATATCACGTATAAAACGCAACAGTACCTAAAGATAATAAGATTTGAAGAATAGTCAAAATAATTAAAAGAATATTAAAAATTACCACTAAAAATTTTTGATCATAAAATTAAACTATATGCAATAGTTAGAAGGGTTGTTAATGCAATAAAATAACAATAAATAAAATTTATAGAAGTTAATCCAAGTAGAATATAAAATTCACCAATAAAATTACATGTCGTCGGAAAAGCAATATTACCTAATATTGCTAGGAAAAATAAAAATTTTATTCGTCAGAAATGTTTTTGAGATCCGGTCATATAATATAATAAACGAGTATGTTTTCTATCATAGATTAAACCAAGACAAAAAAATGCTAGTGCAGAAACAATACCATGGCCTAAAATTAAATATAGTGCTCCAAAAATACCTTCTCGTGTGAAAGTAAGTAATCCTAAAAGAGCAAAACTCATATGTGCAATTGAGGAATTTGCCACAATCTTTTTAATATCTTGATCTTGGAATGCTAAATTGCTTGCATGGATAATTGAAAATAGACAAAAAAAACTTATAATTATTACTAATATACGAGTTTCCACATTAAAAAAACTATAAATAATATTTACAAATCCAAAACTACCTAATTTTAAAATTAAGGCTGCTAATAATATACTACCTTTTGTTGGTGCTTCAACATGGGCTTCTAAGAGTCAGGAATGTAGTGGAATTATTGGTATTTTTACAGAAAAACCGATTATAAAAGCAATGCATGATACTAATGTTACCGTTCCTGCAATTAAAAATGTATTAAATAGAAATATTTTATATAATAAAAAAAGACCATAAAATAATAAAATTGACCCAAACAATGTATATAAAAGTAAAGAAAAAGCAGCACGTAATCTACGTCGTCGACCACCGAAGGTGTAAACTAAAATAAACATTGGTAATAAAGTTGCTTCAAATGAAAATAAAAAAGAAAATATTTGCTGTGTCGTAAAAGAAATATATATAAAAAATAATAATATGAAAAAAGCTTGTTGTTCATTTATTCATAATTGGATAATTTGTATAGTATATCGGTTATAATTTTTATAACAATAAATTATAATAAAAATGAACAAAGATAACGCACGTAAGTTCTCTGTAAAAAGAGTTTTTGTTTCAAGTAAATTTCAAATATTTGTTATATCTTGAATAAAAAATAAACTTAAAATTAAAAGATTTCAAAGAAAATATATATTACGATTCGTATATATAATACCCGAAAAGATATTGATTAAATACGGAAGAAATAATAAGGTAATTAAACTTAAACTAAGTATAAGAAAAATTAGCTATCATTTCAGTAGAGTTTTAGTCAAATCGATATGGTGGTAATGCATTATTTTAGTTTTTCGATAGTACTCTGGGCAATAATCATTAGCATGATTAGTAATAAAATTATCGTATAATATTATAGCTTTAATAGATTTATCTAGTTTAATAACTAAAATTAAAAATAATTAATTTTAAAATGATAATTAGGAGTATAGTTATAATAATTGGTAGTATAAAAATAGAACCTATTACGACACTTAGACGACTAGAGCTAAATTTTAAAAAGCATATTTCTAGACTAATAAAGCCAGTTTGTAAATGGAAAAGTTGTTTAAGGCTCAGGGTATTTTGCAACTGTGAAAAAAGATAAGTATAGATATCACAAAGTCATTTTGCAATTAATAATTTTATTATCGTACCCGATAGCCCTTGTGATAAAGAGATTCTTTGTGTACGAAAATAATCAACAAGTAAAACTCCAACGACTAAAAAAAAGATTAATACAAAAAAAATAGGTATACAGCGCAGCCAGAGAACTTTATATATTATAAAAGCATTTAAAGTATAATATGTGCCTTCAAGACCAAAAATTCCTATATCTAAAAAATTTAAATATTTTATATATCCTTGTTCATTAATACCAATAAAAAATGTAAATAAAATAAGTATAACTAATGCGAAAATATAGTTAAATGAAATAACAACATGATAATTTGTAAGGTTATGTTTACTTAAATTAATATCGGAAAAGGGGTCAATTTTTGACCCCATTAAATACAGAAGAACACGATAACTATATGTTGCTGTAACTCCAGCTATTAGCAATAATAGGCTTAATGTTATTAAACCTATAGATTGACCCATCGCATATTCAAAAATTGCTTCTTTTGAATAAAAACCAGCAAAAGGTGCAAGACCCAAAATTGCTAGAGTTCCAATTAAAAAAAACATATTAGCAAGTGGTGAAAAAGAAGCTAGTCCAACCATCTTCCTAATATCTTGCTCTCCAGAAATACCATGTATAAGTAAACCACTTGATAAAAATAATAGTGCTTTAAAACACGCATGTGTTTCTAAATGGAAAAGACTTTGACTATAGCCTGATATTCCTATACTAGCAAGCATATAGCCTAATTGACTACATGTTGAATATGCAATAATTCTTTTTAAGTCATTTTGTGCAGTTCCGGTAGTCGCCGCAAAAAAAGCTGTCAAAATACCGATAAATACTAAAATCGGTTTCATAGAACTATTGATTTCAAACAAAGAAATACATCGAATTATAAGAAAAATACCTGCAGTTACCATTGTTGCAGCATGTATTAACGCGCTAACAGGTGTTGGTCCTTCCATCGCATCTGGCAATCACACATGTAATCCAATTTGTGCCGATTTTCCAATAGCCGCAAGTAGAATAAAAAAAGCAATTCATCAATGTTCTATCGTCAACACAGACGTATGTTTTAATTGGGCAGTGGTTATTTCTAGAACACTTATAGAAATTGCTGTTAATAAAGCAATATCACCGATACGATTATAAAGCATAGCTTTAAGTGCTGCACGATTTGTTTCTATTCGTGTACATCAAAATGATATTAATAAAAAAGAACACAAACCGACCCCTTCTCAGCCAATAAATAATTGAATAAAATTTTCCGCTGTTATTAAAATTAACATAGCTAACGTAAAAAGTGATAAAAAACTTAAAAATCGAATTAATTGTTCTTTTTTATCAATGTAATTCAACGAATATAGGTGAACACAACAAGAAATACAACTGACGACAAAAAGCATAATTGCTGTCTGTTCATCAATTATAAAATTAAAATCAAACATAAATTCGGTGAATGAACCAAATAGGGTTAAATTTAAAGTTATTGTACTGAGTATGGAATTTTTGCTAATATCTAAAAATTCAAATGTAAAAAATGAAGACAAACTTCAGATAAAAATTATAACTCTCAATATATATGTTTTTAAATTTTTATATTTTTCATAGATAAAACGCTGTGCACATATTTTGGCATATGGTCCACAAAGATTTGGTAAGATGCGTAAAGTTAAATTATTCACACCAAGAAAACCCAATTCAGGACAACGACAAATGCTTAAAATTTATATTAAATTAACCGGAAAATTAGTATGAGTCAGTGTTCCAGGTTTTAGATTAACCAAACCAAAATTAAATTTAAATGTACTATTTAGTGGTGGCCGCGCAAAAGATATTCCAGGCTCACGTTTCGAAATTATTCGACATGGTCGTAAAGGTGAAGTGGATGGTGATATTCGCCATAAATGCCGACCAAGTATTTATGGTGTTCAAAAAAAATTTAGAAACTACAAATTACCGATTATTTTTCTAGAAACACTTAAATAGTATTTAGATGTTTGGATTAGCAGCTAGATATAGAGAACTTATTGTTTATTTAGTAGACATAACATTTTAAAAAGTAGTTAGAATTATAACTAAGCTGCCAAAATAGCAAATAATTAATACACAAAACAGTACTTTTAGTCTATTATTTACTACATAAAAAATTGTATCATAAATTGGTCCAAGAAACGATAAAGATTTGTTATCAACTTGTCTCGTTAGATGAAAGAATGGTTCAACTAACGTGTAATTTTAATATTATTTCCAATTACTTTCTTACGCGTTTTTATTTTCTCGCGCTACTTGAGCTTGTAATTCATTTATTTTCTGTATATTATTAGCATAAATAGCAGAATTTAATTTAGAGATTTTAACACTATTTTTCTCTATGGTAAGCTCTTGTGTAACCACTTGAAGAGAAACATAACCTGCATATATTAGGAGTGCTATTGCAAGACCTGCTAGAATATCTACAGCGGAGAAGATACTACTATAGAACTGTTTTATCAATTGGTATATAAATAAACCAAACGAT
>ORMF012157649.1_pt1 | contig 29463 bp, 25 predicted proteins | sample 1779871 | NCBI WGS metagenome assembly ORMF01 (sample SAMEA104232316, study PRJEB22302) | groundwater metagenome | biome: forest; feature: aquifer; material: groundwater | place: USA | collected 2011-08-07 | depth 5.4 m | reverse complement strand
GCGCTGTCAGGCGTGGTCACGGAGGTCATACGACCCAGGGCATCGAAGGCGCTGGTCGTCCAAACGGCACTCTCGCTTTGCCACGGACGAAACGGATTCGAACCCTTGAAGGCGCGACCCAAAGCGTCGTATTGCGTTTGCACCGCGATGTAGTTCGCCCCACCTTCATACTGCCGACTTTCAATCGTGCGGCCCAAACCGTCGTAAACCGACTGGCTCTTGAGAACGTTGTCGTTATTAGTTGTCTGGTCGCTGGTAGTGGTGACGATCCGGTTAACGTCGTCATAACTGAAAGCAGTCTGACTTTGGATGCTGGTGCCCACCGCGCGTCGAACTTGCGTGGGGCGGTCCAGCACATCATTAAAATACTCGCTCGAAACGATCCCGTTCGCGTCTTCGCCATCAACGGGGCGGCCGAGATAGTAATCAAACTGTGTGTAGGCCGTGTGACCGAGCGCATTGGTGACAAGGGTAGGAAAGGCATAGCTCGACTGTCCCACCGAACTAAGTTCTAAGGGGCAGAGTTCGAGCGCGCTTCGCCATCGGGCGCGCCAAACCGATCGCTGAAATCAAATGTGGTCGTAGAGCCGCGCGCATCAATCGCTTTGACGACGTTGCCGGCAATGTCGTACTGGGCGAAGGCAGAGATCGAGCCGGTGACCGTGCCGTTCACAATCAGATAGCGCGTCGTCGCCGTGGCGTTCCCCCGTGTCGCATATCCCGTCGTGAAGGCAGAGTCGAAACCACTAATGCCAGGACGGTCAAGGAGTCCAGCGTGATTTCCATCCGCCACGTAGTTGTCATACTCAAAAGTCGTGCGCGCCCTTTCCACTCCACTGGCGTCGTAAACCGAAGTCTGACTGGGAAGGCTGCGCAAGTGCGCGCCAGCAGCAGCATCGGTGTAATTCGCCGCTGTTACATAATCCGTGTGCGTGCGCCGCACGAACGGTCCCGGCGCGCCCGCCCCGAAGTCGTACTCGTATTTATCGGTTAAATTACTAAAGCTATCGTAAGTAAACGCAGTTTTCAAAACCAGGTTCGTGTCCGCCAGAGTTGTTGTTGTTTCGGCTAATGTCGTATCAAGAGACGGCGCCGCAGATTGGTCAGATATCCAAGGGACAGTTTTGTTTTGCCAGGTATTTTGAACCCTGCGTAGCAAAGTAATTCCATCACTGGCAAAAACGTCTGTTTGATATTCTCTGCCTGCCTTCCACGCCAGCAGTCCGTATGGAGAATCCGGCCGTGTTTGCGGACGATCAAACTTGGGATCGTCATAAAAATAGGAGACCTTTCGCTGCAAAAGATTATCATTTGGATCGGTCGCATCAACGGTCGCTACTGTTCTGTTAGTTGCCGCATCAGGATATGTAATATTAATTATCCGCGAATATTTTGTTTTGCTTTGCAGCGAGGCTTGGCTTAAATCCGAATAAATTCTCTTTTCTGTAACTTTACGCGAAAATGGAAAACTGTCACAGTTGGTTTCTTTTTGTACTCCATAGTCATGATCGAACTCAACGGCTCCGCCGGTTGGAAGTTCAACGCGGGCAACTTCAACAAAACTGTTATATTGAAATTTGTAAGATCGGCCATCGGGCAGCCATAGAGACGACGTTACCGTGGCATCAAATGGCGTTGATGTACCGCAATAAACCGATGGTATGGTCGCTAACCCACAGGTCGTCGGAAACATGTCATATTTGGTTTGAAGCGAGTATCCGGTTCGGAGGGAATTGCTCAGATTTGCTTTAGAGATTCTTAAAACCCGGTCTTGCCCGCCGCTACCCTTATAAGTAACTCGATCGCACAAACCGTAAGGAGCAACATCCTGAACGTCGTATTCAATGGTCACTGTCCTTCCGATGGAATCGGTAATTGTGTGGAGTTTGCCTGCCGGAACTGAAGAAGTATTGTAATAGCTAAATGTTGTCTTGTTTCCGTTGCGATCCTTGATCCAAGAGATGGAACCGGCATCAATTCTGTATTGTGAACCATCGGAAGTGAACAAAACGCCACTTACAAAGGATACAGGCTCTCCTCCATTTGCGTTCGAGACATAATCATAGCTGATTGGAATATCAGCGTCGGAAATAAAAGTCATTGAAGAGCCATCCGTGCTGACGAATTTGTTTCCGCGTGAAAAATCCTGTCCAGGCGGGTACTGACCACAGTACCCGCTCTGAATTTCCCGAAACCGGCCCATTGTGTTTTGGTCAACCAGTTCATGTTGTGATCCATCCGGAGAAATGAAGCTTAAATAAAAACGGGCAGCACTTGGTCTGTATTCTCCCCCTGTCTGGGTAACTCCCGGTATATCCGGGTCAGAACACCAAACACTATTTGTAGCAATAGCTTTGCCAACCAAGAAGCCTGGACCATATCCGGGGTCTAACTCGTTGTCTAGGTTTGGAAAGATCATGACGCGTGCCGAGTCGGGACTGGTACCAGTCCTATTGCGACTGTCGGAATCTATGCATTCAGCAAGATTAGGAGCGTTTCCTTCTTCGTCCAAAACGCACCTTGAACTATGCTGTTCCCCCGATCCTGTAAGATAGTAAGTATATAGGTATTTGCGCCAATTTTTTCCTAATCTCAACATCAACGGAATTTCAATATCACCTCTTCCGCCAGCACTAAACAATGGAATTCCAAAATTAAGCGAACCATTAAACGGATTGACATCGCCTAAACTCCCGGCTTCAACTTTAGACCACGGAGCCTGAGAACCTCTTGGGACTCCCAAAACACTCATTTGACCTAAAAGGATCGCTAACACCGGCCAGAAGATTCTTTTTCTGTTTTTTGACATGATGCACTCCTTAACATTGTCAGACAGGGCACAAAAACGCCGCAAGCGCACGGAAACCTGCGATTGATTGTCTTACCGAATTTCGCGCGTGAGTCACGCATGATCGAGCCTCCGCGATGAATCGAAAACGAACTCTTAATGACCGGGGGGATCGAAGGCTAAGTGGCGAGTGTGCTGGAGACCGCAGAAGCTCGTCGGGGGTTAGCCCCGGGAACCAACTAAATGAACGAACAATGAAACAGAAAACGTGGGGGGACAAATAACTTAAGGTATAAGTGGGACGTAATTTAACACCAATTGCACATCCTGGGTTGTCGTCGAGTTGAGAAGAGTTTGCAATTCTGTTGCAAACTGCGCAGGAACAAGACTGTCGGCATACGAGCCGGGAAATCCGGGCTTTCTGTGACGCTTTCGAGGAAACATCCGAGGTTCTGAGCCGGAATTTCATTAGGCCCCGGTGCGATAGCTCAAACCCAGCGTCATGATCTTTTGCAAGAGCGCTTCGTAGTCGACGCCGCAATGCTTTGCTGAGTCGGCAAAGTCTTCGTTGAGCGCAATCTGCGGATTTGGGTTCGCTTCGAGCAGGTAAATGCTTCCGTCTTCGGTTACGCGATAATCCAAACGCGCATAGCCGGTCAGAAAAAGCGTGCGGGAAATTCTTTTCGACAGGCGCTCCAGCTTTTTGCGCATGGCCTTGTCGATCTCGGCCGCTTTCGTGACGACACCGACTTTTTCCTGATACGCCGGATCCCATTTCAGTTTCGAGGTCGCGATGTTCGGCGCGCCTTCGGGAAGTTTTTCAATCACCAGCTCCCATGGCGTGTAGGTTTGCAGGCGCTGATTGCCGATCACGCTAACGTAAATCTCGCGGCCGGCGATGTACTGTTCGGCAATCGCGTGCGTCTTTGTTTGGCGGTGAATGAACTCAACGCGCTCGGCCAATTTCTCGTCGTCGTTCACGATCGACGCGCGCGCGATCCCGACCGAACCTTCCTCGCTGATCGATTTGACCAGCAGCGGAAACTTCAAACGCTTCGATCGCTTCACGACCCGGTTCATGTGGAACACCGCGAACGCGGGCACATGAATGTGATGGTAAGCCAGGACCATCTTGGCGAGCGCCTTGTCGTGCGAAATGGTCAGGCCGCGCGGGTTGCAGCCGGTGTACGGTTGCTTCATCAATTCGAGATAGCTGACGACGTGCTGATCGTAGAGCGGATAGCCGTGAAACTCTTCGAGCAGGTTAAAAGCCATGTGCGGCTTGTGTTCGAGCAACGCGTTCCCGATCACGCCCAGGTTATTGTAAACGCCGACGGGCGAGACTTCATGTCCCATTTTCTTGAGCGTCGAGATCACATCCCATTCGGTCTTGAACGGCGCAATCTCTTTCGTGGTCAGATCGTCAATGCTGTCCGGCGGCACGAGATCTTCGTGGCACAGGACGATCACCCGCAGCTTCTTGAAAGACTCGCCGTTTTTCACGACGGTCGTTGCGCTTCGTTGCCCTCCCTTACGGTCGGGCTTCTGATTCTCGCCGTTCACAGCGCAATCCTCTGATAGCCGGAATGAATCACGTTCATCGTTTGCACCGTGAGCATGATCATTACCTGTCGCTTCGCCTGCTCTTCGCGTCCGACAACTCGCAATTTGAGTTGACCGGCGCGCTCGATCATCAACTCCAGCACGTGTCCGATGGCGTATCCGTGCACGCCCGTGGCCTCGCCAACCAGCGTTTCGACTTCGCGGCCCATGCGCCGCAGAAAACTCGCCGCCGTCTGTCGTGATCGATAACGCGGCTCTTGCGAAAAGATGCGGCGCAGATCGTTGTCGAGATACGCCGGCCATTCGAAAGCATACTTTCTTCGCTTGCGCTCGTAATGCTCGCGCAGCGTGAGGCGGATTTCCGAGAGCGTTTCGATCTTGCGGCGCACGAGGTTCCGCGGCCGCGAGCCGGCGATCTCGTGCAGCAACTCGTCGACGAATTCGAGCTTGCGCAGCGCCGGCCAGCCCCGATAGCGGCGCCGCCAATTTGAGCGTGGTTGCAGCCACACGGCGAACGTCTCGGCAAAATCCTCAGCCGGGTGAGCCTGCGCGTACCAGCGATCGAGGTTGAGTACGAACCGCCGGCTGTTCGGTTTCGGCTTGTAGTGTTTCGGATATGCTGCGGCAAACGAGCCGAAGGTTCGCAGCCATTGGCGCTTGAAGTGCAGGCGATAGGCGTTGTCGATCGCATGGCCCGCTTCGTGACGCAGGATGCGCATGCATTCGACGTCCGTGCCGCCTTCGACTTCGAGCATCTGCTTACGCTCGAGCTTCATCAGCCGCGGATGCGCGAGATAGAAAGGAATTGCAAAGCCGGGGACTCCGTCGGGGGTGAACCATTCCGCGGACAACCACATGTGCGGTTTGTAACGAATGCCGCGATCGTTCAACTCCCGGTAGAGACGTTTGATGTGAGGTTCGATGAAAGAGCCCTTGATGCGGATCGGTAAATCGCAGATGCGCGTACCGAGCAATCGCTCATCCGAGATGAGGCTCCATTTGAATCGCGTCGGCACTGCGGCCAATTGTAACTGTGTTGAGGTTGGTTCGCTAGAAGTTTATGCGCCAAAAACAAAACACGGCAGAGCCACAAGGTGAACAACCTTGCAACTCCGCCGTGACTGATACCCAAGAACCGTTGCTTGCTTACTGCTTGTTGAAGACCAGCGTTGAGTCCTGCGCGCCGCGCGGGCTCTCGCTGTGAACAGTAGCGGTCAACACCTTGCCATCACCCGAAAGTTCCAGCTTCCGTGTGTCAGAAGTCGTAATCTCACCGTTGGGACCGTTGAAGGTGCTCTTGCGAGACAGCTCTAAAGCGCTGCCCGCCCAAGTCGCTTTCAGCGTCGACTTCCCCTGACCGGCTTCTACCGTGGTTTCGGTGCCATCGAGGTTGTAAGTGGTCGGACCGGCCGGCCCGCGTCCGCCGCCCATACCACCGCCTCCGCCTGCGGGAGGCTGACCACCCTCGACTTTCTGGTCGATCGAGATCGTCTTGTCATTTTGCGTGATCGTCCACGTCACCTTGTCGGCGCCCGTCATGCGCGGTGAAAGTCCCGTGCTCTTTGTCTTGTCCAGGGCCCAGGTGCCGGCGAAATTAGCCGCGGCGCTGCTCGCCACAACGGCGACGGCGAACGCAGTCATCAATCCGGCAATCAAAAAAACTCTTCTCATTTCGGAAAATCCTCCGTTAGGGTTTGTAATTCGCTTGTCGAGTGCGACTTAATTGCGAGTTCGGTACCTTAGACGCGCGAGAAGGGTGACCGGTTACGGCTAACTTCGCCGAGTAATCCTATAACTTGCAAAGGAAGCCTAGTTTTTGGTGGTCAAAGACGCCGGCCGCAGGCCAGCCGCCGGGCGCCGCCCGCCCACAGTTTGCAGCAGGCTCATCGTGCCCATATAGCCATAGCCAAAACAGAATAGCAGCAGAAACGCAATCGGTCCCCACATGTGCATGCGCACCGCATAGCCGATCGCCAAAACAAAATAGAACGCAAAACTCAACTCGAGCAGCGGCAGCCACCCATGCTTGCGCTTGTACTTCTTGTGCTTCCACGACTCATCTTTCATTTGCTCGACTTGATACTTTGGCGTGCGCACAAAATCTGATTTCACACCAGCCAGCGCTTCGAACACCGCGCGCGCGTTCGAAAAGGCCAGACCGATGCCGAGGCCCATCACCAAAGGCAAGTGCAGCAGCCGCGAACCGCGCTTCTTGTCGAGGTACCACACCGCGCTGCCGTAAAAGAGCACGACCGAGACCGTGGAAAAGAAAAGCAGCGGCACATCGAGCAGCATCAGTTGATACAAACCCTGGTTGTAACGGACCAGCAGCAGCGGGAACTGCATAAAGCTGGCGACGATCATCAGCGGGTAACTGATGTTGCCGGTCAAGCGAAAGAACATCTCCACCTTTACGCGCAGCGGCAGCGGCGCGCCCCAGATTCGCTTGTAAAGTTTGAACCACACTTGCAGCACGCCCTTGGCCCAACGCCGCTGTTGGACTTTGAAGGCGTTAATGTCGACCGGAATTTCGGCCGGCGCTTCTTCGTCCAGCAGATAGACAAACCGCCAACCCATCAACTGCGCGCGAAAGCTCAAGTCCGTGTCTTCGGTGAGGGTGTCGTGCTGCCAGCCGCCGCTCATCTCAATCGCTTCGCGCCGCCAGATGCCCGCCGTGCCGTTGAAATTGAAAAAGTTGCCGCTGCGGTTGCGCGTAGTCTGCTCGATTACAAAATGACCGTCGAGCATGATCGTTTGCAGCCGCGTCAGCAGGTTGTACGACCCGTTGATGTGCGCCCAGCGCATCTGCGCACAGCCGACAATCGGATCAGTGAAGTAATGGATCAGCTTGCGCAGGAAATCCGGCTTGGGCACAAAGTCGGCATCGAAGATCGCGATCAGATCGCCCTTCGCCGTCTTCATGCCATACTCCAGCGCGCCCGCTTTGAATCCCGTGCGATCGTCGCGGTGAAGGTAATGAATATCGAAACCGGCACGCGCGTATTGCGCGACCGTCGCGCGCGCGATGTTGACGGTCTCGTCGGTCGAATCGTCCAGCACCTGAATCTCCAAACGGTCGCGCGGGTAATCGATCTCGATCACCGCTTTCACCAAACGCTCGACGACATACATCTCGTTAAAGAGCGGAAGCTGCACCGTGACGCGCGGCAGTTCTTCCTCCGCGAACTCGCGTTTCGGTTTTGGCGGAAACCTCGAGTACCGCCAGAACTCGATGACTTGCTTGACGCGATACGCGCCATAGATCGAGAGGATGATCAAGATGCCGAAATAAATAACCAGCACAGTCCAGTCGAAAGCGTCCAGCTGGTACAGCGGACTGATGTTGGCCACAGTTTTATCAACCGTGTCGCAGAAACCTGGAATGTCCACGCAAAGATTTCCGGTGAGAGGCTGCGGGTCCGTAACAAACATTAGAAGCATGTTGATCTCGTTCTGGATATGCGCCCGAGACGTCGTCGCCTGCTAATTAAATCGGGGCTGGAATTCTAACGCAGCAGGGCGGTCTGCTCAAAACAGGTCGCAGTTCGGTCAAAGTTGCGTGTCTGAAGCCCGCGCGTCAGCAACGGCTAGTCACGTGCAATGGTGCGCTAAAAAACCTCGGTGCCCCTCTTACGGTCGGGCTTCCGACACGCAGCCATCGTTCAGATTGAAAGTCGCGTCCCCAAAGTGACCCCTTCGTTCTGACCGTCTGCCGTGCCGACGCCCTGGAAATCGGGGTTTTTCGAGCAAATCGCACAGTCCGATCCCTTGGAACGGTCGTTGCAAATCGCGCGACTAGGCGCGGAGACTCTCCGGCCTGCGCCGCGAAGAACCCCGATGATGAATCGCAGTCACAAAAGTCAATTTTATCTTTGGTTGGTCGTCGCCGCCGGCATGTCGGTTGTCGGCTACACTGCCTGGCACTTGCCTTTACACCAGCTTGATGTTCGGTTCCTGTTGCTGGCGTTGGCAACCATCTGCATCGGCTCGCGCCTAAGCATTCAGATCCCGCGCGTCAAGGCTCACATTTCAGTCTCAGACACTTTTATCTTTCTCACGCTGTTGATGTTTGGCGGCGAAGCAGCGATCTTACTGGCGACTGTCGAAGCGCTTTGCTCTTCGGTGCGAATTTCCACCAGGACGCAGGTGCACGTCTTCAACGCCAGCGTCATGGCCTGCTCGACTTTTCTCACGGTCTGGGCGTTGCGGCTCTGCTTTGGCGAGACGATCAGTTGGCACGATGTTTACTCGGCCAACTATCTGATCGCTTTGTGCGTAATGGCGGTGGTGCAGTACCTCAGCAATTCCATGCTGGTAGCGACGAGTGCAGCACTGAGGGCCGGCGAGCCCCTCTGGATCACCTGGCGCAAGAATTTCTTGTGGACTTCGCTGACTTACTTCGGCGGTGCCTCCGCCGCGGGCATCATCGCGCGCTTCATCGGCAACGTCGGATTTTTTGCGTTCAGCGCCACGATTCCAATTATCGCGATCGTCTATTTCACCTACTGGACCTACATGAAGAACTTCGAAAGTGCGGCCGCTCAGGCGGAACAGGCGCGCCGGCACGTCGAAGAGTTGAATCGTCACATCGCCGAGCAGCAACGTATCAGCAGAGCCTTACTGGAAACCGAAGCGCACTTTCGCAACGCGTTTGACTATGCAGCCATCGGCATGGCGTTGGTTTCGCCGCAGGGAACCTGGCTGCGGGTAAATCGATCTCTGTGCGAGTTGGTCGGATACAGCGAAGAGGAGTTGCTCAGATCCAATTTCCAATCCATTACGCATGCCGACGATGTGGGCAACGATTTGGCGAACCTCTATCGTTTGATCCAGGGCGAGACACCGACCTGTCAGGTCGAAAAACGTTACGTCCACAAACTCGGCCAGGTTGTCTGGGCCATGAACAGCGTTTCGCTGGTGCATGACTCCGAAGACAATCCCGCGCATTTCATTTTTCAGATTCAGGACATCAGCGAACGCAAGCGCGCCGAATCTGCGCTGCGTAGTCTGTCGCTGGTTGACGAATTGACCGGTCTCTATAACCGGCGAGGTTTTCTGGCGGTTACCGAGCAGTATCTCGAGTCGTTCCAGCGCAGCGACAACAGTCTGGTAGTGCTGTACGCCGATCTCGACGGCTTGAAAAGAATCAACGACTCTCTGGGCCACCTTGAGGGCGATCGCGCGCTGATGAGGACCGCGGAAATTCTGAAGGAAGCGTTTCGCAGCTCGGACATCATTGCTCGTCTCGGTGGCGATGAATTCGTGCTGCTGGCCAGCGTGGGTGCGGACGAAAGCGCCGAATCGCTCACAGAGCGATTGCAGCAAAAGATTGACCTGGCTAACGCGCAGCGTAATCGTCCCTACGATCTTTCGATCAGTATCGGCGTCACGCACTTCGATCCGGATGAAGCTTGCACTATCGAAGAATTAATGGCCCGCGCTGATAGCGTGATGTACGAAGAGAAGCGCCGGAAGCGCGCTCGCCAACCCGTCAGCCTTCATCTCGAGCCCCGCCAGCTTGAAGCCGTCGCCTAATCATCCCGCCAGTCCTTCTGGCGATATTTACGCTACAATCCGCATCCTGTCAGAAGCCCGACCGTCAGGGAGGGCCAGCCACGGCACCAGGCCCTTGCTAACGCGCGGGCTTCTGACACTCAATTCACGCTCATGAACACGGCAGAGCATCCCGTTGATCTATCGCCGTCGGCTGCGCGCTGGCGCACGCTCGCGCTGTTGGCGGTTGCTGAACTGTTTGGCATGTCGCTGTGGTTCAGCGGCTCGGCAGTAGTGCCCGCGCTGACCAAAGAATGGAACCTCAGCGCCGGCGCGGCCAGTTGGTTGACGCTGTCGGTGCAGCTTGGATTCGTAGCCGGGACTTTGCTGAGCGCGCTGCTGAATCTGCCCGATATCATCAGCTCGCGCCGTCTTTTCACCCTAACGGCGATCGCTGGCGCCATAGTCAACGCGGCTTTCGCTTTGTTCGCTCACGATGCGGCGTTGGGGATTCCACTTCGCTTTCTGACCGGAATGTTTCTCGCCGGAGTCTATCCGCCGGCGATGAAAATTCTGGCGACCTGGTTTCGGCATGGGCGTGGGATGGCGCTCGGAGTGCTGGTGGGCGCGCTGACACTCGGCAAAGCAACACCGTATCTGGTCAACGGAATCGGCAGCACCGACTGGCGGCGCGACGTGCTGTTTGTTTCGCTGCTCGCGGTTGCTGGCGGCTTGATTGTGCTGGTCTTTGTTGGCGATGGCCCGTACGCTTTGCCGGCCGCGCGCTTTGATTGGAAACAAGTCGGCAAAGTTTTTCAGTCACGCAGCGTGCGGCTCGCGAATATGGGCTACCTTGGCCACATGTGGGAGCTTTACGCGATGTGGACGTGGATACCGTTCATGATTCGCGCCAGCCTGTCGCTTCGCAAAAGCGATCCGGCGCTCGCTGAAGTGGCTTCGTTTCTGGTAATTGGTTGCGGGGCGGCCGGCTGTGTGATCGCCGGGTTGATTGCCGATCGCGTCGGACGCACGATAGTTACTTCCTGGGCGATGGCGATCAGCGGCAGTTGTTGTCTGGTGATTGGATTCCTGTTTGGAGCGAATCCAATACTCCTCTTGATCGTTGCCGCGATCTGGGGAGCGAGCGTGGTCGCGGATTCCGCACAGTTCTCGGCCTGCGTTACTGAGCTGGGCGATCCGCAATACCTCGGCACGGCGCTTACGATTCAAACGTGCCTGGGATTTCTGTTGACCATTGTTTCGATCAAATTGATTCCGCGCTTTGTTGACGTGGTTGGCTGGCGCTATGCGTTCATGATTCTCGCGCCGGGGCCGCTGTTCGGGGTGATCGCGATGCTGCGTTTGCGCGCGCTGCCCGAAGCCGTCAAGATTGCGCACGGGCGGCGCTAGCGTGTCCGCGAAGTGGACTTTCGAAAATAGCCCGGCGATTTAGAGGTTGTGTCAAAACTCGCCTTGTGAAGTAGTCAAACCATGATCTTAACCGCAGAGGACGCCGAGGAACTCGCAGAGGATCGCAGAGAGGCATTTCTCTGCGGCCTCTGCGAAAGACTCTGCGGCCTCTGCGGTGAATTCCCTTGATCCGATGGCGTGAAGCTAGTTTTGACACAGCCTCCTTATCGCTGGGAACGGAGCATTATTATCGGACCTTAGTCCGCGAAAGCGGACGGCAGAACGTTTTCAAGCTCGGTTATGCGAGAAACTAAATCCCAACTGAACGAACGAACAACGAAGATCATCCGCCTGTTGAAGCGCGCGCACCCGGATGCGCATTGCGCGCTGAATCACTCAAGCGCGTTTGAGCTTCTGATTGCCACGATTTTGTCCGCGCAGTGCACCGACGAGCGCGTCAACATCGTCACCGCCGATCTCTTTCGCAAGTACCGCCGGCCCGAAGATTATCTGAAAGTTCCGGCCGTCGAACTACAGCAGGACGTTCGCACCACGGGCTTTTTTCGCAACAAAACGAAATCAATCCAGGGCGCGTGCAAAATGCTGGTCGAAGAATTCGGAAGTGAAGTGCCGCGCACGATGGAAGAGTTGTTGCGGCTGCCCGGTGTCGCGCGCAAGACCGCGAACGTTGTGCTGGGCGTCGCTTATGAAATTGCGGCCGGAGTCGTCGTAGACACACACGTCAGCCGTCTGTCACAGCGCCTTCGTCTCACGAAACACAAAGACGCCGGCAAGATCGAACTGGATTTGATGGAGCTTGTGTCGCGCAAAGACTGGATCATTTTCGCGCACTTGCTGATCTTTCACGGCCGCCGCGTCTGCAAAGCCCGCCGGCCGTTGTGCGAAGAATGCGTGGTGGAAAAACTTTGCGCGTCGTCTATGCTGAAAACGGGCAAGCTGCCGAACAACTAACTTTCCTTCTTCGGCCGTTCGTTTGGTTTCAGAACTCTCTTCCGCAGACGGATTGTCTTGGGCGTTACTTCAACCAATTCGTCGCCGGCGATGAATTCGAGTGCTTCTTCCAGCGATAGATCCTTCACGGGCACCAGACGCATTGCCTCATCCGCGCTCGCGGCGCGCATGTTGGTCAGCTTCTTTTCCTTAATCGCGTTCACGTCCAAATCGACGGCGCGCGCGTTCTCGCCGATGATCATACCTTCGTAAACTTTCGTGTTCGGCCGAATGAAGAGCGAGCCGCGCTCCTGCAGGTTGTAAAGCGCATAGGTCGTCGATTCGCCCATCCGATCCGAAACCAGCGAGCCGGTGCCGCGGCCTTTCATCTCGCCCTGCCATTTATCGAAGCGCAGGAAGATCGTGTTGAGCAAACCCGTGCCCTTGGTTTCCGTCAGGAACTCGCCGCGAAAACCGATCAGCCCGCGCGAAGGCGTTTCAAATTCGAGCCGCACACGGCCCGTTCCGTGATTGACCATCTTCGTCATTTGACCCTTGCGCCGGCCCATTGCTTCGGTGACCACGCCGATAAATTCTTCCGGACAGTCAACCACGACTTGCTCGATCGGTTCCTGTAGTTCGCCGTTAACTTTGCGCGTGATGACTTCAGGTTTTGAAACCTGCACTTCGTAACCTTCGCGCCGCATCATCTCGATCAGGATGGCGAGTTGCAGTTCGCCGCGCCCGGACACTTTGAATTGATCGGGCGAAGCGGTTTCTTCGACGCGAATCGCGACGTTGCCCAGGACTTCTCGATCGAGACGTTCTTTGATCTGGCGCGAGGTGACGAACTGTCCTTCCGTGCCGGCGAACGGCGAGTTGTTGACGCTGAAGATCATCGCGATGGTGGGCTCGTCAACGGCGATCACCGGCAAAGGTTGCGGATTGTCTGGTGTGGTGATCGTCTCGCCGATGTTGATGTCTTCGACGCCGGCGAGCGCGACGATCTCGCCGACGCCGGCACTTTCGGCCAGTTGGCGCTTCAGACCTTCGAAAACGTAAAGCTCTTTCACTCTGGTTTTCTTGACCGCGCCTTCGTGCCCGGCGATCACAATTTCCTGGTTGCGGGTAATCTCGCCGGAAAAGATTCGCCCAATCGCCAGCCGTCCCACGTATTCGTTGTAATCGATGTTCGCTACCAGCAGTTGCAACGAATCGTCACGCAGCGCTTGGGGCGCTGGAATCGTTTCAATGATTTGATCGAACAATGGCTTCAGGTTTTTCGATGAATCGGCGAGCTCCTTCTTCGCCACCCCGTCGCGCGAGATGGAATAGAGAATGGGAAACTCAATCTGTTCGTTGGTGGCGTCAAGGTCGAGGAACAACTCGTAGATCTCGTTAACTACTTCGGCGGGGCGCGCGTCATGCCGGTCAATTTTGTTGACGACCGCGATGGCGGGCAGGCCGGCTTCCAGAGCTTTGCGCAAAACGAAACGCGTTTGCGGCAGACAGCCCTCCGCCGCGTCCACCAAAAGCATCACGCCATCGACCATCTTCAAAACGCGTTCGACCTCGCCGCCGAAATCGGCGTGTCCGGGCGTGTCGACGATGTTGATTTTGTAATCGCCGTAACGCACCGAAGTGTTCTTGGCCATGATGGTGATGCCGCGTTCCTTTTCCAGGTCCATCGAGTCCATCACGCGGTCAACTATGGTTTCGTTGTCACGATACGTGCCCGCCTGTTTGAGCATGGCATCGACCAGAGTGGTCTTGCCGTGATCGACGTGAGCGATAATCGCGATGTTGCGAATCTTGCTGGGTTCCATGTGCTTGTACTGCCTTGTCGAGAAAATGCGCCTGCGGGCAAACGATAAGCATAGAGAGGCTGCGGTGAAAGCACAACCTGTCGCGCGAAAGAAATGGTCGTGTAGTTAGGTTCGTGAGTTGAAGCGATTACTTAGTTGGGCTAGTCGGTACAGAACCGGGAGCGGTAGCGACCGGATCCGATACTCAAGCTACCCTTTACAATTGCGCGTTGAGAGAATTTGTAGGAGGCGGTTGAGTGGTTGATCCGGTCGCTACCGCTCCCGGTTCCGTAACGAGCCGCAGCGACAAATCGCGTGAGATATCAAATTCCAAGCTTCTCACGAGCTTCCTCGAATGGAATTCCGGTTTCGCGATCCTTTGCTTCCAGAATGCGGCGCTTCATGTTTTCGCTCTTCAAGAGATAAGCCGTCTCTTTTTCAGACTCGATCTCGCGCCACAACTCGATCGGCACGATGACGGCCGTCGGATTGCCGCTCTCATCTGAGATGTACTGTAATTCGGACATTTGCCTCACCCCCGGACCTTATTCTTTCCTAAGTCTTATTAGTGGTCAATGGTTCGATGGATTAGGTCGAAGGCAAAAAGAGGCGCGCCATAGCCCGCCTCTAAACTTCGATTTGTTAACTTCAGAAGCTACCGATTCGGGCTCGCTTGCGTTGCCGGCATCCCTTTCATCGGAATCGGCAGTCTCCCATCAGCGCCTTTCGTCAGCGCGATGAACTCTCGATCCGTGCGAATCGAATCGAACACCGCATCGACCCGCGCTTCCATCATCTCTTTCGCGCGCACCGAATTGTAACGCTCGTACTGATAGAAATGTCGCCGCAACAACTCGAGCGCTTTGTCGCGCTGGCCGTTCTGCGCATAGATCGCGGCAAGGTTGTACGAAGCGGGCATCAGGTTGACGTTGTCGCGCGCAATCCGGAGCGCCTCGTCTTTCTTTCCGTTTGCCGCCATGAACACCGCCGCGAAGACCAGGTTGTAAGGATCTTTCGGATCGAGCGCCAGCGCCTGTTGCGTGTACGCGTTGCCCTTGACCGGATCGCCTTCGGAGTTCCAATAAACCGCGAGATTGCGATACGCGAGCGCCAACGGAAATTCTTCGACCGCGCGTTCCATTAACGCGAGGCCTTTCTTGAACTCGCCATCGTGAATGGTCATCTTGCCGAGCCCGTGCAGCGCGACCGAGCGCGAAAGCGGATCGGCCGGCATATTCAGGATCGTTTCGAAGGCCGTGCGCGCTTTGTCCCAGGCGCCGATGTTGTGACGATAGTTTTCACCGAGATAGCGCAAAGGAGTTGGGTCCGCTGGATCCATCAAGTGAGCCTGCGTGTACAGTTTGTCGGCGGTGACGTACTGAGCATTCATTTCCGCAATCAGTCCACGCCGCATCGTTCGCTCGATCAAAGCGCTCTGGCGCGGTTCGAATACCGGAGCCGGAGACACGCTGGCGATCTCGCCGGCGCCGAGACTCTTCAGTTGCTTGGCCGCTTCCTTGGCTTTCTTTGGAAACAGACATTTCTGATCGAGCACGGCGCGATAAATCTTGATCGCCGAATCCTTGTCACCGGCTTTCACTTTGTCGGCAGCATCTTTCAACCGTCCGTCGAGCGCGCTTTCGCGCTGCTTCATTTCACCCTCGACGACCTTTTCCACGTCGGTGACTTTGAGCTTGCCGTTTGTGTTATCGATCTTGCTGACGGGCGTGCCGTCGGGCGTGGCCAGCACGGCGACCGGCAGTTTGGACTCGCCGACGAGCTTGTTCGCGTTCTGAATGTGTGTGTCCGCCAGTTCCATCGACACGCACTGGCTGGCGTACAGGGACAGCGCGCGTGATTGACGCAGACTGGAATTGCTTATCTCGTTATTCGAGGCCGGGAACCAATAGAGCACGAGCCCCATCGCCGGCGGATCCTTCGGCTTGCGAACTTTCCACGGCACGATGTAAACGGGCGCGTTCGAACCGCCGCCGCCACCGTTCGACATGCCACCGCCGCCGCCGCCGCCGCCGCCGCCGCAGGTGGCCCAAACCGATTGCGTGGCAAAAAGTACGAGGAGAAGGATCGCGATTGCGCGTGCCAGTTGAGTTTTCATGACCCGGGATTATAGCAGACGAGCTTGCCGGACTGCATGCCGGAAACATCAGACGGAAAGAATTTGATAGCCTAAAGCCTTTGCTTGTGGTAATCCAGCAACAAGGTGGTTTGTTTGAATATTTGCCGGGGTGATGGATCAGATGAAGCAAAACAAATTTGATGGACGCAGTTGGGCGATATTATTCGCGAGGCTCGTGCTGGGCCTGATCTTTTTCATGGCCGGTTTCTGGAAAGTCTTTCAACTCGGACCGCTCCAGCATGCGCGAAAATATTTTCTGCCGTTCGCCGATACCTTTCTACCGGTGTGGTCGCTTTGGGCGGTTGGCGTAGCGATCCCGTTTGTCGAATTGATTGCCGGCGCGCTGGTGATTCTCGGATTGCGGGTCCGTGAAGCGCTGATCGCGCTCGGCTTCGTTTTGGCTATCGTCACCTTCGGACATCTTTTGCGAGAGCCGCTTTACGAATTTCATACTCATGTCATTCCGCGCCTGGCCCTGCTTTTGTTCGTTCTCATGCTGCCGCGCGAGGACGATCGGTTCTCAGTGGATCATTTTCTGACGCGACGCAAATGAACACATGCTCTTGCATCGTCGGCGGTGGGCCGGCGGGAATGATGCTCGGCTTTCTGCTGGCGCGCGCGGGCGTCGAGGTCGTCGTGCTTGAGAAGCACGCGGACTTTCTCCGCGACTTTCGCGGCGACACGATTCACCCCAGCACGCTCGAGCAAGGCATCGACGGCTAAGCTTCCGCCGCTGAAGTGCGCGGGTTCATCCACCTACGGCCCATAAACAGTCTGCAAGAACGTCATGACCGCGGGAATCGTTATCTCCGGCCGCTCTTCCTGTGGCACATGCCCGCATTCTGGAACCCACACCAATTCCGAATGTGGAATGTCTCGCTTCAATCGGCGCGCGCATTCGGGGATGATGATCGTGTCGTCCTCGCCCCAGATGATCTGAGTGGGAACTTTGATGTCGCCGTATCGCCCGGCCAGCTCAGGAAAGTTGGGCGGGATGATTTGCGCTCCGGTCTGCCACAACGCGTGACGCGCGCCGGGTAGCGACAGCGGAGCCGCGTAATTCTCAATCTGGTCTTTGGTGATTTTCTTTTTGTCGTAATACGCCTTGCGCAGAACCATACATGCCGCCAGTTTGCTGGGAACAATGTGAGCCCCCACAAAGCCAACGACCGGCCAGCTCAGCACTTTGAGATAAAAGGGAATCAGATCCGCGTATGCGCCGGCATCGATCAGAACGAGGGACTTGAGCCGAGTGGGATCGTGATCGGTGAGCATCAGGGTCACGAGCAGCGCCAGCGCGCCGCCGAAAGAATTTCCAATCAACGTCAGGTTCCGCAAATCATGTTCGTGAATGAACTCGTAAATCAGATCGGCGTGAGTCAGAATCGAGTAGTCGTTGCCGTAAACCTTTGGTGACTTTCCACAGCCCTTCAGGTCAATCGTGAACACCTTGTATTTAGTGAGTAAGGGCGAGCCGGCGGCAACGAAATTCCGCCATGAATACAAGCTGGCGCCAAAGCCGTGAATGCACAAGAGCGGAGGACCATTTTCTAGACCGTGAACCTCGGAATACATCTTGATCAAACCGTCGCTCATGGGAAGCTCCTTTGCGGGACTCTTCGAGGAATGGCGCAAAGCCTATCACGAACATCGACAATTGCAAGGGTTTGGGAAGTATGGTCGTGGGTCAGTTTGGTTGTGGCACGCGCATCTTGCGCGTGGTTCACGGGCGGGACGCCCGTGCCACCTTTTCAAACTGACCCACTACCGAAAGTATGAGTTTGCGTTGGAAGGGTTTGACAGTTAGATTCCTTCGGAACAATGTAGGGAAATTCTTCGAGCTGGTTCTGGGTCCTGAATGCATCGCATACTGATCAAACTACTCGCGCTCGTTCTTCTTGCGTCACTTGGCAGCAGTGCTGACGCAGGGTTTCGTCAATCGAGTAAGTCCGATATTGTTCCAGAGAAGATCGCTTCCGCCGGATCGCACCGTTTTAGGATCCGCACCATTACCGCCGGCGTCAATCTGAAGAACACATCTGATCTTGCGACGGTCGAATCGGCAATCGGGTTTCTTCAGAGGGCCAGGAAGAAATTCGAAGATGATGGCTATGAGATTCAAACTCTGCGCATCGCCACACAGCCTTTGCCCGAGTATCTCCACGGCAAGTCGCGCGCAGATGCGCTTGCGGATCTCAGGAAGATTGACGAGGTCGTCTCCGCGAAAGGCGTAATTCTAAGCATTGGCCCTGTCATCACAGATGATCGCCACGACCCGGAGTTCGCATCATGGGCAACTCAACTTGTAAGAGAAACGAAGAACATCAATTTCAGCGTTACCGTGGCATCGCCAGAGCGAGGTATTCACCGTCAAACCGCTCTCACTGCCGCTGAAACAATCGTAGCTATTAGCAAAGCTAGTCCCGGCGGTGAGGGCAATTTTCGCTTCACGGCCGCCGCAAATTGTCTTGCCGGCACCCCGTTCTTTCCGGTTGCCTATCATCGCGGGCCCAAGAGTTTCAGCATCGGCCTCGAATCGCCCGGCCTCCTGCAAGAAGCATTTGAACAATCCAAAGACATCGAAGAGGCAAAGGCGAAACTCAAGACTCTCCTCGAGTCTGAACTGGGCCCCGTCGAAAAGTTGGCGTTAGGAATTGCTCAGAACGAACATCGTCAGTACCTGGGAATCGATACTTCACCAGCTCCATCAAAGGACCGGAGCATTGGCGCAGCTATCGAGGCTCTGACACGAGTTCCATTTGGGAGCGCTTCAACTTTGGCTGCGTGCGCGGCAATTACGGATGTGCTGAAAAGCCTGAGTATCAAAACCTGCGGCTATTCCGGTCTGATGCTGCCAGTGCTCGAAGATCCGGTGCTGGCTAAGCGCGCGGCTGAAGGGCGATACAGCGTTCGCGAGCTGCTGCTATATTCGAGCGTGTGCGGCACTGGCCTTGATGTGGTTCCCCTGGCCGGTGACACGCCGGCGAATCAACTCGCCGCGCTGATTCGCGATGTCGCGGCTCTTTCGACCAAACTTCACAAGCCCCTTTCCGCTCGTCTCTTTCTGATCCCTGGGAAGAAGGCGGGAGAGCTGGCCGAATTCGATAACCCTTTTCTGACCAGCTCCGTCGTCATGAAACTGGATTGAGGCAGAGGGTCGCCAGCCAAGTAACCGCGCGGGGTTGTCACGCCCTATACTCCGCATCATATCTGGTCCATAATCCACCGATAACACTCCTGGACTAGACGACTCTCGGAATGATCCATGGATCGAAAACGGCTCGTACGGCAGATCAAATCTAAAGGAATCCCTGTCGATTCAAAAACGCTAAAAATCCTTCGGGAACTGGGTAGTGGAGGTAACGGCGTTGCGTTTCTCTGCGAGGTGGAGGGAGCAGATCCTGTTGTTGCCAAGGTCTACATTCCTCCCGATAGTCGTGATCTCGACGATAGGGCATTCAAGCGATTCAAGAATGAGATTTCACTTATCTCGAAAATGCAGCATCCAAACGTAATCAGAGCCCTTGCTTCTGGAACGATTCAGATTGGTGCTTATAGCCTACCTTTTTACACCATGCCTTTAGCGGCGGGTACTCTACGTCAAGAGGTCGCCGGCTCATCTGGGCCGCATCACTTGGAAAGAAAGTTGCGTATTTTCGTCAGGGCGCTACTTGGAGTTGCTGCGCTTCATTCACACGGAATCGTTCATAGAGATCTTAAACCCGAAAACATCCTAATAAGCAAAGATGGTGTACCTTGGGTTGCAGACTTGGGAATTGCTCGCATTAGCGCACAATTGGCGACAACCGGTCTAAAGACTCTTGCAAGTGAGCGATTGCGGAACCAAGACTACTACGCTCCGGAACAAAGATTCGGTAATGCGACAGACGTAGACCATCGTGCAGATATATACGCACTGGGGTGCATTCTCTATGAACTTTTATCTGGCAGACCCCCAGTTCGTACTAACTCACCCAAGCTTAGGAGCTTTTCCGAGGCCTTTGCTTTGCTCGACTCTGTCATAGACCGAATGACTGCGTTCGACCCACAGCATCGTTACTTCTGTCTGGAGGACGTCCTAGAAGAGTTGTCAATCCAAATTGGAGGAGTTTTAGCGGCACACGAAGGCGGGGGACCACCCATTACGACTGACCTCCCCACTCTGGTGAAGTTAATAAAGAGTTCCAACGAAGCCTTCAGACAACAGGGCATCGAGGTGGCTCGTCGGATTGGTAACCAGGCCGTTCCTTCGCTTCACGACTTATTGGGAAGCGCGCGTCGCGACGTTCGCAACTCGGCGGCCATCGCTTTGGGACACATTGCTTCTCCCGACTCATTGCCTTATTTAGTGGGGGCGCTCTACGGAAACACCGACAAGGCATCTCGGTTTCGACCGTCCGCGGATACCGCCGCTCAGGCGTTAGCTAAGCTGCCAGCGGTGGAACGCCTTAATGCTATTGCCTACATCGCCCAACCGATTAGACCGGTTCAGGTATTGCAGATTCTTGAGGGGATACCTCCTGCGGAAGCATACGAAGCGGTCAAAGGGTTGGCTGAACGGGGACACATTCTCCTTGATTGGGGAGAAAGCCTACTTGAACTTTTGGTTAGACTAGATGAACCCAGAGCGTGGCCCGAGATCAGGCAATCCCTAGAAACGAGAGAGAGTGCATATGGGTTTAAAGTTCGACGGTATATTAAGTACCTGTCGCTGGAACATCAGATCGAGACTCTGAATATATGGTTGATGTGGGAAAACATCGACAGTTACGATCTCGAAAATATCGTGAACATAGTTTTGGAATCCAATTTCGATAGTTTAACTCGATTGGGCTTTCTCAGAACCTTGAAGGCTAGGATCCAAGTTTACCGTGGCCAATTTAGGGACAGGGATTTACTTAGACAGAGAGTTATGGCAGCAATGGACTAAAGCTAGACGTTATTCAGTATCGACAGCGCCGTGCCTTCAAATATTCTCCGTTTCTCGGCTTCAGGAATATCCAGGCCCTCGATCGAAGACACCGCGCGCTCGATTGAACCGAGCAGGTGCGGATAGTCGCTGCCCATCACCATGTGATCACTGCCTATCATTTCGCGCACCATGTGCAGCATGTGCGGATTGAAGTTCACCGTGTCGTAGTAAAGACGTTTCAGATACGTGCTGGGTAGTTCGTCGATCTTCGCGCGGCATTCGGTGAAATCGCGCCAGCCATTGTCCATGCGCTCCATCAGGTAAGGCACGGCGCCGCCGAGGTGCGCGACGATCCAGCGAATGTCTGGGAACTCGCGAAACATGCCATCAAAGCACATACGCGCGACAGCCAAAGTTGTATCAAACATGAACCCGACGATCGGGCCAAGCACATACTCGCGAAATGGTTCCGTATTGGCCGGCAGCATCGGATGCAGCAGGATGCAGAGCTTCAGGCGATTGGCTTCGGCGAAGAACGGGCGATACTCGGGCGAGGTCAAGGGCTTGCCGCTGATGTTGCTCAACAGAATCACGCCGTTCATCTTCAATTCATCAATCGCGCGATGAAGTTCGTCGAGCGCCGCTTCGGGCGCGTCCATCGGAATCGAGGCGAAGCCCTTGAAGCGCGTCGGATGCTTCAAGATTAGTTCGGCATAGGAATCGTTGACCATGCGAGCGATTTCCGGCTGATGACTCGCGTCGGTGAAGAAGACATTCGGCGTTGACAGCGAAACGACTTCCACGTCGATGCCGACGCGATCCATGTCTTCAAGGCGCAGCGCGACGTCAGTCATCGGTGGCGTTACGCCAAAGAAGCGCGCGCCGCGATACTTGATAATCGTTTGCCCGGACGGGCTCTTGTCAAAAGAGAATTCGGAAGGCAGATCGCGAATCTTGTCGAAATAGATCGCGGGATAGTAATGCGTATGCAGATCGAATTTGCGCAGCGGCGCCGTGTTCATCGCGTCGGTCATGATTTCAATATGATCTCTTGAATCGTCGATACACTGCCCAGGAGAACACGCCGGGGATCAGAAAGACGATCATGAGCACAAAGTTAATGCCTTCGATTTGCTCTTCATAGATTGTTCCCAGCACATGGTGAACGGTTGGCCTCTGACGAAAGACACTGATGACGTAGCGTGCCTCAAGCACGGCGAGGCCGACGAACCAAAGGATCATAAAGATTCGACAAGCCATCGCGATGCGTTTTCTATTTGCGTCGGTCATAGCCAGATGGTAAGCCGGAAATTGTGAATCGTAAATGGCGGGCCGGATGCAAGACCGCGCGGCGCGTCGGAGCGGTCATTTCGCCGTCGAAAGCTTTCGTAGGGAATTTCCTGGTCTTAGAGCTTTCTTTGCGCTTCGGTAGTAGCATTGCGCCTTCGCGTGAAATATTGAGTAGCCAAAGAAGTTCGCGCAAAGGCGCGAAGAGGAACGAAAGGCGCAAAGTGGAATTAGGACCCTACCGTCTTCGTACTTTGAGTATTGTTCCGTAAGTTAATAGACTAAGGACATGAGCGAGCCGGACATTCAGACGCTTCTGGACAAAGTTCTCGACGGAGAGCGACTGACGGCCTCAGACTGCACGGCGTTGCTCGAGTCGTATGACGTGGCGCGCATCGGCGCGGCTGCGGATGAGATTCGCCGGCGGCATCATCCGGACAACGTCGTCACCTACATCATCGATCGCAACATCAACTACACGAACATCTGCAACGTCGTCTGCACCTTCTGCGCTTTCTATCGCCGGCCCGGCGCGCCCGATACTTACGTCCGCACCATCGACGAAATTTGCGAGAAGATTGACGAGACGATTGCGCTGGGTGGCACGGGCGTTTTGATGCAGGGTGGATTGCATCCGGATTTTGGCGTCGAGTGGTACGAAGATCTCCTGCGCATTCTAAGCGCGAAGTATCCGGGATTCCAGTTGCACTGCTTTTCGCCACCAGAAATTCACAACCTTCATCTGATCTCCGGTCTGGATTACGAAACGATCATGCGGCGACTGAAAGAAGCGGGCCTTTGCAGTCTGCCGGGTGGCGGTGCGGAAATTCTCGACGATGAAGTGCGCAAGAAGGTTGCGACAAAATGCACCACCGCTGAATGGCTTGCTGTGATGCGCGCCGTGCATCGTGTCGGCCTGCGCTCAAGCGCAACGATGATGTTTGGCATCGGCGACCGCATTGAGCATCGCGTGCGTCACCTGCAACGCATACGCGACTTGCAGGATGAAACCGGCGGCTTTACGGCATTTATTCCGTGGACGTTTCAGCGGGAAAACACGGCGCTCGGCCGGAAGATCAAGGAAGAGCCAACGGGAATTGATTACTTGAAGATGCTGGCAGTGTCGCGTCTATTCCTCGACAACATCGCGAATTTCCAATCGTCGTGGCTAACCCAGGGGTTGCGTCTGGGACAAGTAGCCCTGCGCTTTGGCGCGAACGACATGGGCTCGATCATGATTGAAGAGAACGTGGTCTCAGCGGCGGGCGCGCACAACCGCTCGGACGAGAAAGAGTTGCGCTATTTGATTAGCGAAGCAGGATTTGTTCCGCAGCAGCGCGACATTCTTTACGAGCACGTCAATCGCCAACCAAATGAACTGGCGTCTGCGCCGGCCACGGCCGTGGCGCTAGGCTGACTTCGACCTACGCTTTTGCTTCCCCATATCCGCGAGCCGTCCCAAACGATCGGGTTGCTGTTCTTGCTCAGGAGTCTCGACCAGTACGGGCTCAAACTTTGCGGCATTCATGAGCAGGCCTGAACCTTCGGCGGTAGGTTTCACTTTCGCGATGAGCACGCGAGCGATGCGTCGCGGCATCAGCAAAGGGGCAATCGTGGCCACGGATTCTGCCAGTTGGACCACGTCGCCGCCGCCGCGCCAGTGCTCGCGCACGACCATGTCATCCGTGCGATCGATCAAACGCAGCAGGGTGAGCGAAATCAGAAACAGGTCATCGACCTGGCCCACGAACGGAATCATGTCAGGAATGAAGTCGAACGGAATGATGGCGTAAATCACCGCGCCCGCTAACAGCGCGCGCTCAGTCCGCGGCACGCGCTTATCCACCATCAACTTGCAGCACAGAATGACCATGTTCGGCAGGAACATGAGCAGGTTCTTCATCCGGCTTTTGAGCTCGAGTTTGGACATATTAGTTAGTGGCCAGTGTCAGTGATCAGAGGTCGGTCGCCGATTAAGCCGCTGTTCGTGGGGAAGTCTAGCCGAGCATCCACCCCGGAGCAAGCTTTCGGGCTGGCGCGTCTCGTGATAAATTTGGCCTCGCTTTGAAAACTCAGTGTTACTAATTGGGCACTGACCACTGAACCCCGACCACTGATCACCCCTTGTCGATTCTTGAACACATTCGCCAGCGCGCCGCGGCCAACCTGCAGCACATCGTCCTGCCTGAAGGCGAAGATCCGCGCACCGTCGCGGCCGCCAGCGCCGCCGTGCACGGGCGGCTGGCCCGGATCACGATTCTGGGGAGCGAAGACGGAATTCGCGCGGCCGCGCGCCAGGCGGGCGTCGATCTTGGCGGCGTCGAAGTAATCGATCACGCGCGGGCCGGTGATTACGAGAAGATGGTTTCGCTGCTCTACGAGGCGCGGCGCGCAAAGGGAATCAGTACTGACGAAGCGCGCACCGCGCTGCGCGATCCACTCTATTACGCCAACTTGATGGTGCGCGCGGGCCGCGCGGACGGTTCAGTTGCCGGCGCCACGAATACGACTTCGCATACGGTGCGCGCAGCGTTGCATTGCATCGGCGTGCGCCCGGGATTCAAGCTGGTCTCAAGTTTCTTCCTGATGGCTTTGCGCGATCAGAGCGTTGGTCACAACGGCGCCATGATTTTTGCCGACTGCGGTGTCGTGATCGAACCGAGCGCCGCGGAGTTGGCCGAGATCGCAATCGCTTCGGCGGATTCCTGTCGCGCGTTGATTGGCGCGGAGCCGCGGGTCGCGATGCTTTCCTTCTCGACGAAAGGCAGCGCGCATCACCGCTTGGTTGATAAAGTTATCGAAGCGACGCGCACCGTGCGCGCCCGCGCGCCGGAGATCGAGATCGACGGCGAGTTGCAGGCAGACGCGGCGCTGGTGCCGGCGATCGCGCAATCGAAAGCTCCGGGCTCAGGCGTCGGCGGCCGGGCCAACGTGCTCATCTTTCCCGATCTGCAATCCGGCAACATCGCGTATAAATTGACTGAGCGGCTGGCCGGCGCGACGGCGATCGGCCCAATCCTGCAGGGCCTTGATCGACCCGCCAACGATCTCTCGCGCGGCTGCAAGGCCGAAGACATCGTTGACGCGATTGCCATCACCGCCGTTCAGGCCCAGGCGCGAAAAGCAGCGCGCTGAATGGGCAACGACACCCGGTGTCGCGCATCCAACAGGCGTCAATATCTCAATCCAGCGCTGAGGTCACCCGGCTTGCGACGAGCACTACCAGCTATCTTTTCGTTCGCTCTGATTTTCTTTGCGTCCGCTGCCGCTCGCGCACAGAACTCAAGAGCAGAGCCATCACCGACTCCGAAGCTCGCACCAAAATCCGAAGAGCAAGAACCCGTTCGCGTATTTACTGAAGAGGTGCGTTTGCCCGTCGTAGCGCTCGATCAATATGGACACTATGATCCAACGCTGGTATTAGATGACGTGCTCGTGCTTGAGGACGGCGTGGCGCAGCAGATTCGCAGCATTCAACGCCTGCCGGTTAACGTGCTCCTGCTGCTCGATACCGGCAATCAACTCGGTTTGAAAAATACAAATACTACGAGCGCGGTTGCTCTCCGACTCATTTCCAGCATTCATGATGGCAATCGAATTGCTGTGATGCAGTTTGCGAATCGACCGGAGCTTTTGCAAACCTGGACCACAGATAAAGTGGCAATCGCGAAAGTCCTCAAGACGAAAGTGAAGTCAGGCAAGAGCAGCCGGCTGGCCGACGCCATCGCGGCGGCAAGCGATCAGTTCAAAGATACTCCGGCGGGCACGCGTCATATCGTCTTAATCACGGATGGCGTCGATACGCCGGGCGGCCGAGTCACCATGGCGAACGCTTTGAGACAACTGAATTCGATACAGGCAAGCGTGCACATCATCAGCTACACGGTGCTGGCGCGGCAGACTCTCCAAACTCAAACCAAAGTGATCCGTGGGGGCGACGGCGTGCAGCGCGATGCCAACCCTGCCAGCAATCCCGTGGCCAACGGCGATCCCACGCTGCCGCCCGGTACCACTCGTACACCTGGTTTCAAAATTGCGACGATTGATACGGATGTGGCGATGCGGCGGAAACGCAAAGAATACGAACGCGCCACACGCGCAAGCGAAACGCAGCTGAGAGCCATCGCCGAGGAAAGCGGTGGACAGATTTGGCTGCCAGAGAAGATGGACGATCTGCTAAGCGAGGCAGAAAGCGTGGCGCGCGATATTGGATCGCAGTATGTAGTTACGTATCGTCCTACTCGTCCCCTCGCTTCGGCGAAACCCGGCGAATATAGAAAAGTGGAAGTTGCTTCGAGGCGCGTGGGCTTGTATTTGCGGAGCCGGCGAGGCTACATCGTGCCTAATCCTCAATAGTGAAAAACCAGAGTCTAAATCGCTTCGGTGGGTTGAGCTTGCGAGACATACTACTTTCAATCCTCTTATTGGTTCCTCTTTTGTCGGCGGCCAATTCGTACGCTCAGGACAGACCGCAGCTCAAGCCAAAACCTTTGCCGACTCCGAAGGTCGAGCCTAAATCCGAAGATCAAGAGCGGGTGCGAGTTTTCACCGAAGAAGTTCGTCTGCCGGTTTCGGCGATGGATCAGTACGGCCATTACGATCCGACGCTCGAAATCGATGACGTACTGGTATTAGAAGACGGCGAGCCGCAGAAAATTCGTAGCGTGCGTCACGTCCCGGCGAACGTCTTGTTTATCCTCGATACCGGCGGCGACGGAAACGGTCTCAGCGGGTTGTCGAAAAAAACGAGCACGACGCGAGCCGTCGCTTTGAAGGTGATCTCGCGCCTGCCCGAAGGCGATCGGATCGCCGTCATGCAGTCTTCCAATCAAGCCGAACTGCTGCAATCGTGGACCGACGACGTTGACGACGTCACGCGCACGCTGACGTGGAAAATGTTCGCCGGTAAGCGCTCAAGACTTTTTGAGACGATGACTAAGGCGGCGCAATTACTGTCCGATCAGCCCGAAGGCAGCCGTCACGTAATCCTCGTAACCGACGGGGTCGAAACACCCGGCGGCAAAGTTCCACTGGATGACGCGCTGAAACAATTGCTCGGGGTGCGGGCCACCGTTCACGTCATCAGCTATACCGCGTTCGTGCGGCAGAAAACCGATCAGCACAACGTGACACTCGTGACCAAGGACAATCCGATTGCCGGCGATCCGGTGATTACGAACGATCCCACGTTGCCGCCGGGTGTGAATCGCGGCGGCCCGACCTTTGGCGTGGGCATCACTTTCGATCCGGCGATGCGAAGAGTGCGGAAAGCTTACGAAGCAGAAACAAAGAAGAGCGAGAAGTGGTTGGCGACGCTGGCGGACGAAACCGGAGGCAGAATCTTTCTGCCCATGTCAACCGATGAAATGATCGATGAAGGCGAAGAGGTCGCGCGCGAGATCGGCGCGGAGTATGTCGTTACGTATCGGCCCACACGCGCGCTGGCTGGGGCGAAGCCCGGAGAGTATCGTAAGGTTGAGGTTGCTTCACGGCGCGTCGGGCTGCACCTGCACAGCCGTCGCGGCTACATCGTGCCTAATCCATAAGAGTTCAGAGTTCAAGCTTTCGGCTTGCCGCAGCCTAAAGGCTGAACTCTAAACCTCCGCTTAACTCACCGGGGCACTCAACTGAGATTCAATGGTCGCAGCGACCGGCTGCCAATCAGAGTCGTGAGGTTTTCGCATCAGCGAGCGGCGGCGCAGTTCGTCCCAATCTTCCTGCGGGACGCGGTGAAACGCTTCGACGACTTTCCGATCGAATTGCCGTCCGGCCCATTCATCCAGTTCCTGCGCGGCGGCTTCATACGGCCGGCCCTTTCGGTATACGCGGTCGCTGGTGATGGCGTCAAAAGCGTCGGCCACGGAAAATATGCGCGCGCAGATGTCGATATCTTCGGCTTTCAATCCGAGCGGATAACCCGAGCCGTCCCACTTCTCGTGATGTTGCGCGACAACTTTGGCCGCGCCTTCGAGAAATTTTATTCCACGTAATATCTGTTGACCGTGCACCGGGTGCTCGCGCATGCGCTCCCATTCTTCTTCCGTTAATTTCGCCGGCTTGCGGAGGATCGCATCTGGCACGCCAATCTTTCCGATGTCATGTAACAACGAGCCGAACTCCAGGGCTTTCATATTCGGCCCGGTCAACCCGTATTCGCGCCCGAGACGCATACTGAATGTGACGACACGCTCAGAGTGACCGTGCGTTTCGGCGTCACGTGTTTCGAGCGCCGCAGTCAGCGCTTGCAAGGTGGTGCGATAAGCCTGCTCGAGCGAATCCAGCGCTTGATCCAATTCGGCGGTGCGTTGCTCGACCAGTTCTTCCAGGCGAGTTTCATAACGCTTCTTCGCGACGACCAGTTCGCGATATTCAAGCGCGCGCGAGACGGCAGCTTCCGCCTGGCGCAGATCGAAGGGCTTCATCAAATAATCAAAGGCCCCAAGCCGCAGCGCATTGATAGCGCTTTCGATCGTCTGCATGCCGCTGATCATTACGATCACGGTGTCAGGCGAAACGGCTTTCACGTGCGGAATCATTTCCAGTCCGCTCATTCCGTTCATCGTGATGTCGCTAATCACCAGGTCGAAGACGTGCTCGCGAAGTTGGGCCAGCGCTTCTTCAGCCGAGGACGCTTCTACGCACTCATAGGCGCCGCACAAAAGATCGTGGAGCACACCACGAACCTCGGTTTCGTCATCGACGATTAGCAGGCGCGGCTTGGCAGGGCTGTCAGTCATAAGATCGCTTGAATTGAATTTTAGCCAAGACAATTTGGGAATCGCGTTTGGGGCAGCACGCAGCTTTGTGCTGAGGGTTCGCGGCCGGCCTTTGCCAGCCCGAGAATTGTATAACAGCGGCACGTTATTGGCAAATGTTCTTTTACGCAGCTCCGAGGCCTGATTTTACGGCCTCTTGAGCGATCCCTGGAGGAGGGGGCTGGTCGAAAAATCAGCGTTCGGCGGTTGACGATTGGAAGGTCTGCCCCTAATATGGCGTGACCAACTTTCCCGATCCATGGCTGCCGGAGTGGCGAAATTGGTATACGCACCAGACTCAAAATCTGGCGAGGTCACACTCATGAGAGTTCGAGTCTCTCCTCCGGCACCAGCATTTCAGT
>ORMF010790112.1_pt1 | contig 29463 bp, 36 predicted proteins | sample 1779871 | NCBI WGS metagenome assembly ORMF01 (sample SAMEA104232316, study PRJEB22302) | groundwater metagenome | biome: forest; feature: aquifer; material: groundwater | place: USA | collected 2011-08-07 | depth 5.4 m | reverse complement strand
TGACTGTGCCACTTGGCCTAGTCGGTATAGTCGTGGTTCATTTCCGCAACCATTGGATTGATAACCCTTTGCGACGAAGAAATTGGGCGACTAGGCCACAATGCACCGACACTCCACACACACACATGATTGTTACCCGGTATTGAACCATGCCGGCATCACATGACAGGCAAGTGTAGTCCCTACAGCGTTCACTCTGTCACCCAGAAATGACAAGAATTGAACCATGCCGACAGGGCCACAATGCCACTTTTTGCCGCGCGCTCCCGCCTGGCAACGTTGCCAACTTTTGGCAACCTTGGAAAGTCAAGGTGGCCACATTTTGGCAAGGTTGCCAACCTTTGGCAACCTTGCCACCGCCTGGAGCATTTCCGCCGATCTGTCTTGGCAGCGACAGTTACCGCGCCGCGCCGACGCGATCGGAACCAACCTGTACCTCCTGCTCTACCCGCTCTCGGCCTTCCGCCCACTACCAACTGCCCGCTGCCTTCTGCCCACTGCCCCCTGCCCTTGCGGCGGTCTGCCCAAGATCGAGCCAAGCGACCCCCCCCTGCCCCCCCTTCGCAAGGGGGGAAAGAGGGGGTCGCCGCCGCACGGGTCCGGAAGCTGTTTCAAAACGGGGACTGGCCCATTTGCCTTGTGGGGCCTGTCCCCGTTTTGAAACAGCTTCTCAGCGATGGCCGGAACTGGCAGAGAGCGTACCGCGGGAGAAGCTGTTGAGTTTGTTTGGCTGAGCCTCTTGCCGACGTTGGCGGAGCCTGCTTGGCGCACAAGAAGTGAGGGCATCTTGGATTGTTTTTTGAAAAAACAATTCAACATGTCCCCGTTTCGTTCCCCCGTTTCGTTCCCCACGCGAGCCGGAATGATCCGCGTCCCCTTTGATTTTCTCCATTTCCGACATCGCGGGCCAGGACATCCAGGTCCACAACAACAGCGTTTCGAGCGACTGCGACTGACCGGCACGACTTTGCTGCCGGCTTTGCGCGCGGCGGTTGACCCAGTATAATCCAAGCAGATGCGATTCGCGCTCGATCCGGACGTAGGAGAAGCTGCCCATGGCCCGAGTCGTGCGTACGATGTTCAAGGACGCCGATGGGTTTCCTTTGATCGGCACAACGCGGCGATGTCTCCTCGGCGTCAGGCCGATCGGTGCGAATCCAGATGTGGAATTGGACCCGCCCGGCGATGTAAACGGGGATGTGATTTGCAACGACAAGGGATTGTCGGTCGTTGCTGACTGGAGGACGTTGCAAGGTTTCCAGATCCCGGAACATCTCGACGACGGGCACAATGGTGCGAGTGGAAAGAACATGGCTGTTTACGTTCACGGCAACGGTACGGGGCCATTTGCCGAGGGTTTCGTCGCGGCTGGGTTGGAGATGGTTTTCAAGCAAGGCTGCGTGATCGCAGGAGTGATTCGGCCCATTGCAACCATTCCACTTGCACAATTTCAGGCGGACTTGCAAGCAACGCGCCCGAATTGGGTGGTTGACGAGAGCTAGAATATGTCTTCGTTCGATCCAATGATGGATGCGGCGTTTCGCGAATACGCGGAATTGGAACTTCGTTGCCATCAACTGTTGCTGGATGCGAAGGACAATGTTCCGGAGACCGAGGCAGCCGAAGATCGGATGAATGAACTGTGGGATAAACTGGACGAAACTCAACGCCAGTGTCTCAAGGGAATGGGGTCGGACCTGAATTGGGTCCGCCGCAAGGGTGAACCGCCTCCGAACGGTCACAAGGTTGCCGAGGAAGTCACGCCGATCGAGCAGAAAGAAATGGTGGAGGCCATCGGATCGAAGCAATGGCACAAGACCTTGCATTACCTGCGACGTTGCGCCCCGTTGATTCCTATCGATGCACTCGCGTACTCGCGCGGCAGGGTTTACGAAGCCATTGGCCTGCCAGCCTATGCGAGCGTTTTCTACGAACAGGCCGCCGATCTTGACCCAGCCAATGCGGACATGGGGTTGAGTGCCCTTTCGACCATCAAAAAGGCAAACCCAACAAATGCTGTCCGGCGCGCAGAGAAAATCATTGCATCGCCGTTATGCTTTCCGCCCGCCGTATTGGCAGTCGCCGCTGCCACGATTCTGCAACGTGACGAAAAGGACCACCGGCCGATCGACCGGCAGCGCTTTTCCGAACTGCTGAACGACGCCGTCAAGCGGTTGCAGCTGGAGCCGGCGAATGAGGCCAGAACCGTCGCCTATCAAGCGGCAGCATCCGGATTCGAGGTTATCGGCGACCTGACGGCTGCTGTGCGCTGTGTTGATGAAGGACTCAAGCTCACGCCAAATGACGACAATCTTCTGGTTCTCAAGGGAATACTGCTTTACGGAAGCCAAACGGAACAGGCGGTTGAAGCGTTTGCCAAGCTAACGCAAAGAGGAACGACGAACGTCTGGCCCTATGCTTTTCTGGCTCATTTTCACTTGCAGCAAGGGAATTGCGGCGCATCGCTTGACATGAGCAGAGAAGCATGGCAACGGGCTAATTCCGATCCCCTGCGGGCTCTGCTCCTGGAATGGCAAGCTATCTGCCAAGCAGAACTGCATTACCCTCCGGCGGTGGTGCGCCCCATTTTTGAAATGGCGATATCCCTCGACCCATCGAATGACTGGATCGCCAGGAACCTTGCCGCGTTTGATGAGCCCCTGGAGCAGCCGAACAAGTCGAAGTGGCACATTCCGGAAGCATCTTTGTTGAAGACGCAACACGGTGACAGTTTGCGCGAGCTAGGATTTGTCGGTGTTTCCTGATCGTCATAGTTCCGTGCTTCGTGCTAAGCTCAAGGCACACCAGAATTTGCTTTCATTTCAATCGCGATCTACACTTCACCAGATTCCCGACGTTCTCAGCGAAAGGAAACGCTCCCCGTGTCAGTTGCCATGCTCCCCTCCCCCGAAAAGCTGCTTACTCCTGAAGACGAGGAACTCGAGCGCAAGAAGGCGACCCTGGCCGAGCTAGAGGCGTTGCTTGCGGATCGAGAATTGGAACTTGCGTCATGCTTGGCCGACCTGATTCACTTTGAGAAGCGGTATCTGCAAACCGTCGGCCGCCGCTATGCGCTGCTCGACGAGTTGAAGGCCAAAATCGCCGAAGCCAATGCTCAGCAAAATCCACGGCAGCAGGATGCCCGCGGCCGAGCGCGACAAGCGCGGTCCAAGGCACAGGAGTCAGCCCGAGCTGTCGGTGACGATGACGCCGCCTCGCCTTCGCCGGAAGATGCAGCTTCGCCCTCCAAGCCAAAGAGATCGGAGAGCCTGCGAAATCTGTACCGCCAGGCGGCCAAGCTTCTCCATCCCGACTTGACCTTGGATGCAGATGAAAAGGAAAAACGCCATCGTCTGATGGCCGACCTCAACGATGCTTACGCGCGCGGCGACGAGGAACGGATTCGGGCGATTCTTCGGGAATGGCATGCTTCACCCGAGAACGTGCAAGGGGATGGTCCCGGCGCGGAGTTGATCCGTGTCATCCGCAAAATCGCCCAGGTGGAGAAGCGGCTCAAAGCCATCTCTATCGAACTGGAGCAACTTCGTCTTGGGGAGCTATTCAAGCTGAGACAAGCGGTCGAAGAAGCTCATGCGAACGGGCGGGATCTCTTGAGGGACTTGGGTGCGCAACTTGACAGGGAAATCGCCCAAACGCGGGAAGAACTGAAACGGGAATCGAGCAAGGTCACGCCATAAACCCACCGGCTTGCTAAAATGGCAATGGAGGCAGATCAAGAACTCAATCAAGAACGCTGAGATTCGGAGGGAACCATGGCCAGGAAGACGAAAGCCAGACCCGAGATACCAAGGCCGAAGTATCCGCCTGATTCTTTCACCCGCGCCGAACTGCTGAAGGCTATCAAAAAAGTCAAAGCCGATCGGCTTCAGCGGCGCAAACTGTGCGTGCCAGATGGTAAAAGATAGTTACGACACACGCGTGTTCGTCAACTGCCCGTTTGACGCGCAGTACAAGCCCCTTTTCGAGGCCATCGTCTTCGCGTTCCTCGCTTGCGGCATCCGACCGCGCTGCGCTCTGGAAATCGACGACGCCAGCGAGGTGCGCATCGACAAGGTTTTCAAGATCATCGCCGAGTGCAAGTACGGGGTTCACGACATCTCGCGGACCGAAGTAACCTCGGCAAGCGGACTGCCGCGGTTCAACATGCCCCTGGAACTCGGCATGTTCCTGGCCGCCAAGCGTTTCGGTGTGGGCAGGCAAAAGCAAAAGGTCTGTCTGATCCTCGACAGCGTGCCGTATCGGTATCAGCAGTTCATTTCCGACATCGCGGGCCAGGACATCCAGGTCCACAACAACAGCGCCCAAGAAGCCATCAGCGTCGTGCGCAACTGGCTGCGCAGCGACTCATGCTCAAGAGTGGGTCCCGGGTTAACCTTCCCGCTCGGCGCTGATATGCTATCATCCAGGGTTTAAGCAATGCCGCCGAACCAAAAGTGCCCAGCCTGTACAAGAATGGTTCCGGACTGGCACCGTGAATGGCACTCCCTGGAGGATCAGAAGAACATTTTCGACAGGAAAGCAGCGATGGAGTGCCCTTTTTGCAAAGGCAACATCGCGTACGATAAATTCCTCTTGCTGGCGGTCGCCGAGTCCGGACGAGCCCTGGCGAAGCGAGATGTCTTGAAAGCCGCTGAGTGGGCATGGAACTGCGACGGCAAGACCTTACGAGAATACCTGCACACACCGCCCGGCGAACTCTATGGGGACGCCTGGACGGAGGTGGAGATACAAGCGGCCGACTCGAAAGTAGCCGCGAAATTGGAGTAAGATTGCTATGCCGCTTACCAAAACAGAGCGCGAGTTTCTGAACGCTTATGTCCACGAAGCAACGCATGAGCCGTTCGGCGGGCCCGCCACCAGCGATCTGCACCGGCGCGGAATCCATTACTCCGATTTGAATTGGATTTTAACCGCCTTCGACCGGGAACTATGTGCCCACGGGATACCGCCGATGGGGCAACAGAACCCAAACCCGCCGCCGAGCCCCTGGACGGAGCTAGCGCAGGTGAAACTCCGCAACCAGGAGTTGCGCGAAGAGTGCGAATATCAAGTTGCATCGCCCAGCCATGGCGACCCTGATCTGCCCACGGCACTTGGTCCGCCTCAAGACATCACCATGGCTGCCACTAAGCGCTAGGTTCCAGAGCGGCGCTTAGGTCATCAGCGTCGTGCGCAACTGGCTGCGCAGCGATTCAAGCTTGCGAGTTCTTCCCGGCGGCATGGAAATCTACCGCCGGTTTCAACTGTTCGAGCAAGACCTGCCGGCGCTCTGCGAACAACTTAGACTGCAACGCGATGAGCTGACGTTCAACGACTCGGCTTCGATTATCTCCGATTGGCTTCGGGACAATTGTTGATCGGAAGGCACAGAACTCGGCAATGAAGGAGTGTCCAGGGTGTCAGGCACGGTTTTCACCAGTTAGTAAACGGTTCCTTGACACCCGTTGTCCAGCTGCATGCTGATCAAGCGCGAAGCGCTATTGCGAATCGGCCCGCTTGACCCGTGGACCGATTTGAGCTTGTTCGATTCCGACATTCTCAGCTCGAAAGCGCGGCAAGCGGGCTACCAGCTCGCCTGCTGCAAGGACGTGTTCATCCACCACTTTGGCGTGCGCACGTTTGCCCACGGGGCGCCAGTGGATCATGAAAAAAGGGACGCTGCCGGCACGGTTCCATGAGCGAGGGAGCAACCGCTTACTTGCCTTTCTTGATGATGTCCCAAACGGTCAGGTTGCGCTGCCTTGCCGTGACCAATTGCCGTCCATCGGGCGACATGGTCACCGCATCCTCGTCCTCCGATAATGCTATTGTCTGACGCCTTTTCTGACTTTTGTAGTCCCATATGTGAAGCTCATGCGAACTCGGATCATAGGTCACGATGGTCTTGCCGCCTTCTTGAAGCCCCACGAGACTTTGCACGGCTCCTCCAATCTTCGTACCACGCGGCTTCCGATCTGCTCCGATAATGTTACCGTGAACAAACAATTCTCCATTAGGATGCACAGCCAACCCAATTGCTGTCCCTCCCTCGTCCTTTAACTGGACGGTTTCTGAAAACGTGGCATCCTTCATGCCCCACCAGCTGACCTTGCCGTCGTGATTCACAGCCACATGGTTCGCATCCGGATGAAAAACGAACAATGCAAACAACTCCGCATCGAAGGTGACCTTTTTCAGAATTGTACCGGTTCTCAAGTCTCCAACAACGATTTGTCCCGCATGACCTGCCCGATAAATTGCGGTGCAGATAATCTTCTTGTTGTCCTTGCTGAAGCCCACATCCGTCACACTCGCCGGCGTGGGGCCGTCTCTCGGCGTGGGCACAGCAAACGATTGTATCAACTTTCCCGACCTCACGTCCCAGACTTCAACAGCGTTATACCTGCCGTGCGCAAGCAACTGATTATCGTGACTGAATTTTAGCGAGTGGATATCATCGCTCGTCTCGATCACCGCCATTTTCTTGCCGGTTTTCGCGTCCCAGACGACTATTCCCTCGCGCGAACCCGGCGAGGCGATTCTCGTCCCATCCGCTGAAAAGGCCACTGGCCCGACGCAATTCGTAAGAACCGCCCGCTTTGATAAGTGGAGCAGGTCATCTCCGGAACTAATGCTCAGCCCTATGCATATGCGCACACAGATTGCCAACATTGCGTTGCCCCCTACTGTGGTACCGGTATCGCGGCCGCCGCAGTTTGAAAAGCATTCGTCATAGCATTCGTAAACAATTGGCTTTTGTCGTAAGTCAGGTCGTTGATGTTGAAATCATTCAGAATCTGTCGCTTCCACAGATTGATTCTCTCGTAACCGTTCACGGGTAGAGAGCCGAGTTTTCTGCGGCAGACATAACGTCTGATGCCAGCAAAACGACCTGTTTTAGAGATCTCATTGCATTTCGCCGCGGAAAACACAGGGTTTGACCCCGTGAACGGTTACATTCTCTCGTCTAGGTCCCCTGGCGTGGCGATACGTTCTAGCATCTTTGCAGCTATCTGATCCCACGTAAACTTTGTTCCCAAGTTCGGATATCTCGAATCTCGCCACGACTTGAGATAATCATATGTGTTTCTGGCCATTGCCAATGCCCGACCTTGCGAAGTGCCGCTAAAGAATTGGTCATCGGCATGTTTGGCGTCCGCGTCACGCTTTGCCCAATATGGGTTGTTGAATTTAACATGACCATATTTGGCTTCCCATGTTCGATGAGAATATGAATCCTGAAAGGCATGCAGACCTATGCCCATGTAAAACATGTCGGTAAGTGCAACGCCATTCTGGATGAAAGCGGCGTTCTGAACTGGTTGCCGTGCATACTTGGAGCCAGGTTCTACAAAGTCATATACCCACTGCTTGCCTTGCTTGTGTGCAGGTGCTCGAAAATGATACTTCTGCCGTATTTTTATTGCCTTCTCGGTATAAGAGGACAAACCTTGGATCGGCGCGGTGTCTTTGTCGTAATCTGTTCTTTCGTCGCCCCAGGCAATGAGATAAGCGACGTTTGGATTCGGCGGCCTCACTGTGTGCAAACACAACGACGCCGCCACATAGAACGTCAGGTAAAAGTGCATGTCTCTGTTGTAAAGGCCGCTCGGATCGAGACTATTGACCGTTCGGTTATTCACATACCTGTACAGATTACTATCCCCCGCATCGAACCCCAGCGGGTCCTGGCTGATCCAGCGGCCGGTGACGGCGTCGTAGTAGCGGGCCCGGTTGTATTGCAGGTCGCTTTCAACGTCGAGTTCACGGCCCGTCCACGCGTAGCGCCCTCGGAAACTGGAGTCGGTTTCCGATGAAATCCCTCCAAAGCCGTTGTACGCGATTGAATCTTTGACTGTCCCGCCGCTGTTGACGATGTCCCGCACGGAACCCAGGCGGTCGTTCAAGTACCAGTACGCCGTGCCCGAATCGGTGCGGGAAAACACCTGGTCGATTATGTCCCCGCGCAGATACCGAGTTGTCAAAGAGCTGGAGCCGTTCAAGTCGGCCCACACGTCCCAGTTTTCGTTGCCGACCAAATGCTGATTCGTGTTTTTCCACGCATCGTATGCGAAGCGGGTGACCGTTGCATTTCCCGCACCGGTTCCGTCCGCATCGTACGATTTCTCGATGCGGTTTCCGTACAGATCATACTTGAAATCCTCCTGCCCTGTCAATCGCGCCTCCATCCGTCTGGCTGCGTTTGACCGTCACAAGCTCGTTCTTTTCATCGTAGACGTAAGTCCACGTTTCCTGAGTTGCCCCTTTTGATTTCTTGCCGCGTGCCCGCCTGTCGCTGGAACGGTTGGAGGATCGCATGGCCACGGCCGCGGGTGGGCTCGATCCGTTTTTCGGCGCCGGCGGCAAGGTCTTCACCACGTAAATAATCGGTAAATAGGGGTTTTGTCGATGCATCTAGTTGTGGCGCACGGCGATTGCGGCATGCGTAGTCCTGGGGTTTTGGAAGAGAAGGTTCGCAACCTGGGAAAAAGAACGGGGACGCGGACCGTTTCGTCGAGCCGCAACGCCGGTCACGCCGACGACAAATCAACATCCAGTTTCCGCCCGACTGCTTCCGCCCATTTGTGCAGCGTCGCAATCGTGGGATTCAGCATCTTGCCGGTTTCCAAGCGGGACAAAGCCGGCGGGTCGATCCCCATCCGCTCGGCGACCTCGGCCAGCGTCAATCCGTGGCTCAGGGCATCGTTGCCAGGGAAATGATAAAAGGGAACTGTGCCGCAAGATTCTTGATCAGTTGGTCGTCGGCCGTGATGAACTCGCAACCCTCGCGCTCGGCCAGGGCGATGTAGAGGCAGTCGTAGACTCCGCAGTGCATAGCAGACGAGATAGCTACCGCTCTGGGCAAAAGGGGTCGATAGGGATGCAGGGGCATCGGGGTGCTGAGGACGTCGGCGAGGAGACGCGTTGCTTGGGGCGGCTTGATGAGGCCCTTCCGCTCGGCACGGGTAAGGGCGTGCGCGACTTCGACCGGGAAGATGTCCGGAGCAAGCAGTTCGAGCAATTGCTGGCGAAAGTCGTCGCGGACGGAAAGGGCTTGGGGCGAATCGGGCTCGGTGAGAACCCACTTCAAGGCCACGGATGCGTCGAGGACGTACTTCATTCTTCGGCGCGGCCTTCACGGATCAGGTCCACGGCGACGTTGAGAACGCCGTGTTCGGCGAGGATTTCCTGGCGAATCTTCTCGGTCTGCTCGCCGAGGCGCTTCTCGAACGCGGGGTCGCGCTGGCCCGTGGACTGTAGTTCCAGCGCGTGCTCCAGGTCGGCCAAGGCGTCCGCGGGAATCATGATATTCTCGATAGTCTTCATAAGTACATTTTCACAAGGTGCTTGTAAGGCGTCAATGGAAGCTTGGCACGCGCAAGCGAATCATGTGTTTTCAGTGGCTTGACTCATCTCGCGGCGGCGCCGGTCATGCGGACGATAAACCAACATCCAGTTTCCGCCTCAACGCTTCCGCCCATTTGTGCAGCGTCGCGAGCGTGGGATTCAGCATCTTGCCGGTTTCCAAGCGGGACCAAGCCGGCGCGTCGATCCCCATCCGCTCGGCGACCTGGGCCAGCGTCAGCCCCTGGCTTTCGCGCACGGATTTTGAGCCGGAAATGAGCGAGTCCGAGAAGGGCGCGAACGCGCGACATCATGCAAGTTCAGCGTTTTGCGGGCCGGCGCCGCGGCTTGGGATTTCGGCCGTTACTTGCGGCGCGCTCCAGGGCGGCGCAGAGCATCTCCAGGGTTTCCACGTCGCGGCTGCGGTCCTTGTGGGCCGAGTCGATTTCCTTGCCCAGCCACGCACGCGGCGTGGGGCCAGGGAGACGGCCCAAGAGCGCTGCCACCTCCGCCTTGATCGCGCCGAGTTTCTTCTTGCCCATCATAAAAAATGCCTCAAGAGTCGTCGTAGCCGTTCAATAAAGTGGACGGTGTTTGCGGCACTCATTCCCAATTCGGCCAGTTCCGCAGTAGCCTTCCACACGAGCGTTTGCGCTGATTCCGGTTCGGCAAGCAGAATCGAACCAACCAGCGAGGCCAGAATCTCCTCGAACTGCGCGCCGGGGAACTTCGCCAGGATCGTCCGCAAGTTTCGGTTTCTTATCAACCTCTGGTGCCCACATTCATGGGCGATCAGGGCCTCCAAGCTGAAATCGGCCGGGTCAGCATCACGCTCAAAACCCTCCGCGTACAGGACCAACAAATCGTGCTCTGCCGACGAGCCGATATGGTACTGCGCCCCGCCGCTGTGGCTGCTGACGTGGCGGTACTCCAACGTGCCGACGAAACCAAGACGCCGGGCAATTCGGTCGATTTGCCCAATGCGTGCCCGGTGTTCGGTTGCCGAAATCGGCTTGGGCTCGTCGTGTTCACGCATTTCTTCCGCTAGGCTATCGCGGGGAAACGAAGACTGCAAGCGCGTTAGGCGGCGATTCCCTTTGACTGTTGCTTCGCGGGCTCAGGGAGAAAGGGGCGGGACCAGGTTCAGCCCACACGCGTCGGTAGGGAAACGCAGCATCAGAACAATTCCAAACCGGAAGCAACGAAATCGTCTTCGGGAACCCGCTCGAGGAGAACCTCTTCCGGATCTTCGCCGGTCGCGCGTAGTTCGGCGTCCAAAGCCGATAGCGTCGTGCTGCTGGCGATCAGGCGTCGGCCGTCGGGACTAAAAGCAACCCAGCGGCCGTGATGCTTGCTCAGTTCTTCCAAGGGGAAATCGCCCGCGGCGCCCAGGTCCGGCGATGTCGGCGTTTGCTGCGATTGAGACATGAGCGGTTTCTCCCATAGGACCACAGGTAGTCCATCGATTGGCAATTCTATCACGTTTTCCGGCTGAAAAGTAGCCGGCCCGACGCGCCAAGCCGCCCCGCCGGTCACGCCGCTTGTCGCGGATCGAACCTTGCACCGCCATCACGACGAGCAGGTCGATGTCGCTGTCCGGGCCGGCGTCGCCCCGTGCATGCGCGCCGAAGAGAATGATTTGTTCCGGTCGAAACCGATTGGCGATCCGCTGCGCCATCTTGCCGATCACTGGCGCCAGCTCGGTTGACTTGCGAGTTCGTGGCATGGATGTGCACCAACTATGCTCGAATTTGCCAGGAGTTGGTTCTGCCGTCTTTATCGACCACGATGGACATTGTATCATTCCAACATCCAGTTTCTGCCCGAGTGCTTCCGCCCATTTGCGCAACGGCGCGAGCATGGGGTTCAGCATCTTGCCGGTTTCCAAGCGGGGCAGAGCCGGCGCGGCGATCCCTTTCGCCAAACAACTGGCCACAAGCTCCTAACCCAACCGAGGAGATCCCAACACATGACTCCGAAACCACTCAGCGACGCTGTCATGAAAGGCTTCGCCTACCTGATCGGTCAACAGCACCAAAGCGGCGGCTGGAGCCAGGGAGGGGGTTGGCGCGCGGACGCGCAGGGAGGACGCGCGGTAAGGAGTGGGAGGACTGGGATCGGTCAGTGACCGAAAACCTCGAGCGCATTCAGAACAAGGATGGGAGCTGGACGGGGCATCACTGCATCACGGGCCGGACTTTCTGCACGGCCGCGGCCTTACTCGTGCTTCTGGCCGATCGCTCGGCCCGTGCGCAACCCAAAAGCTCGCCCTGTCCGGAACCCGCAAAGGCATAGGAACGGTTCTTTCCAAGTCCCCGGAGGTTCCAGTGCTCTTGCAAATGCCTTTGCACCTCGGTCGAATTGATAACGTCTTGGCCCTGGCCGTCCGCTTTCTTCTGCGGCAGCAGTCGGCTGACGGGGCATGGCGATCGGACACTTACGGCGCGTTCAAAGATGCTTACTCCTTGACGCCACTCGCACTGCACACCCTGCTCGCCAGCGGCGAGCGCGAGGCCGCGTCTGCCGTCGAGAAGGGGACGGCATTTCTGAGTTCTGCAGTAGGGCCCGATGGTTCTATCGATACTGGTGCTATCGGTCTGAGCTATCCTGTTTACACCGCCGCGTTGACCGTGCACGTCTTCAGTACACTTCCAGGCTTTGCAAGAGAGCGTGCAGCGTGGCTGAACTACCTGGCAGAGCGGCAATTGACGGAGGAACTGGGTTGGCATCCCGGAGACCGGGAATACGGCGGTTGGGGCTATTCACAAGGACCGCCCCGGAAACCGCAGGCGGATCGAGCGGTCCCGCCCTTCACTGAATCCAACCTGTCCGCCACGGTGCTCGCAGTCGAGTCATTGCGCTCGGCCGGGACGGCCAGCGATCAGCCAGCATTGCGACACGCGCGCAAGTTCGTATGTCGTTGCCAGAACTACGCTGACGAGGTTGCGCGTCGGGAACCGGAGTTCGACGACGGCGGCTTCTTTTTCATTTACGATGATCCCGTGCGCAACAAGGCTGGGCTGGCGGGGCGCGACCGCACGGGACGGCAGCGGTACTCTTCCTACGGCAGCATGACGGCGGACGGACTGCGCGGCTTGCTGAGCTGTGGACTGCCGCTCGATGCCCCGCGCGTAACGGCGGCGCGGTGCTGGCTGGAGAAGAACTTCGCAGTCGCGACTCACCCCGGGAATTTCGCCGCCGGCCGGGAGGCAGTGCGCGCCTCAGCGTATTACTACTATTGCTGGTCTCTGGCCCGGACCATGGCGGCCGCCGGCGTGCAAAAGCTCGCGAAGGCAGTAGGACCGCTGTCGTGGGCGGAGGCGCTTGCTGAGGAATTGGTGCGCCGCCAACAGCTAGAAGGATCCTGGGTGAACGACGCGGTGGAAATGCGCGAGGACGATCCGATCCTGGCCACATCGCTGGCGGCCGGTGCGCTGAGCGTGTGCCGGCAGTTCGTCATCCAGGCCGCGAACGTCCGAAACGGCGACATTCAAGATATCCCTGTTGATCGCGGTTTGAAATGAGGCCATTGTCGCGGAGTTAGGCAAGGCCAGGGAGAGTTGCCGGGCGAGGGGTTCGAGCAACCGTGCGCTTACTTGGCAGATGGCTTGTCGGGTCCGCGATGGACTCGATAGGATTTGCCTTTCAACTTCACGATGGTGGCGCCGTCCACGACGCGATCCAATCACTGCTCAATAAACGGGTGCGGTCGGCCCAGCATCAAGAAAACATTGGGAATTCGCTCATTTTTCAAAAGAAAATGGCATGACTCCCCTGAGCTACGCCCAAAAATCGGTCCCCGAACTGCGACTCGTGTGAAAAATCCAGGGAAAGCGACGGTTTCGTGAGGCTCATTCCTTGATGCCACAGCGACCACACCCGTTCAAGTCTCGGAGCGAAGCGCTAACTTCGCTCCGAGGCGCTTCTTCCAAGCCGATCCTTACCGCCTTTCGTTCGTGGTTACTCTACGACCTGAAGAGAAATGCCTCGCTGTACTCCTGCAGCCGAATCGCCTCGGCCAGCTTGTAGTTGTCGGTCTTGTGCGTCTTGTCGCGGCCGTAGTTGACCGCGCTCAGGCGATGGGCCTCGTCGAAGATGATCAGGTCCCACTTGCGATTCTCCAGGAGCAGCCGCTTGTTCTCCTTTCGCTTGAGCCGATCCAGCGACGCGATCGAGCGGCAGAATCTCGGTCCGCGCGTTGGAAAGCTGCCCGCCCTTGTTGCCGGTGAGCAACCGGGCGGCCAGCATCTTGAGTTCGAAGCGCCAGGCCGGCTCCCACTCGCCACGCGCCGCCCGCTCCAGCGGCGTATCGACGCGCTCCACTTCGGACAGCGGCAGAACCTTGTTCTCCGAGCGGTACGGCGGCGTCATGAACACCGACGGATTGAACTCGACCTTCACATACTCACGGCGCACCAGCTGCACCCGCCCGACGCCGTACTCCTTTCGGTGTCCAAGACGTAAAGGCTCATAGATAATCCGGGTCATTGTCCACCTTGCGACGATAGTCCGCGATTGCTTTCTGCCAATCGTCAAACATCGGATCGTCCTTGAACATGCCGGCGAACTCCGCCAACGGATGCGGATGGGAACCGACCTCCAGGCCGACCAATTCGGCGCCGTTTTTGAGCCGTGCTTCGATTTTCGCACGCAGCTTGGCGAGAGCTTCTTTGCGCGTGGCGCCCTTGGCGCTGACGGCGAAGGGTTCCTTGCCCCGCGCCCGGTAGCCGTTGCCTTTCACACGTTCGACAAGAACTGGGATTTGCATGGTTTTCTCTCCGTGGTAATGCATTTTGCCTCATTGTAGCAAATGGCCGGCCATCCCGCGAACCGGTACGGCGGCGTCATGAAGACCGGCAGACTGAACTTGAATTGGCTATCTTGAAGCATGAATGAGCTTTACGTCATCGGCGGATAATCCGTATAGTGCGTTGACGCGTTCGTTGAGCTCGGCAATGCGATCGGCTATGGCGAGTTTGACCGTCGCCAAATTATTCGTCGCTCCAGTCAGATATTCATCCCACTGTGCTCGCTCCTTCGGGGCGAATCGTCGCTTGGCAAACTTCTCCATGTCGCGCAAGAGTTGGGCCAAAGGGGCGCTGTCGAAATCTTGCAGCTTGCCAGGCAATGTCGGCGGTAAGACATCGATCAACAGGGGCGGGTTGGCCGGCAAATCGACGGCGAATCGGCGATGCACTTTGCGATACATCAACAGCCTTTGGCCGTGCAATCTTGCCAGTTCTCGTGCAATTTTGGCGACGGACTTTTGATCTTTGGTTTTGGGAATCGGTAGAGGGGCGATGAACTGCTTGTTGGCGGAGCGGTATTCGCCGCGAAACGGCTTTGATTGCCGCCGCCAGGCAAAATTGCACGCTTGTGCATTCAGCACACCAAGTAGGTAATGTGCATCCCAACCCTTGCGGAACAAGACTCCGCCCACATCGACGTTGTCGATGCAAATATTGCCCCTGAGGTCCAGCCCGGCGAACAGACTGAGAAGTAACCGAGGCACCAGCAATTTTGGGAGATGCTGTTTGTCGATGGCCTGATGACGGCCGAAGCGCCACCAGTCATCGTCGTCAAACTTGCCGTTTTCGCGCTGGCGTAGCTTGCGCTCATTTTCCCTCAGATATTCCCAGCATTTCTTGTGACTCGTCAGCTCCTTTTTGGTGAGAAGCCGGCACTCGTTCGCGGTTACATGATAAGGAAAGATTAAGTATTTGTCGGTCGGCGGCATCGCGAAAGGGACGACGTCTTCGCCCGACACCAACGGCTTGAGCATCTCGTCTTCCAAGTCCACGGGGCCATTGGCGGCGAAGGACCAGTATCGGCCGGGTTTGATTTTTATCACGTGGTAGATATGGTCGGCACTTGTGATGAGACCTTGGAAAATCTGCTCCGTGGCTTCTTTCAGAGCCACGCTGTTTTCGTTCATCTTGTCGATGACGCGTTGTTCGCTCCCCGTGAGGAAAGCCCAGGCACCGACGCCGAGGCTAGCGTATTCCACCGGATAGAATTGCAGCCGATTCAAATCGCCATCACGAGCGTCGGCCATGGCGATGTCAGGCTGTGGCTGGGCGGCAAAGAACTGCAGGGCAGAATAGGTTGTGGCATCCGCGAAGACCTGGTGGCTCTTGAAATCGACAAACCGCGCAAGGGCGTGACGTTCTTTCACCAACGCGCGCAGGCCTTTGCCATATTCGTTGAAGAGCCAGACACTGGGCGCGATGTAGCCCATGCGCCCGTCCGGCTTCAGCAAATCCAGACCGCGTTCGATAAAGGGAAGATAGAGGTCGAAATTGCCCGTCCGGGCGGCGCGGTATTTCCCGACCAAGTACCCGGCAATTTCGGGCTGGCGCTTACGGAAGTTCTGTAATTTGACGTACGGCGGGTTGCTGATGATGCAATCGAATCGTCCATGTTCAAAGACCTGCGGGAACTCTTTGGCCCAATCGAATGCGTCGGGCGTGACCGTTGGATCGTCCACGAGGCTGTTGCCGCGTCGTATGTTCCGTGACAAGTCGTTCAGCGTCTTGCCGCGCTCGGCCGTGCGGATCCACAGGGCCAGCCGCGTGATCTCGACGGCTTCCTCGGAAAGATCGACGCCGAACAGATTCTCGCGCAGTATGGTCGATGCAACTTCGGCACGGTGTTCTTCGGCGACGGACGTCGGCATCGCCGCCAGCACATCGAGATACAGATTCTCAAGGTAACCGTACGCTTGGATCAGGAAGGCGCCGCTGCCGCAAGCGGGGTCGCAGACACGCAAACCGCGCAAGGCGTCCCAGCGCGCCAGCTGAAAAGCCCGCCAGGCGTCGGCGGGTTGTGTGGCCGGATCCGCGTCTGGATTCACAGCGTGCTCTTTTGCCAGTGCAGCAAAGCGGTCGCGCAGGCATGCGCCGATGGTTTGTTCCACGATGTAGTTCGTGATCGCGGTCGGTGTATAGTAAATCCCTTCCCGCTTGCGCTTACCGTTCTTTTTGCCCGCGTTTTTTTTCTTGTCGTCGCCGGGCTCGGTCCGCAACGCTTCGAGGTCAGTGACGGACTGTTCGAAGATGTGGCCCAAGACGTCCACATTGACTTCGTCGCGGAAGTCGTAGGTGCTCAACTCACGAAAGAAATCCGTCCATTCGTCGGCAAGGTCCAGGTCATCAACCTCTGTGTCTCTTTTGAACAGCCCGCCGTTGTATGCCGTGATGTTCGAGGCCAGGTTGCCCTCGTTGATGCTTTGGAACAACTGGCGGAAATTGGCCCAGCGGGGATTGATGGCCTTGGTAAAGGGCGGCAGTTCGCGCCAGGCCTTATCGATGGATTTGGCTGGCAAAAGATCGCGGCATTCACAGAAACGAATGAAGATGATGCGATCCAACAGGCGTTGAGCGATATGGATCGCCCCGTCGAGGCTCTTGCCGTGCTTCTGCCGAAGGTGATCGATCAGTGCTCGGCGCTGCTTGTGATAGTCCCGGTAAAGGTCGGCGCCGACGGTGCGTTGGCGATTGTCGGATTCCTCAAGAAGCTGATCGGCGCGAGCGAGCGTGCCGGCGAATTGGGGCAGCAGACCGCCCCGTTCGAATAGATAATAGAATTGCAGAAAGCGATCATTGTCGCGCAATTCTTGAAGCGCAAAATGCTCAAAGGCGCGTGGCGTCTTCAGGCGATGGTAAAGGCGAAAGCTGACGTAGTTGCACACTAAACCCCATGGACACGCAGGCACGACGTTCAGGTAATCCCAGCATTGCTGCACGGGAGTGCGACCTTTGACTCGGTCACGATCAACGTTGACGCGTGGCCCTTTGAGCTCGATGAGAACGCTCGGCGAATGGCCGTTGTCCGCGGTGAAAATGCCAATCGCGGCATCCGCCGTTCCATCGGGAACAGCGTATTGCGCTTGCAGATGCCAAATCGGCAGATTCTCGGAGAACAGCGTATAACCAAGCGCCGTTCCGAATACGTCCGTGAGGAATTCGCCCTGGAGAGTCGTCTCTTTCATCTTGACGAGTTTGCCGCTGCTCTCGAGGTCAGCCCATTTGAGGAAGATTTGGTAGGCTGCGTCCTGGCGCGGCCCGTTGAGGCGAAGGTCATGCGCCTTGCCGTCGAGAAGTTTGCTAAGGAATAGCCGTTGAAAGCTACGCCCGTCGCCGTAACGTGCGGGATGGAACTCGGGAAAAAGTGTCAGTTCGCCGACCATGGCAATTACCACTCCTCGCCAAAGCGCGACCCGCGGTCCAATCGGTGGATTTTGGCCTGCTTGCCATCGCAGCCGACGCCGAACAGGGCATTAGGCGGTTGGCCCAAATCGTCCTTCAGGGCGCGGAAGCGGATCTTGATTTGCTCGACAACCTTCTTGCTCCCTGGCGAATCGAGACGTGGGCCTAGGCGGTCGCCGGGGCTCGAGGGGTTCTTGTATTCGATCAGCACGCGCGTGTAGAACGAATCGATCCGGCCCTTGGCGACGGTGAACTCGTGCTTGCCTTCGAGCCGAACGCCGGTCTCCAGTTCGAGGAACGCCAACTGCCGCTCGACCGCGGTGCGGATTTCTTCTTCCTTGTCGGCGACAGCTGCGGCATGGCGCACCTGCTCCGCGAATTCGGCGGCATCCTTGCCGATCAACTCGTCGAGCGATTGCGCCTTGGCCATGGTCCGGCTTCCTGCGTGATGGCTCTAGTGTTACCGGTTGAGACGAGAAGTTCAAGGAAGAAGCAGTTATCCGCAATGGGTGCTCAAGCGGTCGCAACTCGAGGATTGCCAGTACGCCTGGGGCATTGCCGACAGTCTGCACCTGCTCGGCGTCGCCCACGCCCGGCTCGGCGACCAGGCGAAGGCGCGCGACTATCTCCAGCGCGCCCTTGAAAAACGCAAGCCGCTCGAACACCCCGGCCTGGCGGAAACCAATGACGAGCTGCGCCGCCTTTAGAGAATCGATCCGCAGATTTCGCAGATTTCGCAGATGGGAGACAAGAGTCGAAGGTGCTGACCGGGCGCGAACGGGTTTTCCGATTTTCAATCTGCGAAATCGGCGAAATCTGCGGATCGATCATTCCTCGCCCACGCGCACATGGACGTGGGCGATGGCCGGCTCGCTGCGGTTGTTGGTGCGCTCGACGCGCACCAGATAATGGCCCGCGCGCTCGAAGCGATGAGTCGTGCGCGCGTAACCGTCCTTCGCCAGGGGGACGACGTTGCCGTCGCTTTGCACGACGACCTTGGGGCTGCCGTCGCCGAAGTCCCAGGTTTCCTTGCCGTCCGTCGTGCGGAAGCTGCGCACCACGAATAGCACCGGATCGCCCGGCTGGATGCCGAACGTCGGGGCGTACGCGGCATGGATTGACGGCGGCAGTTTGTCGGGTTGGTTCTTGTCCAGCACGTTGACGACCGCGAAATCGTAATCGATGTGGCTCGAACCGTCGCGAATCTTCAGCACTTCGCTGTAAACGCCGGGCTTCTTATACGTGCGCTCGACTTTCGCGCCGGTCGCGTGGCCGCCGTCGGTGAACGTCCAGTCGTAGCCGGCGATGGCGCCGTCCGCTGACCATGACCGGCTGGCGTCGAGCGTGACCTTGTCGCCGACGCTGGCCAGATGGTGTGGCCGCGCGATGGCCTGGAGCTTCGGCTTGTACTGGTGCTGGTACGCCTCCCAGAGAAATGCGTAGCCTTCGATGATGCCCCATTTGCCGGAGGGCTGCTTGCCGGTGATGTCGAAGTGGAGGTGCGACCAGCCGCCGCTGCCGCCCTCCTTGCCGAGGATGCCGAGCGGCTGGCCGATCTTCACCTTGGCGCCCGGTTTGATCGCGGCGTAGATCGTGTGCAGATGGCTGTAGCGATAGTACCAGCCGCGTTCGTCGAGCAGATAGATCACGTCGTAGCGCGGTTTGGCCGGCGATTTCTCGTAACCGGGCAGGATCGCCTTGCCGGACGAGATGACGATGCCGTCGGTCGCGGCGGTCACATCCACGCGTTCTTCGACGCCGCCGATGTCGAGGCCGTAGTGGTAGTAAATTTTCTTGACGAGCGGGTTCTCGCCGCCGTCGACGTGGACCGGCTCGTTCGCCATCTGCGTGCCGCTCGCAAACCAGCGCTGCTTGGCGGGATACATGAACGTGCGAGGCGCGAGCAGCGGCTGTCCGGCGGGCCAAACGCGGATGCGCGCATCCTTGTCGAGTCCCCACGGATTGTCGCCGGCGACGCCGCTGGAAGCGTTTTTGGGATAACCCTTGGTCACCGGGCAATCGACCTGCACGCCGGCGACGACGATCGGCAAGCGATAATTCGCCGACACCAGCGTAACCTTCTGCCCGTTGATCGCGACGGTCGCCTCCGCAATCCGCACGGCCCCGCGCAAATCGTCGCGCGTCTCCTTGAGATCGAGCAGCTTCACCGTCACCTTCGTGCCGGCCGGCAGCACGACCTCCTGCGTTTCGCCGACATCCAGATCGACGGTGCGCATCGAAACGGGCAGCTCAGCCGCCGGCAAGGAGGCAGCGAACGACTGCAGAGCGAGGATGGCAGAGAGAAGCGGTTTCATGGTTTGGACAGGTCCTTACGCCACGATCTCCTCAATCACCCGCGCCGGTTCCACACCCGTTAGCCGCTGATCCAGCCCCTGGTGGCGATACGTGAAGCGCTGATGATTGATGCCGAGCAGGTGCAGGATCGTGGCATGGAAGTCGCGGACATGGACGGGGTTTTCGACGATGTTGTAGGAGAAGTCGTCGGTGGCGCCGTAGATCGTGCCGCCCTTGGTGCCGCCGCCGGCCAGCCACATGGTGAAGCAGCGCGGGTGGTGGTCGCGGCCGTAGTTTTGCGCGGTGAGGCCGCCTTGCGAATAGATCGTGCGGCCGAACTCGCCGCCCCAGATCACCAGCGTCGAATCGAACATGCCCTTGCGTTTCAAATCCTGGATCAGGCCCGAGCAGGCGCGATCGACGTCGCGGCACTGGTCGGGGAGGCGGCCGGCGACGTTGAGGTGCGTGTCCCAGTTGTTGTGGTAGATCTGCACAAAGCGGACGCCGCGTTCAACGAGGCGGCGGGCCAGGAGGGCGGTGTTGGCGAAGGTGCCGGGGTTGCGGGCGTCGTCGCCGTAGAGCTGGAAGGTCGAGGCCGGCTCGCGGTTCAATTCGGTCAGCTCCGGCGTGCTGGCTTGCATGCGGAACGCCAATTCATACTGCTGGATGCGCGTCAACGTTTCCGGATCGCCGGTCTGCCGCTGGTTGATCTCGTTGAGTTGGCGCAGGCCGTCAAGCGTTTGGCGGCGAACCTGTTCGGGCACGCCGGGCGGGTTGTTGATGTACAGGATCGGATCGCCGGCCGTGCGAAAGGCGACGCCGGCATGCTCACCGGAGAGATAGCCCGACGACCAGAGCCGGGCGGAGATCGCCTGCACCTGCTCGGTGTTGGTGGAGCGGGCGGTGAGGACGACGAAGGTTGGCAAGTTCTGATTGAGCGAGCCGAGGCCGTACGACGCCCACGCGCCGATGCACGGCCGGCCGGTGTTCTGGTTGCCGGTCTGCATGTGGCAGATGGCGGGTTCGTGGTTGATCGCCTCGGTGTGCATGGAGCGGATGAAGCACATGTCATCGACCATACGCGCCGTGTTGGGCAGCAGCTCGGTCACCCACATGCCGCATTGGCCGTGGCGGGCGAACTTGAACTTCGACGGCGCGATCGGGAAGCGCGCCTGGCCGGAGGTCATGGTCGTCAGGCGCTGGCCCATGCGGACCGAATCGGGCAGATCGCGGTCGAACCACGGGCGCATCTGCGGCTTGTAGTCGAAGAGGTCCATTTGCGGCGGCCCGCCGACCATGTGCAGGTAGATGATGTTACGCGCCTTGGGCGCGAAGTGTGTGCGCGGCAAGGCGGCGCCGAAGCCGGTGGCGGTTGGCGGCGCTTCCTGGGCGCCGGCACGGTCGCCGAGCATCGAACTGAGCGCCGCCCAGCCGAGGGCGTGCGAGCCCTGCTGGAAGAAGTAACGGCGCGTGATGGCGCGTGAGTATTCTTGGAATGGGTTCATGGTGAGACTCCTCGTTATTCGCTTGCCGTTTAGCGCGACATGTATCCGTTCGACGACGGTTGCGCTAAACCGCAAGCGAGGTTAATTCATGTCGTTTGGCCGTCGGGCATGTGAAAACCGAAACGCCCCTTGGGTTTTTCCGGCTCCGGCGGCGGCTCCATCATCTTACGCAAGACATCATTGATCACCTTGATCTGGTCGTCGTGCAGCTCGACCGTCTCCTTGAGTTTGGTCAACTGGGCGACGAGTTCGCCGGGCGTCGCCAAAAGTCGGCGCAACCGCACGAACGCGCGCATGATCTCGATGTTGACGCGCACGGCCATCGGCGAACGGAGCACGCTGGAGAGCATCGCGACCCCTTGTTCGGTGAAGACCCAAGGGCGTTTTCGCCTGCCGCCGCGCCCAATTTTTGATATCGCAATTTGCGATATCAAGTCTGCAAACTCTTGCTTCGTAAGCTGATAGGCGAAATCCTCTGGAAATCGATCCCTGTTTCGCTTGAGAGCTTGATTCAGTGTCTTAGTGGATATTCCGTACAACTCGGCCAAATCAAAATCGAGCAAGACGCGCTGGCCGCGGCCCACACAGATTTTCCGCTCAATAACTTCTGGCGAGATTCGCACAAGTGGGTTTGCATCGCGCATGGCAACGGCACTTTTGACGTGTTTGATGTCACAAATTGTGACATCAAATAACTCGTTTTAGGATAAAGAGTTACATCTTTGAGGTCGCATATTGCGACCTCAAGATAGCTCGTTTAGCTTGAAGTCGCAATCTGCGACTTCAAGATGCAAATCCAATCGCTGCCGACAGTTGTAACTTGAAGTCACAATTTGTGACTTCAAGTTGGATTTACTTATTCAACACTTCATCCAAATTCATCAACTGATTCGCCAGCATCGTCCACGCCGCCAGCGTCGGCACATCCATCGTCGGCTCTGGGCGAGATTCGCCGACGTTGATCAGCTTGATGGCGTCTTTCGGGTTCGCTTGGTAGTACGTCAACAAACCGTCCAGCGATGATTGCACGACGCTCTTTTCGTTGGCGCGGAACGGACGGGCCAACAAGCGTGACGCCATGTAATCGAAGCGATCGTCATTCTTGGCGCCGCCGTCTTGGAGCGTGCGCTGCGCCAGGTGCCGGGCCGCTTCGATGAACTGCGGGTCATTGAGCGTCACCAGGGCTTGCAGCGGCGTGTTGGTGCGTTCGCGGCGGACGGTGCAGAACTCGCGGCTCGGGGCGTTCAGAATATCCATCGAGGCCGGCGGGGCGGCGCGCTTCCAGAACCAATACATGCTGCGGCGATACAGATTCTCGCCCTGGTCTTGCTTGTACTGGCGCGTGTTGCTCACATCCATCGCCACCGCTTCCCACACCCCCGGCGGTTGGTACGGCTTGACGCTCGGACCGCCGATCTTGCGAACCAAGAGGCCGCTTGAAGCCAGGGCGTAATCGCGGATCAATTCGGCGTCGAGGCGGTAACGCGGGCCGCGCGACAAGAGGCGGTTGTCCGGGTCCTTTTCCAGCTTGTCCTTGGTGACGAGCGCCGCCTGGCGATACGTGCTGGACATGAAGATGAGTTTGAAGAACTTCTTGACGTCCCAGCCCGATTCGCGGAACTCGACCGCCAGCCAATCGAGCAGCTCAGGGTGCGACGGCAACTCGCCGCTGGCGCCAAGGTCGTTGGTCGTGCGGACCATACCGGCGCCGAAAATCTCCTGCCAGAAGCGATTGACGGTGACGCGGGCCGTCAGCGGGTGTTCGGGCCGGACGAGCCACTGCGCGAAGCCGAGCCGGTTCTTGGGCAAGTCCGCGGGCATCGCCGGCATCACCTTGGGCGTGGCGGCTTTCACCTGGTCGCGGCGCTTGTCGTACTCGCCGCGGAAGAGGATGTACGCCGTCGGTTCGGTCGTCCGCTCTTGCATGACGTGAGCGATCGTGCCCTTTGATTTCAACGCAACCTCTTCTTGCTGCAACTGGCTCAGCTGCTGATTCAGCTCGCGGAAAGGGCCATCCATGGCGACCAGCCACCAGTCGAACAGTTCGGTCTTCTCGGTGTCGCTACGTTGGTCCGCATCTTTGGCGAGCAGGGCGGCGACGCGCGTCGATTTCGCCAGTTGTTGCACGTCCGGCCCGGTCAATGCCCGGCCATAGACGCGCACATCTTGCAGCACGGCCGCGGTCAACCGTTCGCTGGTGTTGCGTTGGCCGATCTTGAGCGGCACCTTGGTGCGAATCGTCGATTGCAGTTTGTCGGTGAAGACATCGAGCGGCTGGATGGCGCCATTGATGTAAACCTTGACACCCGCCGCCTTGCCGGTGCCGTCGTAGGTGGCGCAGACGTGATACCACTGGTTGGGCTGGAGCTGCATTTTCGTGGTGACCTTGAGGGCGTCGTCGGCCCATTGGCTCGCGATGTGCATGCCGATTTTGTCGTTCTCGGTCCACAGGTCCCAGCCACGGTAGGCGTTGGCGTTGTCCATGCGCGCGACGAGGGCGCCGACCTGATTGCGCTTGGTGAGCTTGACCCAGGCGCTGGCGGTGAAGCTTTGGTCCTTGTCGAAGTCGCCGACGTCGGCGACTTCAACGGCCGGCCCAGGCTTGATGGCAAACGCCTTGGGTTCGACCTGACCGGCGACCCAATCGAAACCCGAATCGAGCTTGACCGTGTGCGGCTTGCCATCGACGGTGAGTTGCAGTGAGTTGCCTTTGCCTTCGCTGAGGCGCGCGTGGAGCCGCAGGTCCTGCGTCGGGGCCTGAGCGCCGACGGTGTCTGCCTTCGCGGTCGCCAGCCATTCATCGAAAGAGGCGCGCGCGGCCTTCTTGCGTTCGTCAATTTGGCCACGCTGCTTGTCGATGTCCTTGGCAAGCGCCTGCCAGCGCGGCCGATCTTCGCGGCGGGGCACGAAGATGATCGGCGGCGTGTCGCGGATGTTGAGGTCCATGGCGCCGATCGTCGAATTGTTGAAGAACGCCGACATTGCATAGAAATCGCGCGACGTGATCGGGTCGAACTTGTGGTCGTGGCAAGTGCAGCAATTCATCGTCAGGCCGAGCCAGACCCAGGCGACGGTCTCGGTGCGGTCGCGCGTGTAGTGGACCAGATTCTCTTCGGGAATCGTGCCGCCTTCATTCGTTGATAGGTTGCAGCGATTGAATCCAGACGCGACCTGCTGATCGAGCGTCCGGTTCGGCAACAGATCGCCGGCGAGCTGCTCGATCGTGAACCGGTCGAACGGCAGGTTGCGGTTGAAGGCGTCGATGACCCAGTCGCGGTACGAATGCATCTCGCGGAAGTTGTCGAAGTGCAGCCCGTGCGTGTCGGCGTAGCGGGCGGCGTCGAGCCAGTAGCGGCCACGATGTTCGCCCCAGTGCGGCGATTGCATGAGGCGGTCGATGTACTTTTCCAATGCGGCATCGGGAACGCGGAAGCCGGCGCTGGTCGCTTGCCGGTTCGCGCTCGCTTCGCACTCTCGAATGAAGTCGGCCACTTCCGCCGGCGTCGGCGGCAGCCCGGTAATATCCAAGCTCAATCTTCGCGCCAGAGCGCGTGCATCCGCTTCCGGCGCGGGGGTCAGTCCGATCGCATCGAGTTTCGCAAGGACGAACGCATCGATGGGATTGCGCACCCACCCCCCCTGTATCCCCCCCTTTTGAAGGGGGGGACTTGGGGGGGTGGGCAGTGGCGCCCGAATCGGCGCGACGTACGACCAATACACCTGATATTCCGCCCCACTCGCGATCCAGCGCTTGAGCAGGTCCTTCTGCGCCGGCGTCAGCGTCTTGTTGGTTTTCGCCGGCGGCATGCGCTCGCTCTTCTCTTCCGAAAAGATGCGCTCGATGACGGCGCTCTTGTCCGGTTTGCCCGGCACGATCGCTTCGGCCGCAACCGCCGCGTCGCGCTGGTCAAGCCGCAACCCCGCCTTGCGCGCGGCGCTGTCCGGGCCGTGGCAGGCGAAGCAGTTCTCCGCGAGGATGGGCCGGATGTCGCGGTTGTATTCGATCTTCGCTTGTCCAAACGCGGGTCCGACCGCGATGGTGACCAACCACGCCGACAGAACGCAATAACGTTTCATAACCGTTGCCCTCGTTGCGGAGCCGCGCATTTGCAAGATTTCATTCATTTGCATGTAGCACAGACCCCGGATGCCGAATGAAAGCCTGAAGACGACGTTAAAACCCTACAGGTCCAAGGGTTGCGGACGTCGCTTTCATTCAGCGTTTGGCAGCCCTGAATGAAACGGCGTTGCCAACGAATTCCTAGCGGCGGTCGCCAACCTTGAGTTTGCCGTTGCGACCGTTTGCGCCTGGCGGCGGCGCCGCGGCCGGCAGCGACCGGCTCCAGTATTTCACGCCGGAGCGAATGTGCCGGGCCATCGCCTTGGCCGCGGCGCGCCCGTCTCCGGCCAATAGGGCCTCGACGATTGCCAGGTGCTCGCGCGCTTCCTCGGCGAGTCGGCGCAGATCGTTGCGTTCTTCATGCCGAAGATACGATACGTCGCGGAAGCCGCGAAACAGAATCTTCAGCCGGCCCAGCTCCAGGGCGAGAAATTTGTTGCCGCACGAATTGGCGATCAGATCGTGCAGCCGGCTGTCGACGCCGCGCGCTTCGTCGATGAACTTGGCGGCCGAGGCGAGCTTGATCGATTGCAAGCGCCGCAGCCCTGTCGCCAGGTCGTGCAGCTCGGCCAGGTCGATGCGGCCGCAGGCGCGGCGCGTCGCCTCGCATTCCAGCGCACGGCGCACCTGGCAGATTTCGCGGACATCTTGGGCCGTCACGTGGCGTACGACAGCGCCGCGGTTGGGCGCCAGGTCGATGATGCCGACGCCCGCCAAGCTAATCAGTGCCTCACGGATCGGCGTGTGGCTGACGCCGAAGCGATTGGCCAATTCTTGCGTAACCAAATGCTGGCCCGCGCGCAGTCGGCCATGAAACACGTCGGCCAGCAGCGATTGCACGATCGCTTGCCGGCGCGTGCCGTGCTCGCATTTCGACAAGGGCGTGGCGGTCGCGGTGGTCATGCAGGCGGTTCGAAGGTAGTTTAGCGGCGGTTCGAAGAACCGCCTGGGGGGGCGTTATTGATCTTAGATGGTTGACCAGCGGCGGGCAAGTTGATTCTGTAGAATTGTCGATGGATTCTATTTTAGCGCTGCTCGTGCTGCGCGCCGCAAGCGAAATGCAAGGTTCTCCCATGTGTGGCCGCTACACCCTTCGTTCACGAGCCGAAGCCGTCGCTGACGAATTCGAGCTGCCGGTCATGCCGCCGTACGTGCCGCGCTGGAACATTGCACCAACGCAGATGGTCGCAGCCATCCGCATGCATGACGGCAAACCCGAAATGGCGACGCTGCGCTGGGGACTGATTCCTTCGTGGGTCGATAGTGGAGGAAAACCGCCAGGTTTGATGATCAATGCCAAAGCGGAAACGGCCGCCACCAAGCCGGCCTTTCGCGCCGCTTTCAAACGGCGCCGCTGCCTCGTGTTGGCCGACGGCTATTTCGAATGGGAGAAGATCGGCAAGCTGAAGCAGCCGTGGTATCACCGCTTGAAGGATGAACGTCCCTTCGCTTTCGCCGGATTGTGGGAACGCTGGGAACACGGCCAAAAGCCGATCGAATCGTGCACGATCCTCACGACGGCTGCGAACGAATTGGCCGCCGCAGTTCACGACCGGATGCCGGTGATGCTGACGCGCGAGGCTCGCCGGGTGTGGCTCGACGCGGAAATCGGGTAGTGGGTCAGTTTGCTGTGTTGTGGTGCGGGCGTCTCGCCTGCATCGGTGCAGGCGAGACGCCCGCACCACAAACTGACCCACTACCGGAAATCGAGGATGCGGCCGCGCTGACGGAGCTGCTGCGGCCCTATCCCGCCGACGAGATGATCGCGTATCGAGTGAATCCGATCGTCAACAAGGCGGGCAATGAGGGGGCGGAATGTGTTGAGCCGGTTTGATGGATTGGGATGAGGCCGCTGGCCATTCGTTGTTCGCGCTAAACGGCAAGCAAGGCACGGGCGCGGGCTGGCGAACCTGGGAAACTTGCGCTAAAACACCTCTGCACTTCGCCTTGTAAATATCCAAGCGCTTTTCTACCGTGAAGCCGCTGTTGGGCGCATGGAGGCGCCGCAACGAACGACCCCTGCAAGGATGCTGGCATGATCCGCTCTCGTTCCCCGCTTCTCGTCGGCGCTCTCTTCATCAGCCTGGTTATCGCGAATGTGAGCGCCGATCCCCCCGGCGATGATCACAACCGCAAATTGAACACGCTGGCCGTGCAGCAGGCGATGGGGGCGGCCCGGCAACATCTGCGCGACAGCCATCCCAAGCAAGCCGTCGAGCTGCTGGAGGATCAACTGGCGCGTGCCGGCGGGCAACAGGCATTTCTCGAACTGCTGCGCGATGCTTATCGCGATTACATCATGAAATTGAGCCTGGACCACGAAATGGCCCTGGCTCAGCGCTACGTGCAACGCCTCGCCATCCTCGATCCGCAGGCGGCGCGGGCGTTGACGATTCCGACCGCGGAGAAACCGGTGAAGTTCGAAGTGCGGCCGACGCCAACAGCGCCGCCCACGCCGCTGCCGAATTTCGCCGCCAGCCATGAGGCCAAGCCCCCGGCCGTGACGGCGACGACGACCGGCGCCAAACCGATCACCGCGCGCGGCAAGATCGAAGAGCTGGGCGAAGATCCATTCGGCTTGAGCAATCAGCGCCTGCCGTCGAGTCTTGACGCCGGGCAACTGGCGACGCAACTGCTCGCCCGCGCCAACGACGAGTTCACGCAGCGCCGCTACAAGGAAGCGCGCTACTACTACGAGCAAGCCTTCCAAGCCGATCAACATGCGACCGACGCTTGCCGCGATAGCTGGGCGTACTGCATGCTCAGCGACGTCGTCGAGTCGCTCAATCGGCCCGGGCTCGGCGGCAAGGCGCTGCCGGAACTGAAAAAGGACGTGCACGGCGCCATCGCCATGGCGCCCAAGCTGGCGTCGACCGCGGATTGGCTGTTGCGCGAGATCGATCAGCGCAAACCAACCGAGGCCACGGCTGCCCCTGCCGCGGTTGGCGAAGTCACGGTTGCGATGCAGCACTTCGGCCGCAATCCGCAGGGCTGGCAGGTGACCGACACGCCGCACTTCCGCATCTACCACAATCAAGCCCGCGACCTGGTCGAGCGCGTCGCCCGCATCGCCGAACGCACCCACCGGGACATGAGCCGCAAATGGTTCGGCAGCGACGGCGCTGATTGGCATGCGAAATGTGAACTGGTGCTGCACGCCAACGCCGCCGATTACTGCCGATCGAATCCCAACGTGCCGGCGAGTTCACCGGGACATGCGAGCATCGAGCACGATCCCGTCACGCGCCGTGTCGTCGGCCGGCGCTTAGACATGCGCATGGACCACGCCGGCACACTCGAAACGGTCTTGCCGCATGAAACGACGCACTGCGTCATTGCCGGACAGTTCGGGCCGTTTCAGGTGCCGCGCTGGGTGGACGAAGGCATGGCGGTGTTGAGCGAGCCCGCCGAAAAGGTGGACCAGCATCGCCGCAACTTGTTCAAGGCGGCGCGCGCGGGCCAGATGTTCTCCGTCAAGGAATTGATGCAGTTGGACAACTATCCGCAACCGCAGCGTGTCAGCGCCTTTTACGCCCAAAGCGTCATGCTGGTCGAATTCCTGACGCAACAGCAGGGGCCGGTCGTGTTCAGCGCGTTCGTCAAGGACGGCATGCGCACGGGTTGGGAAGCCACGCTGCAGAAACACTACCATTGGAGCCTCGGCGAATTGCAGCAGCGTTGGGACGCCCATATCTTGGGCGCCGGGCAGCGCCTGGCGGCCGGGTCGCGCTGAATCATCATGCACGATTCCGCAGCATCGGTGTGTGCATGCGCAATGCAATCCATGTCCTCAATCGTAACCAATTGAACGCGCGGATTCAAAGTCGGTTGCAGCGGTGCGGTGTGTCGGCGTGTGTGTACTACTCTTGTCCTGATTTCTTCGCTTCTTGCGAGGATTTTTTTATGCCGCGTCGCTCGTTAGTTGGTCCGGGTTTGCGTCGGCGGCAGCGAGCAGGGCCAGGATCGTGGTCCGGGCTTGAGCGCTGACCTG
>ORMF012292386.1_pt1 | contig 29473 bp, 35 predicted proteins | sample 1779871 | NCBI WGS metagenome assembly ORMF01 (sample SAMEA104232316, study PRJEB22302) | groundwater metagenome | biome: forest; feature: aquifer; material: groundwater | place: USA | collected 2011-08-07 | depth 5.4 m | reverse complement strand
TCCGGGGTCCCGCCGGGGCTTCGGTCGCCGAAACGGTGGTGCAGTTGACCATCGGGTACCTACTCTGCCGCTGGTGGGGAACTCCGGGACTGGCGGCCGGAGCGTGCCTGGCGGCGGCGGGCGGGGTTGCCGTGCAGCGCCGCGGGCTGGCTTCGACCATCAGGCTGACGGGGGCCGAGACGCGGCAGGCGCTCGTCGATCTGGGATGTCTTGGCGGAGTGCTCCTAACCGGCTGCCTCGCCTACCACTTCTGGACTCCGGTGAACTGGACGCAACTGACCGTTTTCGGGCTGGGGCTCGGTTCACTAGGCGGCGGCATCCTCCTGGCGAGGCAAAGGGAGGCGCTTCACTTGGCGGGCGTTCGCTTGCCACGCTTCGGTGCCCGCTTGGTAGTCCGCCCGACCTCGCCGAAATGACTCGCGGAAATCAATCATCGGGGAAGTCATGCTAGCAACGGCAGTAGGCGGTCTGATTGACTGCTGTCTGGACTTCACTCTCAGTCGACGCGACCGCATTCGCCTGGGCCTCCATATCCTCAACCGCGCCCGGGGCGATGGAAACGACAACCCCGCCACCAACGGTGAATACAACTTATTGCACCTGCTACGAGGGCGGTTTCCCTCCGCCAGCGTTTTCTTTGACGTCGGCGCCAATGTGGGAGACTGGAGTCTCACCCTGGCCACGATTCAGCCGCCGGAGGCGCGGATCTATGCCTTCGAGCCGTCTCGGGCTACCTACCGGAGACTGGAGGAAGCCGCGGGAAAGTCCGCCGCGGGCGGCACCGTGTTGCCCTTCAACTTCGCCTTGGGCGACATCCACCGGACAGCGGAGCTTTATCTGAGCGGGGAACTGTGCGGAACGAACTCGCTGCACGTGCGTCACGCCGAGGCGGTGGGTCTGCGGCAACTCGCAACCGAGGTGGTTACCGTGCGCCGAGGGGACGACTTCTGCCGGGAGCACGGCATCACCTCCATCGACTTCCTCAAGATCGATACCGAGGGGCACGAGATTGCCGTGCTTCAGGGATTCGAACAGTTGCTTCGCAAGGGCGGCATCCAGTGCCTGCAATTCGAGTACGGTGCCACCTGGGCGGATTCCCGTAACTTGCTACTCGATGCCTTTGATCTGCTCTTGCCCAGAGGTTACCGTATCGGGAAAATCCATTCTGGGGGTGTCGAGTTCTTCGATGCCTACGATCAACGGCAGGAGACGTTTTTCTATGCCAATTACCTCGCTGTTAGGCCGGAGATGGCGGAGGGTTTGCGCATCGTTGACTGACACCTGAGTGCACTGCAAATCCGAAGTGTGCTTCGCAAGCCCTGCTCGACAAGGCACGGATGGCAAAGTCCCAGTGTACATCCTAGAAAAGTCCAGACTTTAGATGAAACTCCTAGCTAAGTGCAGAACAGCACTTTATCTTGCCAAGGTGTATTCGACGGCTATGCCCCGGGTTCTTCATCGCAGCACAATTTCGATGCTAGTTGATCCCAAAGGGGCTCTTCAATTTTTTCAACAAGTTCTCAATACCGAGGATCTGGATGGAGATGATTCGACGCTGCCTTCAGTCGACATCAGCGACTTACCCTCGATCCAGCATTGCGGTGAGGTGATTATCTCAGGCCAATACCAGTCGATACGGAGCAGCGATACGCGGATTCTCCTTGAGCTCGCCTTTCTTGCCGCCCTCGTTCGGAGTATTTCCCCTATTTCCCCGAGTATGGTCTTCGAACTGGGAACCTTCATGGGCCGTTGTACGCGTTTATTTGCAAGTAATAGTCCGGACGATTGCAAGATTGTTACTCTCGACCTTCCTCGCGCTCAAGTAGAACATGACGTTGGTGCCGATTATCGCAATTGTGAGTTTACTGACCGTATCGAACAATGTTATGGAAACAGTCTCACTTTTGACTTTTCCCCGTGGTATGGGCAAGCCGACTTTGTCTGGGTAGACGCCTGCCATGACTATGAATATGTAGCGAGCGACTCGTGCCAGGCACTTCAACTTTGCCGCAGTGGTGGTTGGATCGCCTGGCACGACTACCGCCATACAGCGTGGTGGTCAGGTGTTACTAGAGCCGTTCGCGAACTCCGCACTGACTACCCTGGCTTGATGCATTTGCGCGGAACTACCATAGCGCTGCTGAAAAAGCCATGACCCTACGATTGTTGGGCAGCAGGCCCTGGAGACATTCGCCTGCGCAAACTACATTGCCCTGCTGGCTCAAATGATCAAAGGGGTGCCCATCATCCGAAAAGCGCCCCATCCATGAGTACGCTGAGCACACTCGGCTTTGTCTATGTGGGGCCGTTGGCCCTCGGTGCGACATGTGAACAGCGCCTCCGGGCCATCTTGAGTCTCGGTCACGATGTCACGGCCGTGAACACATCCATGAATTCGCGGTTCGCTGACCATCTCGTTCGGTTGGTGCGCCCGATTGCATCCGGCTTGGATCTCGCTGGTATCCATGATCGCTTGCTGTCTCAAATCCGAGAGAAGAAGCCCCAAATTCTATGGGTGGACAAGGGCTTGACGATAGGAAGAGAGATTCTCGAAGAGGTGCGTTCCATTTCACCTGCAACCTTCCAGATATCCTACTCGCCCGATGACATGCTAAATCCGAGTAATCAGACAAGGCGTTATGTGGAGGCCATACCAAGCTATCACCTACACGTCACGACGAAGTCTTTGAACGTTGATGAGCTGAAGGATCTGGGTGCGCCAGATGTTCTCTTCGTCAACAACGCCTTTTGCCCGTGGACTCATCGACCGATGGAAGTCACGGGACAGGACCGGCGGGATCTGGGCGGACCAGTCGGGTTCATCGGCTTTCCTGAGGCCGATCGACGGCGTTCGATCGAACACCTTGGCCGTAACGGAGTCCCGGTGAGGGTCTGGGGGCCCTGGAGTCGCCATACCAGTGACAATGTGCGCGTCGAGGGGCGGTCACTTTGGGGCGAAGCGTATACGAAAGCTATTTGTGCCTTTGACATTGTTTTGGGCTTTCTTCGAAGCGAGAACCGGGATGTCCAGACCACCCGCAGCATTGAAATTCCAGCCTGTGGCGCTTTCATGCTGGCCGAGAGAAGCGAGGAGCATCTAGCTTTGTTCAAGGAAGGAGAAGAAGCGGAGTTCTTCGGAAGCGATGAAGAACTGCTGGACAAGACTCGTTATTATCTAACTCACTCCGATTTACGTGCAAAAATTGCGGCCGCCGGAAGGAGGCGCTGCCTGGAGAGCGGATACGACAATCCCGAGATGATTCGAACAGTGCTTCGCGCTTACCACCGCAGCCCTGCGGGTGATCACCGGAATCAAACCCGAATCATTCCGCCAGGGGTCTGCGATCGGGCTCGGCGGACACTTAGAATCGTGTATGCGGGCTCCCTCTTTTCGGGCGGAACCTCCGCCCAAAGGCTTGCTGACCTGCGAACCCTTGGCCACCAAGTTGTGTCCATAGACACTTGGGGAGGGCATCTCGAGGGTGAAGGCTGCCCACCGTTGGCCGCAAGGGCGTTGACGAAGTTAGGGAAATCCGGGGAGAACTCGATAAATCAGGAACTGCTTGCCAAAGTGGCGAATTTCAGTCCAGATCTCATCTGGATCGACAAGGGCCTCAAAATCAGAAAGTCCACACTACTTCGGATCAAGGAGATCTCAACCAGCACCTGTATCGTCCACTACTCCCCGGACGACATGTTGAACCCCGCCAACCAATCTCAAAACTATTTGGCTGGCCTTCCTGTCTACGATATTCATGTCACGACGAAGTCTTACAACGTAGCTGAGCTCCGAGAGTTAGGCGCACGAAATGTAGTGTTCGTCGAAGAGTCGTATTGTCCGAGCGTGCACCGGCCGGTCCCCGTTTCGGTCGAGGATAAAGCGCGGTTTGGAGGGCCTGTGGGTTTCACCGGCTATCCGGAAGCACAGCGGCAACGGTCTATTGAGTATCTCGCCGGTCACGGTGTTCCGGTGCGGGTCTGGGGTCCTTGGAAGCGTCGGCGGACGGCGTGCTTGCAAGTGGAAGGAAGGTCATTGTGGCGCCATGCGTACGCTAAAGCTATCTGTGCGTTCGACATCAACCTCTGTTTTTTGAGAAAGGCGAATCGCGATCTGCAAACGTCCCGCAGCATCGAAATCCCTGCGTGCGGGGCCTTCATGCTGGCAGAGAGGACGGAGGAGCACCTGGGGCTGTTCAAGGAAGGGGAGGAGGCGGAATTCTTCAGCACTGATGAAGAGATGCTGGAAAAGGTGCGCCACTATCTGGTCCACAGCGAGGAGCGTGAAAAAATCGCGGCGGCCGGCCGGCGCCGCTGCCTTGAGAGCGGATATCGTAACGTGGACAGAATCGCCCAGGTGCTGGACAGCTATCAACGCTTGTCGGACCAAACCCCGCGCTTTTCACGCCACTTGGCGAACCCATGGAAATAATCACCTTTTCCGTCCTGGCTATGACCATCTGGCTCGTGATCTGGAAGATTGCTTGCCGGGGGCCTTTGTCATGGGCTTCGCCCGCTGCACTCTTCGCAGGCGGCTTGATCACGTTTTACGTGTTTCCATCGCTCTACTGGCAGTTTCGTCCCTGGAATTACCTCATCCCCTCCTACTTTGATGGGCTCCCCATTGTTCTTCTAGGGACACTGGGCCTCGCTCCCGCGTTTCTGTGGGCGTCCCTGTTCGAACAGAGGAAACACTGTCCTCCCAAGCCTCTGCTGATCAGATCCGCGGATAACACCATCAAGCGGCGGGTCTGGGTGCTGCTCGTGCCTTGCGCCATAGGAATGGCCTGGCACCTCTATCTGATCACTCTCGGCTATCAAGAGAGATTTGTCAGGCAAACTCCCACACTCTTTGGTTCGGACACATTGGCCTTCCTGGTTGGAAATGTCGCGTATTACTATCCGGTGTGTTACTTCGGTCTCGTTGGATTTGGAAATCCCTTCACGAGACGCGTCGGTCAGGCCGTTTGGCTACTGGACGCCTTTCTTACTATCATTACGTTGCACCGGTATGCAATCCTGGTTTTCTTGGCCCGCTCCGTTATCTTCTTGACTATCCTTGGATGGAGACCTCAATGGCGGCATAAAGTTGTCGCACTAGGTGTCGTCCTCATCACAGTGGGGGTGCTCGGGGAGTCTTCTAGCGCTGCAAACGAGGTCAAGCTTTATGAGAAAGCGTATCTAGGCCCGCGGCAGGTCTTTGAGGTTCTGTTGCAAAGCGCAACCCGGTATCTGAACCGGGACACCTCGCCGGGATGGAGTAGCAGCGCGGCTGATCCTCTGATTGGATTGGTGGATGATACGATGTACCGGTTGTACGATGCACGCTCTGCCTCGGCTGTAATGGCCGCGATTCCAGATGTCATTCCGTACTACCACGGCGCCACGTTCCAACACATCTTGTATTCGCTAATACCACGCTATTTCTGGGAAAATAAGCCCGCTGCGCGCGATATTCACGTGATCACCACGCAAGTCATGCCCGGCGATCTCGGTGTCAATCCTCTCGGCACGGTGGCGGAATTCTATCTCAATTTCGGGTATGTGGGCATTCTGCTTGGCGGCTTGGTATGCTGGCTGCTTTGCCGGGCGGTTGACTCCGCCATGATCGGAGGCGGCAGGTTTGGTCCAGCGTGGATTTGTTTCTACCCAATCCTGGCCGAGATGCTGTTCGCATCGAACTTCAACTTCACGCAACGCGTGATGGAAGCACTGCACGGACTAATCGTTCTGGTCGCGCTCAATTCGTTCTTCCGCCGGCCTGCGATGCGAGCCCAATTAGCGCAACGCGCCGCGTTCCGGCGCTGGAGGAGGAGAAGTGTTCCAGTGGCTTCTTAGCCTGGAAGAAAAATCCGGTCTTGAGGATGGGGGCTGCCCGTGGAGGCAGATGGTGGTGTTCCGTCAGGGACAACTGGGCGATACAGTCGTCGCATTTCCTGTGATCGAAGCCCTACACAACCTCTGGCCCCAGACCCCGATCGTCTACTGCACGAACCGCTTTCGCCGGAAGCGAGTTGTCCTGGGAGAAGACGTCTGCGATCTGAGCCCTTTCATTACTGCCACGGCCACGTACTATGTCGAAGATTCCGCGCTTCGGAAATGGCGGCAGATCGCAGCAGCAACGGCCAAGCGGGGGGGAAGTCTGCTGATCTACCTGCCGTATGCCCCTGCCACCCGCTGGCAGATCGTTCGGGATTGGTTTTTCTTCCGCTCCATGGGATTCAAGGACGCCATCGGATTTCAAGCGGCCTGGAAATGGTCCGGGGGGTGGACAAAAAAGTCGTGGCTGCCCAAAGAGTCTACCCGCCTGATGGATGCCGTGCGTTCCGAGGGCATTCCGGTGCGTTCGGTTGACAGCTGCGCCGTTCGACGGGACGACCAATGGGCCGAGGACCAATGGCAGCGATTAGGCCTCAACGGGCGGCCGGTCGTCGCCATCTGCCCGGGCACCAAGATGCCGAGTAAGCGGTGGCCCCTCGATCGCTACAGTGAAGTGGGCCGTCGATGGCACGCGCGCACGAATGCCTTTCTGCTGGTCGTCGGTGGGCCTGAGGATTCTGAGATAGGGGAGCGCTTGGTGAATGACTGGAAGGGGTACGCCGCTTCTTTCTGCGGGGCCTCCCTCCTTCAGAGCGCCGCAATCCTGTTCCGCGCCGCTGCGTATTTGGGGAACGATACCGGTGCCATGCATCTGGCCGCGGTCCAGGGTGTGCCGTGCGTTGCGCTGTTCTCGGCCAGAGAGATCCCGGGGCTGTGGCATCCCTTCGGCTCGAACCACATCACGCTTCGGCACGAAATGCCCTGCGGCGGCTGCCGCCTCGAGGTCTGCTGCTACGCCGATCCCGCTCCTTGTCTCGAGAAAACGGACGTTGACACTGTGCTCGCAGCCCTCGAGAAGGTCTGGCAACTACCCCGGACCTGTGCCGCGGGCTCCCCTCTGGTCCCGCTCGCCCCCGAACACAGATCCACACAATGAAGTTACTCCTTTGCTCGCTCTTTCAACCCGATTTCATCGATGGAGCGTCGGTATCTGCCCGCGCGCTGGCTTACCACCTCCGAGACATGGGCGTGGACGTCACAGTCTGCACTACCGACCTTGGATGGAGGAAAGAGCAGATTCTCGAGGCCCCCAGAACAGAATTTGTCGGCCTGCGTGTCTACCACGCCTGGTTCTCTCACCCGTTGGAGATAGCTCCCCAACTTGCCTGGTTCTTTTATCGCCATCTCCGGTCCTACGACCTCGCTCACTTTCGGGGTATCTTCTCCGTCGGAACCTGTCTCGGCACTCTGGTCGCCCGTATGCTGGGGTGCCCCTACGTGATCTCGCCGCTCGGAAACTGGCCGCCGAAGTGGAGCGAGCGGGGTTCCGTCACGAAAGGCACCTCAAAGGTACTCTTTTTTCAGATGTTTTGCCGGCAAGCGTTGGCCGGCGCCAGCGGCATCATATGCGCCAGCGACGCGGAACGGGATTCTGTCCAACAACTCCTGCCTTCCGCCAATGTCATATCGATATCAAACGGTGTTGACCCCATCGACACCCCTCTGCCTTCGCGCCACGAACTCTGTGATCGGCTGAACGTGGCGTACGATACCGAGTTGTTTCTCTTTCTTGGCCGTGTATCCCCCGAAAAGGGCATCGACTTCTTGATCCGGGCGTGGAACGTGACTTCGCTGAAATTGCCAGGAGCGCGCCTTGTCCTCGCCGGGGATGCATCACTCAATACTGCCCACGAGCAGGTTTTGCGCTCTGGCATCACCGCGCTGACCCGGCCTGAAAGCCTGATCACCCCGGGCGCGGTTACCGGTGCCTTCAAGCACGCATTATTAACCCACAGTTGCTGTCTGCTGTTTCCATCGTACCGGGAGAGTTTCGGAAACGTCGTGCTGGAGTCTTTGGCTGCCGGCACCCCGGTGATAGCCAGTGTGGGCACCCCGTGGAGTTTTCTGGAGACGAATCACTTGGGTAAGTGGCTCCCGTGGGACGAGACCTCATGGTCTGACGCGATGGTGTCATTCGCGCAGAGATCCGCCACAGTCCGGGATGAGTTCTCAAACCGAAGCCGCCAGTGGGTCCGGACAAACTACAGTTGGCAAGCCTCTGCCGCCCGGTACATCCAAACCTACGAAGGGATTCTCGGATCATTCTCGAACCATCGAGGCGAGACGCGCCTCTTCTGATGGGTAAGATTCTCTCGGCCGTTCAGATTGACGCCTGGGTCGCGGAGCAGCGCCGGAATGGCCTGCGGATCGGCTATACATGTGGAGCCTTCGATATTTTGCACGCTGGCCACGTCGACTACCTGCGGCGCGCGCGGTTTCTATGCGACCTTCTTCTCGTCGCCGTCAACTCGGATCGTTCAATACGGTCTTACAAAAACCCATTCCGGCCCATTAACCCGGAAGAGCAACGAATCGGGGTCGTCTCAGCCCTCGACTGCGTTGACGCCGCCACACTGCTTGATGCGCGCCGGCCCGTCGATCAACTACAGCGCTGGCGGCCGGACCTCTACATCAAAGGTGGTGATTACCACATCCCGCAACTCCGCTCCGCAACCACCGTGGAAAGTTATGGCGGCCGTGTCGTTATTATCCCGGTTTTCGTGCACACCAGCACTACCAGCATCGTGGAGCGGATCAAAGATCTGGCCGCTCACGCCGAGCCCGAGCCTGCGCCGGAATCTGGACGCCAACGGTTACTCCTGCTGGACCGGGATGGAACGCTCATCCGGGATGTGCCTTACCTCAGCCAGCCGGAGCGAGTGGAGCTACTGCCTGGCGTAGGCGAGAGTTTGGCCCGGCTGCAAGGATGCGGTTTTCGCTTGGTCATCATCACCAACCAGCAAGGAATCGGACTCGGTTACTCCGATACCGATCGATTTCTGAGCGTGAATCAGGCGCTGTTCAGGAAACTGTCCGCTTACGGCGTCCGGATCTCGCGGGTTTACTTCTGTCCGCACTCGCTGGCCGATTCGTGCGAGTGCCGCAAACCAAGCCCGCTGCTGGTGCGGCGGGCGCTGGAGTACTTCTCCGCGGACCCGGGTGACTGCTATTTCATCGGTGATCGCCCCGACGATGCCGAAGCCGCCATCGGCGCTGGCTGCACCCCGGTGCTCGTGCGCGGCGGTGACGCCATGGAGGGCGTGTATCGGGTAGGTGACTTCGCCGCGGCCGCCGCCTGGATTGAGCGCCTCGAACAGGAACGGAACAGTCTGGTTTCATGCTGAACTTCTCTGGGTTCCGAAACGTAAAGTGGGACGCTGCGGACGCCACGCGGCTGGTCCGCTCTTTCGGCACGACGCGTCTGGTCTTCGTCGGTGACCTGATGCTGGACCGCTATCTGCGCGGTACGGTGCGCCGGGTGTCGCCGGAGGCTCCGGTGCCCATCCTCGAGGTCTCCGAGGAAACGCAGATTCCCGGTGGCATGGGAAACGCCTGTGCCAATGCGCACAGCCTAGGCGGGCTCGTCTTGCCTCTCGGCATTGTCGGCGATGACGAGCCCGGCGAACTGCTCATTGCCGAGTTGGCCGCTCGCGGAATCGACACGAGCGGGATCATCCGTGACCCGAATCGCCGCACGACTGTCAAAACGCGCGTCGTCGCCGACTCGCAGCAGATAGTCCGGCTCGACGTCGAAACGCCTCATCCTGTTACCGGCTCCATCGAATCGCGATTGGCGGCACTCATTGAGGATGCTTTGCGCCGCGCAGCCGGCCTCGTGCTTTGCGATTATGCGAAGGGGCTGCTCACGCCACTCTTGCTACGCCGCGCCATTGCGGCTGCGCGGCGAGCCGGAGCGTTGATCGCGGTAGATCCGAAGCGCCCCAACTTCCGGGCCTATCGGGAGGCAACCATTATCACGCCCAACATCAAGGAAGCGCAGGCAGCGGTCGGTACGGTGATCCGCTCCGATGCTGGCCTGTTGAGAGCGGGTCGGCGGCTCCTGGCCCAGACAAGCAGCGATTACGTGCTGATTACTCTTGGAGAGCACGGGATGGCACTCTTCGGCGAACCGGGCGGCCCCTGTGCGGTGGCCAGTGAAGCCCGTCAGGTTTTCGATGTGACCGGCGCCGGCGACACAGCGATCGCGGCACTGAGCCTTTCCCTCGCCGCTGGTGGAGGCGCGAGTGATGCAATGGCACTGGCCAACATCGCCGCCGGCCTGAAGGTAGAGAAGCGCGGCACTGCGGTCGTAACTGTTTCCGAATTGCTGACACGATTGGTCCCGGCCCCACCGGTCGAATTCGCGGAGCCCGTGAGCGCTCAATGATGAAAATCTGGCTGATTGAGCCGGCAGAACCACTTCCGTTTGAGCCCGGCGCGAGGTTGATGCGTACCGGCCAACTCGCTCAAGCGCTCGCCACCGCCGGACACCAGGTAGTCTGGTGGACCTCGAACTTCGATCACGCCCGGAAGCGGTTCCGCTGCCGGGGCAGCCAAACGGTGGTGATGGGGCCGAACTATGTGATTGAACTACTGCGCAGTATCGGGTATCGCAGCAACGTGTCGGTAACCCGGCTGATGAGTCAGATCGCCCTGGGCCGCGAGTTCGGCAGACTGGCCCTGCTGCGTGACGAGCCGGATATCGTGTTAACCGCTCTGCCCACGCTCGAACTCTGCCGGGCGGCCATAGGTTACGGACAGCGGACCGGCATCCCGGTAGTTGTCGACATCCTTGACATTTGGCCCGAAACTTACCTCAATATTGTGCCGGAGCGGCTGCGGCGGTTCATACGCCCGCTGTTGGCTACCGAGTTCCGGCGGGCCAGCCAGATCTGTGGGCAGGCTGAGGCACTGTTCGCGGTCTCCAACGGGTATCTGAACTGGGCGCTCCAGTTGGCCGGTCGCGAACCCCGCCCCTCGGACGCCGTATTCCTTCTTGGCTACGATCCCGATATCCCTGACCCCAGCCCTGAGGATCAGTTCTGGCTCGACGGCCTGGGCATTCGCGCGGAACATTGCGTAGCCTGTTTCATTGGAATGTTCGGGACGGCCTATGACGTGGCTACCGTCATTGCGGCAGCGCGGGTTCTTCACAGCCGAGGTGACCGGCTCATCCGCTTCGTGATCGCTGGCGATGGCCCGCACGCCCGCAAGTGGAAGGCATTAGCACGCGGCCTGCCCAACGTCGTCTTCACCGGTTGGCTAACCCAGAATCGCATTCATGCGTTGCTCCGCAGAGCCAATGTCGGGCTGGCGGCCTACTACGCCCCAAGGGCTACTCAGTCCTTGCCCTACAAGCCATTTGAGTACATGGCGGGCGGAGTGGCGATGCTTTCTTCCCTCCCCGGTGAACTCGAGGAACTGCTGGCGCGAGAAGGCGTCGGACTCACCTACCCTGCTGGCGATGCCCCCCGGCTGACGGATCTGCTCGACCGGCTGGCACGGGAGCCGGATACGGCCAAAAGCATGGGCGAGCGTGCCCGTAGCCTCGCCGTTCATCACTTCTCCACTGCGGTAATCACATCTCGCATGATTCGACGTCTGGAGCAAATCGCAGCCCCGCCAGTAACAAATACGACATCGAGTGCCGCTGAGCTTGCTGCCAGGGACTGCGAATCCCCAGCCTGACCGGCAAGGAGAATCCATTTGCACACAGCCGCAACAGCCCGAAAGTTTGCCCCGGACTTCGCCACCGTCACCGAACGGCCAGACACCAGGGCCACTGTGGACCAACTCTCGATCCTGTACACGCGGTACCTCGCCTGGAATTCCTCTTTCCGAATTGGTGAAGCGCAACCATGATTGACATACCGCGAAGACGCGAGTTCTTGTTTTCTATCGACGCAGATTGGATCCCAGGGTCCCACCCGGGACTCCAACGGATTTACGAGTTCTGCGACCGCCATAAACTGAAGGCCACTGTCTTTGTCACGGGGAAGTTTGCGGAGACGTATCCGGAGTTGCTTCGCGAGGCGGCGATCCGGGGATATGATCTGGGTACGCATGGATGGGAACACGGTCTGGACCGGGATGAAGACTTCTCCCGGGGGAGCTACGAACAGCAGAAACGCTGGATCGAGCTGTCCACCGAGGCGGTGGAGAAGGCGTCCGGGGTGACGCCTGTGGCGTTTCGAGCCCCCAACCTCTCCATCTGCGAAACGACTTTTCGAGTGCTCGAGGAAATGCATTACCGCTTCGATTCTTCGGTGCCGTCCCGGCGTTGTGATCTTGGTTACGGGCAGGTGAGCCACCCTCGGCACTACTGGGCGCCGTTGCGGCCCTACCACCCCTGCCCGAACGACCTGGCCTCTGAGGGGGGGAGTCCTATCCTAGAGATTCCGCCATCGGCGTTTCTCGTTCCCATGAATATGAGCGCCTTGCGCGTGTTAGGACTAGGCCCGGTCAAATGGGCAGTCCACCGAATCGCCAGGAGGTCGCCGGTCCTGGTGTTTTACGCTCACCCGGGGGAGTTCGAAGCGTTTGAGAATCAGGTGACGCCGGAAGGCGAGCCCTGGCGGTACCGGCGAGGCTTGGGGCCGCAGAACCTCGATCTTCTGGCGCGGTTCGTCGAATACGTTCTCGGCCGGGGGTATCGTTCCGAGTTGCTTTCCACCGTGGCGTCAAATGCAAGGGCTGGAAACTATGCTTAGTCCTAGGTCGACCGCCGATGCGCTGTGTGTCCGGCGCGCCAGCCCCGCGGATCTGCCGGCGATAGCAGAGTTGGTGCGGCTCGCCGAGGGCTCCGAATACGACATCAAGATCGTGCCCGAGCACCACGTCTGGATCGCTTTTGCGGGGGATAAAGCGGTGGGTATCACCATGTTGGAATCTCGAATCCTGCGCTGGGGCGACTGTGAGTATCGGGCCGGGTACTGGACGAACCTGTTCGTTCACGAAGACTATCGGAAGACCACGCTGTATACCCGGTTGGTTTTCACGATGTTCAGGGGCGCGGAGGAGGCGGGACTGGACTTCATGTATGCTGCGGTGCGGCGCGCGCAGGTTGCCCAAGCTCACCTTGCCTGCGGCATGTGTAAGATCGGTGAGCTGCCAGTTTTCGGCATACCCCTGCGTCCGGCTAGTCTCATTGCCAAGTATAAGCGACTCGGCGGAGCCGTGGTTCGCCTCAGCCCCTTCCCGGATAGCGCCTATGCGGTCTGGCTGCGGTTGCGGCGCTGGTCCCCGTCCCGTGGATTCTCAGTGGCACCGCTGGAGTGGAACTCCTCCGAAGTTCCCCAATTGTTGGACATGCTGCGGCATTCAGCAGTGGGTCGTGTCCATCAAGTGTGGACGCCCGATTCGTTTCGGCATCGGTTCAAGGCCCCACTCGATGGAACGCCTTACACCTTGCTGGGAGTTCGCCGGGAGGGGTGTTTGGTTGGGGGTGCGGTGTACCGCGTGGCCGAACGGAAGCAGATCCGAGCCGGAATCGTCCTGGTGTTGTTCCACGTGAGGGATGAGTCGCGGGCTGCGCAAGTTTGCATGCGGGAGGTGGAACGCCGGGCATGGCAGGAAGGGGCCGAGGTGCTGCTTTGCCTGGGCGGCGGGCCGGGGTATGTGAAATCGCCCGAGACCTACATTCTGATGTGGCGCAAATCGGCGGTAGCGCCCGAAGACCTCCCTCCCGCCGACCTCTCTCAGTGGAGCTTCGCTTTTGCCGACCACGATGCCTTCTAATCCGAGAGCGAAGCTCAGTCGCGCGGAAGTGGCGGCGGTGGTGTTGCGCAGCCTGAAAGCACTGATGGCCGCCAGAGGAATCACGCCTGCGGTCCCCGTGGACGAAGGCAAGCCTCTCATTGGGACCTCAGACGCTGTTCTCGACTCGTTGGGTTTGGTCATGCTCATCGTGGAGATCGAGCGGGAACTGGAACGGCAGTCAGGCGTTTCTGTCGCCCTAGTGAGCGGCGGGATACTTGAAGCGGATAGCGCCCTGGAAAACCTCGGTTCCCTGGCGGACCATATCCATGCACTGATGGAGGCGGCCTGAACATCGAGCAGCCATCCTGTGCCGTTATCGCGGATTTTACCGCTAACGTCTTGGCAGATCTTCTCCGGGACGATGCCCTGTTGCCGCGGGTCGAGTCCGTGGTGGCCCCGGTCGGCCAGGTGACGCAGTCCCTCATCGACCTCCGCGCCGGGCGCTGGTGCCGCCAACCGGACTTTGCCGTCGTGTGGACGCGTCCCGAGGCGGCCATCCGCTCGTTCCTTGCCCTTCAGCACCACGAACGCGTTTCCGCCGATACGCTTCAAGAGGAGGTCGATGAGTTCGCGGACCTGCTGCTGGGCGCCTCGGGCCGCGTGGAGTGCCTCTTCGTGCCGTCCTGGACCGTGCCATATTACCGCCGGTGCCTCGGTCTGCTCGCAATGCGTCCGGACTTCGGATGCGCGTACGCTCTGATGCGGATGAACCAGCGCCTGGTGGAACGGCTGCAGGCCAGTTCCAACATCTTCGTCCTGGATGCGTCGCGCTGGCTGGCGACGGTGGGCGGCAACGCCAGCGATCCGAAGCTATGGCTGCTGGGCAAGATCGCTTTCAGCCTGGAGGTGTTCCGCGAAGCTTCTGCGGACATCAAGGCCGGGCTCCGCGGGCTGGCCGGGTTGTCCAAGAAGTTGATCGTGCTCGATCTGGACGACACTTTGTGGGGAGGAGTGGTCGGGGAAACCGGCTGGGAGAACCTGAGAATCGGCGGGCACGATCCGGTGGGCGAAGCGTTTGTCGAGTTCCAGCAGGCTTTGAAAGCGCTCCGCCGCGCAGGGGTCTTGCTTGGCATCGTCAGTAAGAATGATGAAGCAACGGCGTTCGTCGCTGTAGACCAGCATCCGGAGATGGTGCTGCGGCGGGCGGACTTCGCCGGATGGCGGATCAATTGGAATGACAAGGCAACCAACCTGGCCGGCCTGGCGGCGGAACTAAACCTGGGGCTGGATTCGGTCGTATTCATCGACAACGATCCCGCGGAACGCGCGCGGGTGCGGGAGGCGCTGCCCGAGGTGTCCGTTCCGGACTGGCCGGCGGACAAGCTTCTGTACGCACGCACTTTGCTGGAGATGCGTTTGTTCGACAACCCTGTGATCACCGGTGAGGACGCGGCGCGGACGGAAATGTACCTCGCCGGCCGCGAGCGGAGCGCGCTCCAACATTCCCTACAATCTTTGGAGGACTGGCTGCGCTCGCTGGGCCTGACGGTGAAGCCGCAGAACCTGGATAAGAGCAACCTGGTGCGCGCGGACCAGCTCCTCAACAAGACCAATCAAATGAACCTGGCCACGCGCAGGATGGGCGAGACCGATCTTCTGGCGTGGTCGCAGCAAGAGGGGCAGCGGGTCTTCACGTTCCGTGTCGCGGACCGGTTCGGCGACTACGGGCTAACGGGACTAGCAAGTATCCAGCGAGACGGACCTCAGGCCCGGATCGTGGACTTCCTGTTGAGCTGCCGGGTGATGGGGCGGGGCGTGGAAGCGGCGATACTGCATGTCCTGATCGAGTACGCACGCGCCGAGGGCGCGCTCGAGATCGTGGCGCGCTGCCTGCCGACGCCGCGCAACGGGCCCTGTCTGGAGTTTTTCGAGCAGCGGTCCGGTTTCGCGCGGGGTCCGGAAGAAGGCTGTTTTGTGTGGAACGCCAAAGCGAAGTATTCGCTGCCGCCGCACATCGCCCTTGATGCCGAATCGTGCTATACCAGCGCGTGAATCTGTTCGCGGAGAGGGCAGTTTCGAGGTCGCCAGTGGCTGCGGATAAACCAGGAAGTGTTGCGCTTTGAAGCCACAGTTCAAAAATGCCGAATCAGGAAGGGCGCTGAGATGACCATACTAAATGTACAGTCGGACTTCACAACAGTCACCGAGGCCCCCTGTCAAGGGGCGACGGCTCATCAGTTGGAGATGCTGTACACGCGATATCATCTGGCGTCGCGATACAGTGCCGGCAAAGACGTACTAGAGGTCGCCTGTGGGGCCGGCATGGGCCTCGGCTTTTTGGCGCGGGTCGCCAGGCGCACTGTCGGCGGTGATATTGACGAGTGCAACTGCGCGATTGCTGAGGAGACCTACTTTGGCCGGACCGACATTGAGGTCAAACAGTTCGATGCGCAGGAATTGCCGCTTCCGGACGCATCCTTCGATGTTGTGATTCTTTATGAGGCGCTCTACTATATCCCCGCGCCCGACGCCTTCTTTCGCGAGGCGCGTCGCGTTCTGCGCCCGGGCGGAACCTTGCTGATTTCCACCGTAAACTGCTGCTGGGGAGAGTTCAATCCTAGCCCATTCTCGGTCAAGTACTTCGACGCCACTGAACTGGCTGAAAGCCTGGCCCGCCACGGGTTCCGCGTCGAGATGCGTGGGGGCTTCCCGGAGAGCACCGGTGGCTTGGCGCACGTCATTATCGGGTTGATCCGGAAGGTTGCTGTCCGCCTGCACCTAATCCCGAAAACCATGAAGGGCAAGGAGTGGCTGAAGCGCCTATTCTATGGGGGACTCAAGCCCATTCCCCGCGAACTTGGCCCCGGTTCCTCAACGCCCGCTCCGCTCGACGTACTCGCTCCGCCGTATTCGGCCAATCAGTACCGCTTCATTTACGCCATTGCGACATTACCGTAACTCGTTTTCAAAGGAAGCCATGAGCCCAGTTGCCGAGCGTTCTGTCCCTTTCTTCAATTACCGGCATGTGTTCACGTCGCAGGAAGCCGAATTCCTTGCCATCATCGGCGACGTGGGGCGGCGAGGCGCCTTTATCATGCAGAGGGACCTGGCGGACTTTGAGAAGCACCTCGCCGAGTTCCTCGGAACCCGCCATGCGCTCGGCGTCGCCAACGCCACAGATGGTTTGATCATCGCTCTGCGCTCCGCCGGTCTGAGGCCAGGTGACGAGGTCATCCTCAGCTCCCATACGATGATAGCCACCGCCGCCGCCGTCCACTTCGCCGGCGGCATCCCTGTCCCAGTCGAGTGTGGTCCCGATCACCTGATCGATCCGGCCGCTGTCGAGGCTGCGGTCACCACGCGCACCCGCGCCATCATGCCGACGCAGTTGAACGGCCGCACGTGCAAAATGGACGCCTTGCAAGCGATTGCCGAGAAGCACGGCCTCTTCATCGTCGAGGACGCCGCCCAAGCCCTCGGCTCCCGCTTCAAAGGCCAGTGCGCCGGCACCTTCGGCCTGTCCGCTGCGATCAGCTTCTACCCCGCCAAGGTTCTCGGCTGCTTCGGCGACGGCGGCGCTGTCGTTGCCAACAGAGATGACGCGTACGAGACGGCGTACCAACTCCGTGACCACGGCCGTAACCATGAGGGGCAAGTCGTCTCCTGGGGCCTCAACTCCCGGCTCGACAACCTTCAGGCTGCTCTGCTCGATTTCCAGCTAAAGCAGTACAGCGGCGTCATGGAACGCCGGCGGAAGATCGCAACCCTGTACACCGAACGGCTCAAGGACGTCACCGAACTCGTTCTTCCCCCCGCTCCCGATAGCGACCCCGATCACTTTGACATCTTCCAGAACTACGAGATTGAAGCCGAACGGCGCGACGATCTTAAACAGTATCTGAAAGAGCACGGCATCGGCACTCTGATCCAGTGGGGTGGCCAAGCCGTACACCATGTGAAAGCGCTTGGCTTCACACAGCACCTTCCCTACACCGACTGGCTCTTCACGCGGATGCTCATGCTGCCGATGAACATGGCACTTGCGGATGAGGATGTGGATTACGTGTGCGACAACATACGGGCCTTCTACGGGTGCTGAAGGGAGTGACTCACTTCGGCGCGCGGCACACGCGATCAACGGCCACTGGTCAGCGGATGAGTTGGAGGCGGCGCAAGTCGTCCTCGGTCCAACGCGCCTGCCATTCCAGCATGGAACGCAGAGTTTTGACTTCGAAGGTCTCACCTGGACGGTGGAAGGAGACAGTGACGCGGCGGCGGTCCGGATGCGAGTAGATGCGATGAGCGCCGTTGTGGCGGCGGAGGCGAAAGCCATCTTCTACGAGTAACACGCGCAAAACGGAGCTGCCGTCCTCAGCGGTAACCCGCGTGTTTCTGGCCCGTTTGGGGGCGCGGACGGTGCCCTTTGCGCTTTGAGCAACGCCGAGACGATTACACGAGCAGTGAGGGTACGAAGACGGGAATAGTCGAGGGGCATGCGGTCAGACGATGACAGCGACCTGAGGTTCGGCCAGGATGGACACCTGGTCGGGCGGCGCGGTGGGAAGGGGCTCTCCGTCTTCGACCATGATATCGACAATCATGCGCACCACATCCTGGATGTTGCGGAGGGCTTCTTCGCGGGTGTAGCCCCAGGTGGCGGCGCCCGCCGACACCTACGCCGGGCAGTAGGCATGCCAGCGGTCGCCGTCGGGCTCGACAATCACTTTGAAATTGTAGGTCACGGTGGAAGCTCCTTCTGTCAGTATGACGCAAAACGGCCCGGAGCGCGCCCAAAAAGGACGCCCGGAGAAGCGAAATGGTCACGTTGCCGACGGCCTCTAACTCATGAGGATGTGGATTACGTGTGCGGCTCCGTTCGCCGGTTTTACGGAAAATGATCACCTTACCGAAGCGCGCAGTGGAAACACTGGCCGATGATGGGCGGAGCAGCACCGGGTTGTTGCTCGCGATGTACGAGACGATGGTGCGGATTCGCACGTTTGAGGAGCGGGTCGCCACCCTCGTCGAGTCGGGAGCGATCAGAACCCCGTGCCATCTCTACATTGGCCAGGAGGCAGTGGCCACCGGGGTGTGCGCGAACCTGAAAGACGCCGACACGGTGTGGGGCGGCCACCGGTCTCACGGGCACTATCTAGCCAAAGGGGCAAACTTGCGCGCCATGATGGCCGAGATATTTGGCAAAGCCACGGGGTGTTCCGGCGGAAGAGGTGGTTCCATGCATTTGCTGGCGCCGGAAGTTGGGCTGCTTGGGACGGTGCCGATCGTTGCGGCGACCGTGCCATTGGCGGTCGGGGCGGCGCTGGCCGCCAAGTTCAGGGGCCAGCAGGTTGTATCGGTGGCGTTTTTCGGAGATGGAACACTGGAGGAAGGCCACGTTCACGAATCGATGAACCTGGCGGCGTTGTACCGGCTGCCGGTGATCTTTGTATGCGAGAACAACCTTTACGCCAGCCATATGCATTTGTCGGAACGGCGCGTTCTGGACAGGTTGGAGACGGCTGGAGAGTTCCACGGCATTCCGGGAATGCGCTTGGATGGGAACGACGTGCTGGCCGTTTACGAGGCGTCGGGCAGGGCGGTGGAGCGCGCCCGGGCTGGAGAAGGGCCGAGTTTTCTGGAGTGCATGACGTTCCGGTGGCGCGGGCACGTAGGGCCGTCCTGGGATATGGATGTCGGTGTGAAGCGTAAGGACGAGTTGCAGGATTGGTTGCCAAGCGACCCGGTTGCAAGGGGGAGAAAACTGCTTGTGGAGAGCGGACTTTCCGAAGAATCGCTCGATGGGATTGTACGTGCGGCCGTGCAGGAAGTAGAAGATGCTGTGACGTTCGCGCGGGAGTCGCCGTACCCACCGGAAGAGGACTTGCTAAAGCATGTGTACGCGGATCGTGGTGCGCGCCCCTATGCGTGAACTCAACTACGCCGAGGCCATCCGTGAGGGACACGCGCAGTTGCTGCGCGACGATCCGAGAGTCTTCATCATTGGCCAGGGGTTGTGGAGTCCCTGGTATGCCGGCGCGAGCTTGAAAGACATCGACAAGGAGTTTGGACGGGACCGGGTGCTGGATTCGCCGGTGTCGGAGAACGCAGTGACGGGAACGGCGGTGGGCGCGGCGATTGCCGGCATGCGGCCGATCGTGTTTCACCCGCGGATGGATTTCATGCTGCTGGCGGTGGATCCGATCGTGAACCAGGCTGCTAACTGGTCGTACATGTTCTCCGGGCGGGTGCAGGCGCCGGTGGTGATCCGCGCGACGATCAACCGCGGAGGGGAGCAGGGGGCGCAGCACTCGCAGGCCGTTCACGCCATGTTCATGCACGTGCCGGGCTTGAAGGTGGTGATGCCCAGCACGGCGAGCGATGCCAAGGGACTGCTGATGGCGGCGGTGGCGGACGGCAATCCGGTGATGTACATCGACGACCGGTGGCTGTACGACGAGGTGGGGGACGTGCCGGAGGAGCCTTACGAGACGCCCATCGGAAAAGCGGCGGTCCGGCGGAGTGGCGGGATGGTGACAATCGTTGGGATCTCCTTCATGGCGCGCGAGGCGGAACGGGCGGGGGAGATGTTGGCCGGCGAGGGGATCGATTCGGAAGTCATCGACTTGCGGAGTTTGAAGCCATGGGACCAAGAGACGGTGTGTGCCTCGGTGCAGAAGACCGGACGGGCCGTGGTCGCGGATTCGGGCTGGCACACTTGCGGCGCCGCGGCTGAGGTGGCCGCAACGATCTCGACAGAAGCCTTCCGCTTCTTGAAAGCCCCAGTGCAGCGGGTGGCGCTGCCGGACGCTCCGGCGCCGACATCGCGTGAACAAGAGAAGGCTTACTTCCGCGACGCCAGGCACATTGTCGAAGCGGTGAAGAAAACGTTGAGTCTATGAAGCGGTTGCTGGATGTTGCGGCTTCGTTTCTTGGGTTGCTGGTTTTGTCGCCCGTTCTTGTTGCCGTGGCCATTGCTATCTGGTTACAGGACTTCCACTCGCCGTTTTACGTGGCGCCGCGGGTGGCGCGGGGGTGGGGCACGTTCCGGATGGTGAAGTTCCGTTCGATGGTGGTGAACGCCGATCGGACCGGGGTGAACTCCACTTCGGGTGCGGACCGCCGGATTACGCCGGTGGGGCGGTTTGTCCGGAAGTACAAGCTCGATGAGATTGTGCAGTTGTGGAATGTGCTGAAAGGCGACATGAGCCTGGTGGGGCCGAGGCCGCAGGTCCTGACAGATGCCAGCCTGTACACGGAACAAGAGAAGCGAATGTTGAGCGTCCGGCCCGGCATCACCGACCCCGCTTCCATCGTTTTCGCAGACGAAGGCGATATCCTGCATGGGAGCGCCGACTCGGACCTGCTCTATAACCAGATCATTCGGCCGTGGAAGAGCCGCCTGGCTCTGCTCTATATCGACAAGCGGAGTTTTCTCATCGATGTTTGGCTGATCCTGCTGACAGCCGCCGCCATGGTCTCGCGCAGGACGGCCCTCGAAGCAATCCAGCGGCTCCTTCAGCGTTGGGGCGCCGACCCTCTGCTCCTGCGCATGGCTCGCCGTGAGGACCCCCTGCTTCCCCACGCGCCCCCAGGCGCCACCGAAGTTGTCGCGCTGTACCGGTAGCAGCTTCCGGCCAGGACGATGTCCAAAACCAAAACCAGTCTCCTCCGCCTTCTGAACCGCATCCAAGCGATGGAACGCGTTCCCCGCCTGGTCGTTTGGCTCGTGCAACTGAGCATTTTCGTCCTCTCGGGCCTCGCCGCCTTCCTCATCCGCTTTGACTTCACGATACCGGCCGTTCACGTCCAGCACCTGGTATGGGCCCTCCCAATCTGGCTGATTGCCAAGGCCATCAGCTTCCGCCTGTGCGGTCTTGACCGCGGTTGGTGGCGCTTCGTCTCCATCCACGACGTCTTTCGCCTCGGCGGCGGCAACTTCATTGGCTCTCTGGCCAGCACAGTCCTCATCCTGACGCTCGCGCCCCCCGGCTTCCCTCGTTCCATTTACCTCCTTGACCTCCTCATTTGTCTTTTGGCCACCACCAGTGTGCGCGTTTTCACCCGAATGGTTCAAGACTCGCTTTACAACGGCCACGAAACCGCCGGTGATAAGGCCGTCCTCATCTACGGTGCCGGTGCTGCGGGTGTCACGCTGCTGCGGGAGATACGCTCCAATGCCGGACTCCATTATAGGGTTCTCGGATTTGTGGACGACAATCCTCAAAAGCAAGGGGTTGTGATTCAGGGCGTGAAAGTGTTAGGTTCCGGCAACAGCCTGGCTACTCTCGTTCTCACACACAAGATCGAGGAAACACTCATCGCGCTGCCGTCTGCCACCGGCCTGGAGATGACGGCTGTTCTTAAGCGATGCCATCAGGCTGGTGTCCGTTGCCGGACTATCCCGGCTTTGGCTGAGATGATCGAGGGTCGAGCCTTGGCTACCCAGATCCGCGATGTCGCCGTGGAGGACCTCCTCGGGCGCAACCCCGTACGCCTTGAAGAGGATCAGATCCGCGGTGCGCTGGAAGGCAAAGTGGTATTAGTGACCGGCGCCGCTGGGTCCGTCGGCTCCGAACTGTGCCGGCAGATCGCGCGGTTCCAACCAGCCGGGATCGTGGGATTCGAGATCGCCGAATCGCCGCTGTTTGAGATCGACCGCGAAATGCGGCAGACGTTCCCGGCGACGCCGTTTTACGCGGAGATCGGGAGCGTGCAGAATCGGGCGCGGCTGGACGAGGTGCTGCGGCAGTACCGGCCGGCGGCGGTCTATCATGCCGCGGCGTACAAGCATGTGCCCTTGATGGAGGCGCACGTCTTCGAGGCGATCGAGAACAACGTCTTCGGTACGTACAACGTGGCGGTGGCGGCGGCGGAACACGGAGTGGAAGACTTCGTCATGATCTCGTCGGACAAGGCGGTGCGGCCGACCAACGTCATGGGCGCCACCAAGCGCGTGGCCGAACTGCTGCTCCTCGCCTTGCAGAACGGCCGGACCAAGTACGTGGCGGTGCGTTTCGGGAACGTGCTCGGCTCAAACGGCAGCGTCATTCCGATCTTCAAGAAACAGATCGCCGCGGGCGGGCCGGTGACAGTGACGCACCCCGAGATGCGGCGCTTCTTCATGACGATTCCCGAAGCCTGCCAGCTTGTGCTGCAAGCCGCGGTCATCGGGGAGGGCGGGCAGATCTGCGTGCTGGACATGGGCGAGCCGGTCAAAATCGTCGATCTGGCAAGGAACCTGATATTGCTGTCGGGCCTGAAGCCGGACGATGACATCAAGATCGAGTTCACCGGTATGCGTCCCGGCGAGAAGCTATACGAAGAAGTAAGCACGATGCTCGAAGATACGGTTCCCACGGCGCATGGGAAGATCCGGATCTTCGTAGGCAACGGCATGCCGGAAGGCGACATGCTGGCGTGGCTCGGCTGCCTCCGTGAGATCTCTGAGACCCGCGATGCCGGCCGGTTGGTGGTGGCGCTCAAGGAGATGGTGCTGGACTACAGTCCGAGCGCGCATTTGCTGAGGCGGGTGATTGAGAGGAAGGGGCGGGCGGCGGTGGTGTGACGGACGGAAGGATCAGCCGCGGATGGACGCGGATTCCGGGGTGAAGGGGTTGCGGATCCGGACGCCGAGGATTTCCTGGCCGTCGTTGAGATCTTCGGTGTAGAGGACCGTGGCGCCGGCGCGGGCGGCGGCGGCGACGATGAGGGCGTCCCAGAATGAGAGTTGCGCCTGGTCAGCGAGACGGATGGCGGCCCGGATGGCGGCGTAGTCGAGTACGGTGAGGGGCCAGGCCGCGAGATCGTCAGGCCGGCCAGGGCCTGCTCGCTGGTGCAACCGCGGCTCACCTTCCTGGTGAGGGTGACGAACAACTCCTGTAACACCTGGGTGCTCAAGCGGAGGCGGTCCTCCTCCATGAGCTCGTTCAGCAGGCGCTGGGCGATCGCTTTTTGGGGCGAATCGCTTTTGTCGAAGGCGTAAACGAGCACGTTGGTGTCGACGAAAGCCGGATCGCGCTCAGCGGTCATTGAGATCGGATCGGCTCCAGGTTCGTTCACCCACGTGTACCAGACCGGCCTCGAAGGCCTTTCTTAACCTGGCGTGGGCGAGGCGGCGGCGGCCGGGTTCCTCCACCAGCGCGGAGAGGTACTCCCGCACGAGTTGATTGACGCTGGTGCGTTGGTTCAGAGCGACTTTCCGTGCGGCGAGAAGCAGATCTTCTTCGACAGCCAGGGTGACGTTCTGCCGGGTTCTCTCCATAGCGGTAGTGTAGCACGGGATCCGTGCGGCACGGAGATGGCCGGTTTCCGCCAACCGAAAAAGTGAGTGAGTGCCGATGAATGACAGCATGCTTCGAGAGCCGAACAATCGCCGCCTTCTACTGATCTTCTGGGCCGTGCTGATCTGCTGCGTCGTCATCGGCTCCCTGTTGCCTGCAACTTCTTCCGTGATGGTGGCAGTTGGCCGCCTGCACATCAGTGACAAGGCGCTGCACTTCTGCGCTTACGTTGCGTTGTCGTCGTTGCCCGTGATCGGATTCCGGGATCGGCGGCGTGGGATTGCGGCGGGCCTTTCGATGTTCGTTCTCGGAATACTCATGGAAGCTGCCCAGCCCTTCTTGCCTGGCCGCGCCGTGGAACTCGGCGATGTGATCGCGAACGGCGCGGGCGTCAGTTGCGGCGCCCTGCTGGGCCTGCCGATCCGCGCCTGCATCGCAATTCTGTAGTCATCCCTCCGCACCGGCGGCCGCGCGCAATTCCCTCCTGCGCGGCTGACTCCCCTGACAATCTGAGCCCACGCTGTGACCCACCGGGCCGGAGGTGTGTCTGCTGGTGGCCCACCGCCGCCGTGCCTATGCGGCGTTCTCCACCACCACCAGAATCTTCTTGCCAAGAGCCGCCAAGGCTGCCTGCAATGCAGTGATTCGCGATCTGTGGCGCGGGTCCAGCAGACGGCGAACGTCCTTTTCGTCACAGCCTAGTTGTTTCGCCAGCTTGACGTTGCTCATCTTCGCTTCCCGCATCGCCAGGTACAATGCGGCCTTGGCAGCCATCAGAGGCGCTACTGGAACCACGGTGTGACCCGCCTTTGTCTTGGACGCCAGGGGAATCTCGTCCCCCCTTCGGATTCTCCCCGCAATCGCTTCCTCGAGGCAGTCGGCTGCTTGCTCAAGGGCGTCCAAACGGCTTTCGCCCTGGGTGATGGCTTCAGGGAGATCCGGAAAAGTCACCGTGAAACCGCCCGCTGCCCGATCCGGTTTCAGAATCGCGGGATATGCGAGACTGCGCATCATTATTTACTCCTTCCCCTTGAGCAACTCTGGGAGCGTCAGGCCGAGCTGATCGAGCATATCGTGCAAGGAAGCCTTTTTGAGCTCGTTGTTCAAGTTCTGAACCACCGTGAATCGGGCGCCGTAGTACAACGTGCCATGACTCCCCTTGCCACGCTCGGGGACCCAGTTCACCGCCACTTCCCGGCGACGCCCCAGCTTCCGGACTCGACGTATGAACTCAGCGCCCTTCACTGATTCAGTATCGGGCAAAAGTGCCCGAGTGTCAAACTCGGTGGACGCGCTGGAGCCGACTTCCGGCTCACCCCACCTTCACCGGGATGAACAGCGCGGGATTCCGCTTGGCCATGTCGACCACGTGTGCGTAGCGCGAGGTCATGCGCGGATCGGAGTGGCCCAGAAATTCCTGCACGGCGCGCAGGTCGCCGGTGTGCAGATAGCCCAACGTCGCGGCGGTGTGGCGCAGGGCGTGGTTGGAGATGCCCGGACGCTTCAACCCGGCGAGGCGAAGACACTGGGACGTGCAGAGTCGAATGTGGGCGCGGCCCAGACGGTGCGGGTGCTGGGCAACGGTGCTGAACAGCGGCGTGCCGGAAGCGTCGCTCGGGACCGGGCCGCGGACGCCCAAGTACTCCTGCATCCGCGCGGCAGTGTCCGGACGCAGGTACGCGATCCGGTCGCGGATCTTGCCACGCACCAGCAACACGAAATTGCCGCCCTTCTCAGTCAGATCCTCGACATTGGCGCGCTCCAGCTCAATGGTGCGCAGACCTTGCAGGGCCATCATGCTGATCGCGAGGAGATTCCGTAGTCTGCGGATCTTGTCGCGACCGGTGGCCTGATCGGGATCGGGGATCACCGACAAGAAATGGATGAGTTCCTCATCGGAGAGGTACTTGAAATCCTCGGCGGCGTGCCGGATGCGCGGCGACTTCACGCCGACCGCTGGATTGTCGAGGCGCAGACCGGCATTGCGCGCCGCCTCGTAGAAGCGGCGGATCACCATCAGGTTCCAGCGGACGGTGACCGGGCTATCATGCGGGGGACACTTCTGAACGAGATGACCGGACCGGTGTTTAAAATCGCCAAGGATCCGCGCGTTACTCCCTTAGGAAGGTTCCTGCGAAAATATAGCCTTAATGAACTTCCGCAACTCTGGAGCGTTCTGAAGGGCGACATGAGTCTGGTCGGCCCCAGGCCGGCCGGTCCGCACGAACTCGAACGATACGAGCTGTGGCACAAGCGCAAACTGAGCGCACAGCCTGGCATCACCTGCTTCTGGCAAGTGAGAGGACGTAACGGCATCAGCAATTTTGACGACTGGGTTAACCTTGATTTGGAGTACATCCAAAACAGATCCTTGTGGGTGGACTGCAAGATCTTGGCCAAGACCGCTTGGGTGGTCATTCGTGGAACGGGCTCTTGAGATCTACCTGGGACAAAGCCGTGCATCCCACCAGTATCATGGGCGTCACCAAGCGGCTGGCGGAACTCCTCACCCTTTCCCTCCAGGAAGGGTTCCTCCAGAACGGCGACACAAAATATGTGTAGGTACGCTTCGGCGACGTGCTCGGCTCAGTCCAGATCGTGGCCCGGAACCTGGATCTGCCCTCGGGGCTGCGGCCGGATGACAACACCAAGATCGAATTCACCGGCATGCGCCCCGGCGAGAAGCTTTACGAAGAGTTGAGCACGCAACTCGAGGATACGGTGCCCACCGCCCATGAGAAGATCCGCATTTTCGTCGGCAATGGCATACCCGAAGACGGCATGGCGGATTGGCTGGACAGCCTCCGCTCGATTTGCGAGCGGCGCGACCTGGGCGGGTTGGTGGTGGCGTTGAAAGAATGGTGCCCGATTACAGCCCGAGTACGCATTTGCTGAAGAGGGTCATAGAGACTCGGGGCGCCGTTCGCTCCCAGGCACCTTGGCGAGAAACAGGAAGTATAACGTGCAGGGGCGGCGTGCTACAGTTAGCTGATCTGGCGATAAACCAAATTTTTCATGAAGGTCCGAGACCTCATCAGGCAGGTGGAAGCCGACGGATGGCGTCATGTGAAGACGCGAGGCAGCCATCGCCAGTACAAGCACGCGGTGAAGCGGGGCCGCGTCACCATTCCCGGGCATAGCGGAGACGACGTTCACCCTGGTACGCTTTTGAGGAACACGGGCACAACGGAGCCTCGACGCGGCGAAAGGTCACCCGTGTTCCTCTCTACCTTGGTGGCCCGCGCCGGGCCCTGTGCGCTAGAGAGTGTCCTGAATCAAGCGGGACTGAAAGCGAAGCCATGAAGAAGTACGCAGTGGTTGTTGAAAGCGGACCAAATAACATGTCTGCCCATGCGCCGGATCTGCCGGGTTGCGTTACGACCGGGAAGACCGTCGAGGAAATCGCGCACAACATTCGAGAGGCGATCGAACTTCACCTTGAGGGGATGGCGGAAGACGGTGAGCTCCCGGAACCGAGGACTCTCGCCCTGGAGATCGAAGTTCCGTTTGCGGCCTGACCGTGTTCTCCGCGCCTGCTGTGTCCCTCTGCGCCTGCGCGGAAGAAGGTCCGGGGGATGACCGTGACGAACCGGGGGCGCTCTCTGCTGGTGTCGTGGTGTTGCCTGGTGGTGGCGGTGACTGTTCTCTCCTTGCTTCCGGGGTCCATGGTTCCCCAACTGCCCGTCGAGGCGAGCACGGGACACTTCCTCGCATATCTTGGACTGGCGGCCATCCCCGCGGCGGGCATCCAGCGGATCCGCGCGGTCTGGCTCGCGATCCTCTCCTCGGCTTGCCTCGGAGTTGCGCTGGAGTTCTTGCAGATCCGGATTCCGGGCCGCGCTTTCGAGTGGAGTGATCTCCTGGCAAACTCAATGGGAGTTACGGCCGGCGTGGTGGCCGGCCTGCTGCTGCGGTCGCGCCTCATCGCATTCTTGGCGAGCGGCCGACCGGGACATCCTGTGGGACATCCCGCCTCTACCCCATCCGGACGCCGTCCCTGACCAATAATCCCTGCCCTGACGGCCGCGCGCTTAATCCCTCCTGCGCGGCGTGATCCCACCAACAATCTGATCCAACTTGCTGTCACCCACCGGGCCGGAGGTGTGTCTGGCCGCTAAATTCCCGCCCCTCATTCGGCCGCGCATGATTCCCACCCGCACGGACTGATCCCTCGAACAATCTGACCGATCCCGGTGTGAGCGACAGGGCCGGAGGTGTGTCTCCCGTGAACTACGGCCGGACAGTATCGGGCAGCCTGGCCAAGAGATCCGCGATGAACTTCCGCGCCCGGAGCAGGACATCGCCAGCTTCTTCGGCGCTCGGCTGCACTGGGTCCCCTGGATAGCGGAATATCCAAGCGTACTTGGTCAGCTCCACTATCTGCTCAATGAGGGACTCCAGGGTCGGGTCCAGCTCCACCGCCTGTTTGCCCAACCTGCCCAGATCGTGGGTCTTCGGGAAAGACTCATCGTGCCAAACCAGGAATCCTTTCAGAGCTTTCTCGATTGCCTGTTGGCAATGAAACAACGCGTCTTCAGGAGCGGCTGGTGACGCGGCCAGGTCAATCCCGGCGTACCGCAAGTCGCTGTATGCCTTACGCATCCAGGAGAGGGTGTCGGCCTGGCGCCGTGGGTCAGGCTGCATAGAGCAGCTTGCCCTCTCGAAGAATTGTGGCCGGCAGTGAAGCCCTCAGGTGCAACCGTCCATCGAATTCGTCCCGCGTCCATACCAGCACATCGGAAGCCGCCCCCAATCGCCAGATCGCCTTGTATGCCCTGCCGCTATCGCGGTCCGAAGCAAGTACGTTGTCTGGGACTACGACCATCAGATCGTAGTCGCTATCCAGCCCCGCCTGGCCGCGCGCGGCTGACCCAAACAGGTAGATCCGCAGCGGATGGTAGACTTCTACCAGCCGACGTACGATCTCCGCAAGCACCTGATCGTCAGCCGATGGGGGCATTGCGCTCTGGATCCGCGGATTCTCCATGGTCGCCATTTCCAGTTTGCCACAAGTGCGCGCACGGGAAGGGCCTTTGATTTCCTCACCCCACTTTCACCGGAATAAACAGCGCCGGGTTGCGCTTGGCCATATCCACCACGTGCGCGTAGCGCGCCGTCATGCGTGGGTCAGAGTGGCCAAGCAACTCCTGGACGGCCCGCAGGTCGCCGGTGTGCAGGTAGCCGAGAGTTCCAGCGGTGTGGCGCAGCGCATGTCCCACCTTTGGCCGACCGGTTCATCTTCGAGGTAGCCCCTATCGATTACAGCCCGGTACTTCTCCTCATGCCCTTCGGATTCCACCTCGCGATGGACACCCTGCCCTCCGGAGAACCGCACATTGGTGGCTTCAGGTCCGCCTTGGCTTGTTTCCGGCTTTCGCCTTCGTGCCCGTTTAGGGGTGGCCTCTGGCTGGTCGCGTCTTCATCGGAAGAAATAGGTTGCGGTTTTGATGGGTCGTCATGGAATGGATCTCAACCCGAGATGAGCCGGCACTCCCGAATTGTGGCAAAACTGTGTCCAAACCCCATCTATCTGAGATGTCAGGGGTTACTGGTTGAGCGAAAGTAGTTTCCCCAAGTTGTTGATAACAAGCACTTCCGTATAGAGTAGATGGAGGCCT